>ERZ1026866.1754-NODE-1754-length-10564-cov-37.922733_pt1 | contig 10564 bp, 9 predicted proteins | sample MGYA00380163_ERZ1026866 | MGnify/ENA primary metagenome ERZ1026866 (study PRJEB33269, sample SAMEA4719799) | human gut metagenome | biome: human-associated habitat; feature: organic feature; material: feces | place: Cameroon | collected 2013-10 ...
TTTTGGTTCTTTTGACGAAGTCCGCACCGCGAGCTGCGGGAAAAAGAACAATAAATTTTTATGTTTTTATTATTTGTGGTGGCTTTGCCCCCACACCCCCACTTCTTTTATTGATATAAAAGAAGCAAAAGAACTGCATTTTTAAATACTAAAATATATTAAATATTATTTAATCAATATTAATAAATTTTGAAACAAATCTAACATAAAAATAATATAAAAAACAATAAAACAAAAACTAATAAAAAAGGATATAAAAATGAAAACATTAAAACAAATAAGTAATTTCTTTGGTAAGTATATGGCTATAATAGTATTAATAGTAGCAGCTGTATCATTATTCTTTCCAAAAACAGTAAGCTTTATAAAAACAAGTTATGTTAATTATCTCTTGATGATAGTAATGTTTGGTATGGGGCTTACATTAAAGCTTGAAGATTTCAAAGTAGTGTTCACAAGACCCAAAGACATCATCATAGGAGCAATAGCACAATTTACTATAATGCCTTTACTTGCATTCTTGCTTTCTATCGCTTTCAAACTTCCTCCAGAACTTGCCGTAGGAGTTATACTTGTAGGAACTTGCCCTGGAGGCACTTCATCAAATGTTATGACATATTTAGCTAAAGGTGATGTGGCTTTATCTGTGGGTATGACTTCTGTATCAACTATACTTGCTCCTTTTGCAACTCCACTACTCACTTTATTATATGCAGGACAAAAGGTTGATGTTAATGCTGTAAGTATGTTTATATCAATAGTTCAAGTTGTTATACTTCCTATAGCCTTAGGTTTTATAATAAATAAATTTTTCTATAAGTTTACAAACAGTATAAAAGAAATACTTCCATTAATATCAGTACTTGCAATTGTAGCAATAGTAGCTGCTGTAGTATCTGCTAATTCACAAAGATTAATGCAGGTTGGTTATTTGGTTATAATAGTAGTAGTTTTGCATAATTCTTTGGGATATTTACTTGGTTATATGCTTGCTAAATTATTTAGACTCAATAATGCTAAATGTAAAGCCGTATCAATAGAAGTTGGAATGCAAAACTCTGGACTTGCTACTTCTTTGGCTGCAACTCATTTCGCTTCAATGGCACTTGCAACTGTACCAGGAGCAATATTCAGCGTATGGCATAATATATCAGGTTCAATAGTAGCTAATATAATGGCTTCAAAAATAAAAGATTAAATTATAAAAAACAATAATGAATTTTAATAACTGTTATTTAAGTTCATTATTGTTTTAAAGTTTAATTAATACAATTTAAAATATTTTATAATTATATATAAAAGACATGTGGTAAACGTATTACAAATATATTATTTAATAAAAAGAATGCTCTATTTTTTATTTATGAATAAGTTAATAATAATATTTTTGCTGCTAAAGTAATTTTTAATACATATAAAATATAGACTATTTTTATAAATATAACAAAAAAATCATTTTATTTTTCATAAATTTCGATTTTTTTATCATATTTTAATATAAATTTGAAAAAAAATAAATTTGACAATTTTTTAAGTAAAATTATAATAAAACAACAACAAATATAAGTAAGGGGTATAAGATTAATGAAAGTAATAGACATAGAAAAAAAGCCTAATTTAGAAAATGAAAGAATATTTTTTGGAGATTTTGGTCACTACATAAGAATAGACTCTGTAAGCCATGAAATAGCAAGAAAATTAAAAGAAGCTAGCGAAGGAAATACATGGTTTTCAAAAGAAGTGGACTATAAATCTGATAAAACAAGATTTTCTTCTCTTCCAGAAGATGCTCAAAGGGCTTTTAAGCTTAACATTGCATATCAAACTCTAATGGATAGCGGTGTTACAAGCGGTTTTTCATCAATATTAAACAGAATAGTTACAAGTTCTATATGGTCTATTCTTTATTCAAGGATAGCTATAGAGGAAGTTATACATGCTGAAAGCTATTCTTACGGACTTTCTGAAGTTTTTGGGCATTTAGCTACTGAAACTTTGGATTTGGTTTATAATGATGAGTTTGTAAAGCATAGAATGGAGAAAGAAGTTGAGCTTTTCTCTTGTGTTGATGACTTATGTAATATAGAAAATAGCAACGCTACTCTTGAAGAGAAAAAGAAGGCTGTATTAAAGCTTTTAACTGGTATATATTTACTTGAAAGTGTAAAGTTTCCATTTTCATTTTTGGTAACTTTTACAATCAATAATAGCTATAATGATGCAATTACTGGATTTACAAAAACTATTAAACTAATAGCACATGATGAGCTTAATACACATGTACCAACTGGTAAAAATGTTATAGGAATATTAAGAAAAGATGCTAATCAAGGTTTCAAAGAGTTATTTGACAGCGGTTGGTATAATGATATGGCTAAAGAAATGACTGAGTTTACTGTTAATGAAGAGATAAAATGGGCTAAATATTTATTTGACGGCAAAGAAGTTTCTGGTATAAACTCTTCTGTAAGTGAACATTTCATTAAGTATTGGGCTGGTGTAAGATTAAAAGATTTAGGAGTGGAAACAGAATATTTAAAAGAGCCTAAATCTGATATTATAGATTGGTTTAATGCCTACAGAGATATCAATAAACAAAATGCTGCACTTCAAGAGACAACAAACACCTCTTATCAAAAAGGTGCATTAAAAAACGATTTATAATACAGGGTTAATTTATTATGATAGAACTTACTAAAGATAAAAAGCATATTATCATCAAAAGAGACGGCAGAGAAGAACCATTTAACGAAGAAAAATTAAAAAAAGTTATTAACTGGGCTACAGACCGAAAAGAAGGCTTTACTAATGCACTGCTAGAAGGGCTAAACATAAAAATAAACGATAGAATGAAAATAGAAGTTCTATATGATGAGCTAATAAATACAGCAGTAAATAAAATAAGTCCGCTCTACCCTTCTTATGATACTATAGCAGAAAAATTGTATCTTATGAAGATATATAAAGAAACCTGCAAATTAAAAAAGACAGGAAGCTATCCTCATATAAAAACTTTCTTAAAAAAAGGGGTTAAACATAAAGTATACGATAAAAATATAGTATCATTATTTTCAGATAAAGAGCTTGATAAAATTAACTCTATGATAGTTCCTGATAGGGATTTACTCTTTACATATAAAGGACTTGCTATATTTTATAGAAAGTACTGTAAAAACATAGGAAGCAAAAAATTAGAACTTCCACAAATTACCTATATGGTTGCGGCAATGTTTTCTTTTTATGATGATTTTTATAAGGGAGCCAATAAAGATATAGTTGAAAAAACTAAAACCGATAGATTAAAATATATAAAAAGAACTTATGACATGCTTTCTAAACATGAGGTAACATTTGCAACACCAAGAATAGCAAATAGTATGTCTATAAGACCTCAGCTTGCAAGTTGTATATTAAATACTCCAGATGATGATACTTGGAGTTTAAATCAAACTGATGGGAATATGGCATTATACTCAAAGTTTTCTGGCGGTATAGCTTATGATGCTTCATATATAAGGGCATCTGGCTCTACTATACAAAGCAATAGAGGACGTTCTGACGGACCTGTGCCTTTTATTAAAAGAACAGAGCAGACAATATCATCATTCAATCAGGGAGGCGTGAGAAAAGGAGCTTGTGTTATCACTTTCCCTTGGTGGCATTTAGATGTATTAGACCTTATTATGCTTAAAGATGCAGGCGGTACAGAAGATACTAGGGCTAGAAAATTAGTTTACTCCATTAGAATAAGCAATATATTAAGAGAACGTGTAAATAAAGATGAATATATTACGTTATTCGACCCTAAAGAGACTCCGCTTCTAAATGAAGAGTTTGGAGAAAACTTTAATGTAGCTTATATATATTATGAAAGTAAATCTTCTATTAGAAAAAAGAGAATTAAGGCAAAGGATTTATTATTTCAAATATTAAAAGTAAGACAAGAGACTGGAAACTTATACCTCACATTTGTAGATAATATCAACGAACAGAATATGGTTAATAAATTTGTAGGAGCTTCTAATCTTTGTCAGGAGATAGTTATTCCTTCTTTTCCTTCTAAATTGATAGAAGAGAAATATGTTGTTAATGAAGATGGAAGTTATGAGATAGTACAAAGAAAGAAAAGCGGTGAGATTGGTATATGTAATTTGGTTTCTGTAAACTTAATGTCTTGGGTTAATTTTAGTGAAGAGAAGAAAAAGTCATTTTGCTACACTCTTTTAAGAGGCTGCGATAATATTATAGACAGTCAATTTTATCCTGTAAAAGAAGGAGAGATTGCAAACAAGAAAAACAGACCTATTGGTATAGGGGTTATTAATTATGCCAATTTATTAGCATCAAACAAATTAAAATATACAGATAAAGAGGCATTAGAGTTTACAAACAAAATATTTGAAGATTTATATTATCACATATATGAAGCTTCTAATATATTGGCAAAAGAAAGAGGACCTTACAAAACATTTAATGAATCTAAATGGAGAGAAGGAAAAACTCCTGTACATATTTCACTTTTGAATAAAAGCTCTAATTTGAAATTTGATATAGATATGGATAAGTGGAATAAGTTAGCAGAGAATATAAAAAATTATGGAGTTAGATTTTCATTCCATGGAGCAATAGCACCAACTGCTACTTCTGGAAAAAGTGTATCTGCCACAGAAAGTATAGAGCCTATAGTAGATTTATTTTTCGTAGAAGAAGGTATACAAACTCTCCCTAGCTTAGCTCCAAACTTGAAAAAAAATAGAGAATATTATGAAAGATGTTGGGATATACCAGCAAAAACTATAATAGAATTGGCCGCTATAAGACAAAGATATATAGACCAATCACAATCTTTAAATCTCTATTATGTAAAACCAGATTCTGCAAAAGAGCTTTGGGACGATATTCAATATGCTATGGATCTGGGACTTAAAACACTTTATTATATGAAAACACCTAAATCTAATTTTGAGCTTGAAGAAGTTTGTGAGTCTTGTACTTAATAATCAAATAATAAGCAATAAATATAAAAGCCCTGTAATAATTTACGGGGCTTTATTTTTTTATTTAATATTTTTTTATTATAAATACATAAAAAAACCGCTATAACCTTTTTCAAGATTACAGCGGGTACATATTGTAAATATTTTTTAATTCTTTATTTATTTTAAGCAAGTGCTTTTTTAGCTACTTCAACAACAGCCTCAAACGCTTTATAATCATCAATAGCTAAATTAGATAAAGCTTTTCTATCTATTAAAACATTAGCTTTTTTAAGACCATTAATAAACTTACTGTAAGATATACCTAAAGGTCTGCATGCAGCATTGATACGAAGAGTCCATAATCTTCTCATCATTCTCTTTTTCTGTCTTCTATCACGGTAAGCATATTTTAAGCCTCTTATTACAGCCTCTTTAGCTTGCTTTGTTTGCTTGCTATGAGAACCATAATAACCCTTAGCCATTTTTAATATTTTTTTAACTTTTTTCTTTCTTACTATTCCGCTAACTGCTCTCATTTTAGTCTCCTTTTATATTATCTACCATAAGGCATTAATCTTGGCATCTCTAACATATTAGTATCATCAGCTATTCTTGCTTTACGATACTTTCTTTTAGTGTCAGGTCTTTTGCTTAAGAATTTGTGGCTACCAAATGCATGAGCGAACTTTACTTTACCAGTCTTAGAAAATCTAAAACGTTTTTTAGCACCGCTTTTTGTTTTTAACTTTTGTTTCATAAACTAATATCCTTTAAAAATTATATTTACTATATGCTCAATCTACTTGTATGATAAGTACGAAGTAGTTAGTGGGCTTAAATTAATTTACTTATTCTTCAGTATTATCTGAAGCTTCTTTTTTAGAAGATTCTTCAGCATCAGAAGAAGAAGTCTTTTTCATTTTCATTGGATTAAGCACCGCAGAAAGATTTTTGCCTTCTAATTTAGCAGGCTTTTCTGTAGAAGCTTCATTTTCCAAATCTTGTATAATTTTATTAATAAGGTCATAACCAAACTCTGTATGAGCCATTTCACGGCCTCTAAACATGATAGTGATTTTTACCTTATTGCCTTCATCTAAGAATTCACGAATATGTTTCATCTTAAAGTTATAATCATGTATGCTTATTTGAGGACGCATCTTGATTTCTTTAAGCTGAACTGACTTTTGTTTTTTCTTAGCTTCTTTACTCTTTTTCTGAATATCAAATTTATACTTACCATAATTGATAATCTTACAAACAGGAGGCTCCGCTGTAGGAACTATCTCTACCAAATCTGAACCTTCTTCCTTGGCTAAAGCTAAAGCATCTTTTATATTCATAATACCAAGGCTGCCTTTCTCATCATGTACTACCCTAACTTCTGGTGCAGTAATAAACTGATTAATTCTCTCTCCTTCTTTTTTTACTGTTGCCATTATTTAGCTACCTCATTTAGTAGTAAATATAGAATCATTCATTCTCTCCTTAGATTCTTTCTGTAGTTTTTCCATAAACTCAGTTAAATCCATATCTTTAATTTCTTGTGAAGAACGTGTTCTAATAGATAATTTACCATTAGAAACTTCCTCGGCTCCTATTATAACTGTATATGGAGTTCTTTGCAAGCGATATTTTTTTATCTTAGTACCTAAATTGTCATTACTTTCATCAATTTCTACTCTGAAACCTGCTTCTTTTAACTTTTTAGCTACCTCATGAACTCTATTTATTTGCGCCTCTTCATTAAGAACATTAACAACAGCCACCTGTATTGGAGACAACCACAATGGGAACTTACCATTATAATGCTCTACCAATATACCTATAAAACGCTCCATTGAACCAAGTATAGCTCTGTGAAGCATTACAGGAGTATGTTTTTTACCGTCTTTACCCTCATAGCTAATCTCAAATCTCATAGGAAGTGAGAAGTCAACTTGTAAAGTACCGCATTGCCAGTTTCTGTCAAGAACATCTTTAATATTAAAGTCTATTTTAGGACCATAGAAAGCTCCGTCACCTTCATTAACTTTGTAGCTTATGCCAAGTTTATCCAAAGCATTCATCAAAGATTTAGTAGCAAGCTCCCAAATCTCATCGCTTCCTATTGATTTTGCTGGTCTTGTAGAAACAAATATTTCAAAGTCCTTAAAACCAAAGTCTTTATATACAGATAAATAATATTCTATAGTATTAATAATCTCATCGCCTAATTGCTCTTCTGTACAGAATATATGAGCATCATCTTGAGTGAAAGCTCTTACTCTAAATAGTCCATGCAAAGCACCAGAAAGCTCATGTCTATGTACAAAACCAAGCTCAGCAACTCTTAAAGGCAAATCTCTATAACTATGTATATTAGAATTATAAACAATCAAACCGCCTGGGCAGTTCATAGGTTTTACAGCATATTTAGTGTCATCAATTTCTGTAAAATACATATTTTCTTTATAGTTATCCCAGTGTCCGCTTCTATGCCATAATTCTTCATTAAGTATAGCAGGAGTTTTTATCTCAACATATCCGCGTTTATCATTTTCATTTCTTATATATGATTCAACTGCCTTATAAATAATCATACCATTAGGGTGCCAGAAAGGAAAACCAGGACCTTCATCGTGGAAACTAAATAAGTTTAATTCTTTACCTAATTTTCTATGGTCTCTTTCTTTTGCCTCTTTAAGCTTTTTAAGGTATTTATCTAATGCTTCTTTACTTTCAAAAGCAGTACCATATATACGAGAAAGCATTTTATTGTTTGAGTCACCCCTCCAATAGCTTCCTGCAACAGACATAAGTTTATAAGATTTTATATATCCTGTTGAAGGTACATGAGGTCCACGACAAAGGTCTATAAAATCTCCTTGCTCATAGAATGATACAGTATCTGCGTCTATTGCCTCTATAATTTCAACTTTATATGGTTCATTTGCTTTCTTGAAATATTCTATAGCTTCATCTTTTTTCATTACTTTTCTTACTACAGGAATATTTTCTTTTACAATTTTTTTCATTTCATCTTCAATTTTTGGCAAATCTTCTTCTGTAAAAGGTTTCTCAGCATCAAAGTCATAGTAAAAACCGTCTTTAATAGCTGGTCCTATAGTAACTTGAGTATTAGGATAAAGTCTTCTAACTGCCTGAGCCATTAGGTGGCTTGTAGAGTGTCTTAATATTTCAAGTCCCTCATCTGAGGTGGTAAGTATCAATTCTAAATCGCCATCTGTTTCAGGCGTATATGTAAGGTCAACTTGTGTTCCATTAAACTTTGCTGCTACTGCATCTTTGGAATCTTTTTTTGCGTTTTGTTTAAGGAAGTCTAATAAAGACTCTCCGTTAGACAAGTCATAAGACTGTCCTAAATAATTAATTTTTGACATTATAACACCTCTTTGAATTGATACTTTATTATTTACAAATATGCAAATAATTTGAAACATTATAACATATTTTGTTTTATAGTCAATTATTTAACTTTTATAAATTGTTTAGAAGTATTTGATTTTAAACTATTTTTAATTATAGGCTGTTTAATATATTATCCAATTTTAACATATTATCAGCAATTTCTTTTGCATAATCTTTATCATTACATCTTTCAGTATCTATATACCAATAATATAAATACGTTCCATAATCTTCTTGTAAATCTAAATTATGAAATTCTTTTATTAAAATCTTTTTAAATTTTTCATTTTTTATATTACTTAAAGTTTTTTCATCTAAACCATTATTATAAATACCAAATAGCAACCACTGGCTCTTGCTATCTTGACCAATTTCTAAAATATTTAATAAATCTTCCTTATCTCTATAATATTTATAAATACTATGACACCAATTTTGCTCTACCATAGTATTTATAATGTCTTTTGTTTCTGCATATATGAAACTACTATTAATTTTAGATATTTCATTATAAACATTTTTTATAAAATTAAATTCATCTTTTCTTTTAAATATTTTTAATATATTTACAGTACTTTCAAATAATTGCAAATATTCCTCTAATTTATCAACATCTATATTCTCATCTTTACTCATTATTTCTTTATCTATTATTTTTAGTATTTCATTTTTTGTCATTTTTAATCTCCTTAAAATTATCTTCTTCTAAAAAGTAAATTATATAATTCAGTATAATCTTTATAAATTTCTTCTAATTTCTCATTAAAAGTTTCATTATTGAAATCTATATTTTTTGAATATAAAAGTTTTTTCTTATGCTCTATATCTTTATTAAGTTTTTTTAATATTTCATTTTCTAATTTTAATAATTTTTGTTTATTATTTTCATCATATGTAGATAGACATAATTTTATATTGTCATGAGTATTTAATATATACAACTCTGTCTTAATCTTATCAAAATATTTATAATTAGACCAGTTATTATTATAGTTTAACAAATGTTCATATATAGTGTCTTCATCTGTTTCATCTATTTTTCCATTATATTTATTTAATAATTTTTCTTGCAATGATATTGTAAATTTAATATCTTCTTTTTTTCTGCTTTTTAATATATCCAATTTTTTGTCTCTTATTTTATCATTTATAATATCTATTGCATTATTATATATTTCTATATATTCATCATATTTTGTAATATCTTCTATACTTTCATATAACTTATTGAGCTTTTGATCATTAAGAAGAATATTATTAATTACTTTATTGTCAGGCTCTATTCCAGATAAATAATTTTCATTTTGAATAAATTGAATCATAGCAGATTCTAATACTTTATAATCTTTTTCTTTTTCTATTAATTTAATAAACAAATCATTTTCTAAAACATTTTCAAGCCATGAAGCTATAAAACTATGAGGTATACAAAAAAGATTATTACCAATTTCTTTTTTTAATTCATCATTTAAACTACTTTCAGATGGTTCGTCCCCATATCTCGTTAGATAAACTACATATATATTTTTTATCTTTCTATTTTTTATATCCTTATAATAATCAGCAATTTGGTTTTCTCCATTATCTCCGCTATTAACTTTATTTTCTATTATTACAGCATAATTTTTTTTGCTATCCCATATAAGCAAATCTATAAATTTATTATTTTGTGTTTGAAATTCTTTTTTTACTTCAAATTTACACTCGTCTAATATATTATTTTTATATTCTACATTATGTTTCTTAAATAGAAATTCTATAAATAGTTTGGAAAAATTTAGTTTTATATCACACTCGTCAATATTTTTGTTAATATTTACTTTCAATATATCATACAACATTTGAGAATTAAATTTTTCTTGCTCTTCTATTGAAATTAAGTTAAATATGTTTATATAAGGAGGCTTATTAGCAAGTTCCTTAAATATGGATTCTCTTTTTGATATGATATGTTTGAATAATTCCGTTTTAATTTTTTCATCTTCTTGAAATTTTTTGATTATAGTTTTTAACATTATTGTATCCGTATTAGGTTTTACATGTATTATATTATATTATATTATATTATATTATATTATATTATATTATATTATATTGTCAATAAAATAAAAGGCCGACATATGTTTAGGAGCCATACATATTGCACGTTTTTTAGTTTAAAAAAAGCAGGTATT
>ERZ1026866.1757-NODE-1757-length-10540-cov-7.816691_pt1 | contig 10540 bp, 7 predicted proteins | sample MGYA00380163_ERZ1026866 | MGnify/ENA primary metagenome ERZ1026866 (study PRJEB33269, sample SAMEA4719799) | human gut metagenome | biome: human-associated habitat; feature: organic feature; material: feces | place: Cameroon | collected 2013-10 ...
TTCTTATACGTCCAGGCGGCAGCCTGCGTGTTGTGCTTGATGGCGGCGTTCTCGGCGGGCAGGCCAAAGGCATCGAAGCCGATGGGATGCAGCACGTCGTAGCCGCGCATGCGGGCCTGACGGGCCATGGCATCGCCGATGGTATAGTTGCGCGCGTGGCCCATGTGCAGGTCGCCCGACGGATACGGGAACATCTCGAGCACATACTTCTTGGGCTTGCTGTCGTCGGTGTCGACAGCAAAGAGGTTGGAGTCCTCCCAGGCCTTCATCCACTTGGACTCAATGGCCTGCGCGTCGTAGGCAGGAATCTCGTCCTTATGATCTGTGCAATCGCACATATCAGCTCCTTTAATCTTAGCTGGGGTCGGTCGGCTTGGCTTTGTTCGCTACTGCGGACAGTCCTGCGCAAGACGAAGAGCACATTAAGTGCTCTTCTTTGCGTGCGGAACTTGTAGCGAACAAAGCTAAGCCGCCCGACCCTAAGGTTGACTCGACTGATGATAGCAAATACAACAAGCGAGATGCCTGCGACTTGCAGGCATCTCGCTTTATCTAAATAACGTGGTTGATACTCAACCTTTGTTTGTGACCCGTCCTAGCATGAACGGGTTTTCCGAGTGCCGCAGATTGGGCCGAAAGAGGAGCGACGCGTACTTTGGTACGCGAGCGACGGTTTGAGGTCCAAGGTACGGTGCTTGGGAAAGCCGCTTATCGATAAGACACAGACTGCTGGGAGTCTTTCACGACTACGTCGTGGGCTCCGCCTTCGACGATGGAGGTGGAGCTGACCAGGGTCAGGCGTGCCTTTTCCTGGAGCTCGGGGATCGAGAGGGCGCCGCAGTTGCACATCGTGGACTTGACCTTGTAGAGCGTGCCGCCCACGCCGTCCTTGAGGGAGCCAGCGTAGGGAACGTAGGAATCGACGCCCTCGACGAAGCTGAGTTTCGCAGCACCGCCTAGGTCGTAGCGCTGCCAGTTGCGGGCACGTGCAGAACCCTCGCCCCAGTACTCCTTCATATACTGACCGTTGACGTTGACGCGCTCGGTCGGGCTCTCGTCAAAGCGGGCGAAGTAGCGGCCCAGCATCATAAAGTCGGCACCCATGGCCAGGGCGAGCGTCATGTGGTAGTCGTAGACGATGCCACCATCGGAGCAAACGGGCACGTAGACGCCGGTCTCCTCGTAATACTCGTCGCGAGCGCGGCAGACGTCAATCAGCGCGGTGGCCTGGCCGCGGCCGATACCCTTGGTCTCACGGGTAATGCAGATGGAGCCGCCGCCGATACCGACCTTGATGAAGTCGGCACCGCAGTCAGCCAAAAAGCGGAAGCCCTCGGCGTCGACGACGTTACCGGCACCGACCTTGACGTCCTCGCCGTAGTTGGCGCGGATCCACTCGATGGTGCGCTTCTGCCACTCGCTGAAGCCCTCGGAAGAGTCGATGCACAGGACGTCGGCACCGGCCTCGACGAGCATCGGCACGCGCTCGGCATAGTCGCGGGTGTTGATGCCGGCGCCGACCATGTAGCGCTTGTCGCCGTCGAGCAGCTCGTTGGGGTTGGTCTTGTGGCTATCGTAGTCCTTGCGGAAGACGATGCCCATGAGGTGATCGTTGTCGTCGACGATGGGCAGGGCGTTGAGCTTGTTGTCCCAGATGACGTCGTTGGCAACCTTGAGGCTGATGTTCTTGTCGCCCACGATGAGCTGCTCACGCGGGGTCATGAACTCGGAGACCTTCTTCTGGTGATCATCGCGGCTGGGGCGATAGTCACGGCTGGTGACGATGCCCAGGAGCTTACCCTTGGGAGTGCCGTCGTCGGTAACCGGCATGGTGGAGTGACCGGTCTTATCCTTGAGCTCGATGACCTGCTCCATGGTCATGTCGGGGGTCAGCGTGGAATCGGACTGAACGAAGCCGGCCTTGTGATCCTTGACGGCCTTGACCATGGCGGCCTCGGACTCGGCGCTCTGGGAACCGTAAATGAAGGACAGGCCACCCTCGGTAGCGAGCGCGACACCCATGTCGACGCCCGAGACGGACTGCATGATGGCGGAAACCATGGGGATGTTCAGGGTGATTGCCGGCTTCTCACCGCGCTTGAAGCGGGTCAGCGGCGTCTTAAGAGAGACGTTGTTGGGGATGCACTGCGAGGACGAGTAGCCAGGGACCAGCAGATACTCCGAAAACGTGTGGGACTCACCGGGAAAGAACGTAGCCATGTTTCTCCTTTTTCCATGCGACCGGTCGGCTGCAGGCCTCGTAGGACCCAGCCCAACCTTGGGCGCCCAATACTGGGGAAGTATCTTAGCGCACTTTGACTGCTACAATGCATGATTTAAGAAGAGCACACGAGGGCTTGACGCAGGCTTTGCGTTTGCCCAGCAAACACTTTAGCGGGGAGACGTGGAGCGCATGGAGTACAAGACGACGGCGAAATTGGTCATTCAAGCGTGCGACAAAGACCTGCCGGGCGTGTTCGGCCATGGTTGCGTTTTGTTGCTGCAAGGCATCGCCCGCGAGCACTCGCTCAACCGCGCCGCCAAAAGCATGGGCATGGCCTATTCCAAGGCTTGGCGCATTGTGAACGAAGCCGAAGGGCAGCTGGGTTGCAAGCTCATCGAGCGCGACGGCGCCCGCGGATCCACGCTCACGCCGGCCGGCGAGCGCGCCATCGAGGCCTACGAAACGCTACAGGCGGAGATCAACCAAGTGATCGCCGCAAGGGCCGACGACCTCATCGCCGCCATCAAAAAGTAGCTAATTTGGGACGGGGCTTTTTTAGCTGCACAACCCCTTCTCATAAGTTGCGGTGAAATAGGGACTGTTTATGCCGATAAAGCCGTAAACCAATCCCTATTTCACCGCAACTTATGGAGTTGAGGATGATTTAGCTAGTTGCGAAGGGCGTTGTCTAGGGTTGACGCTACGACCAGGGGGTCGTCGGTGCCGGCGAAGAGGCGGATGGTGCTCCCCTGCTTGCCACGTGGAGCCGAAAGGCGCGTTGTTGGGCCGCCTGCGGGTGAAGTGCGGAATTCATCCGGCAGGATGCTGAAGAATTCGCCCGCGGTGCAGTCCATCAGGTCAAATTCAACTGCCGGACCAAAGCCGTGCTCGAGGATTCCCGTTGCAACTGCATGGTCGGGATGCGAGCTCAGCCCGGGATAGCGCACGTCGCGCACCATCTCGTTAGCCGCCAGATACTCGGCCAGCGCACGGGCGCGGTCGAAATGTGCCTGCATGCGGGCGTCGAGCGAGGAAAGCCCACACTCCAGCACGTAGGCCTCCTCGGCAGAAAGGTCGACTGCCAACGCACCGCAGTCTGCAAACAACGCGTGCGCGCACTCGGCAGCAGCATCCACACGATGGCGCTTGAGCTGCGAGCGTGCGACCGATACGGCAACGAGCTTGCGAGGAGCCTCACCGGCGCACACACGGTCGAGCGCCTCGAGCGACAGTACGGCACCCAAACGCAAAGGATCGCAGCCAAAGATGGAAGCCACCGTGTTGTCAACGACGAGCAGCGCACGTGCCTCGCGAGCCGCGCGTCCCAGAGCACGAAGACCGGGCACACGCAGACCAAACCCGCCGATGGAGTTGACAAACCACCACAGGTGCGGTCCCTCGGCATCAAACGAGCCGGCAAAGCCCTCGGACGCGGCGGCAAACGCTGCGGCCGACGGCTCATCCACCATAGCCACATCGCAGGCATCAAAGCCGCTCGCAAACGCTTCGGTAAAGTCATCCGCAAAGGCCACCAGGCGGTCACCGGGACGCACGATTCCCAGCAGCGACAGCGCTGCCGGCACATGCCGGGCATCGACAAAACGCGCCTCACGCGCGCTGGCTCTCAAAGCCCAGACATCTTCTAGCTGTTGCACGTCCACGCGGCACCGTCCCTTCGAAAACAAAAACCCACGATGCGGGTGTTCCCCGCATCGTGGGCAACGGCTGCAGTATAGCGCCGGTATGCGACGAATCGTCTAGATGTTGAGCTCGTGGTAGGTCACGCTCGCGCCAGCGGCGTCAACGGACACGCCATAGGTCGCAGGGTAGATGCGCGTGGAGAACACAAGCGCACCTTCGTTGACAAATACCTCGACCGAAGAAACATCGCCAACAATGCGCACGTTGCGCACTTCGTCGACCGGCTCCCAGCGCACCACGCGACCGCAGCCGGCAGAAGCGCGACCCTCATCGGTAAATCGCATCTCAAAGCGCGAAGGCAGTTCGCCCTCGGCGGGCATAAACGCCAGCTTCAGCTCGACATCAACGGTCGCGGTAAAAGCGTCGTCGACACCGTCAACAACAACGTCAAAGCAGGTGTCGCCGGCAACCTCCAACGAGCCCTCCCCCACACGCACCGAGGCATAATGGCGCTCGATCTCGCGCGCCGGCTGCTGCAGCACCACGCCGCCGTCACCGGCTGTAAGCTCACGCGGCACCGTCATGCAGTGCTGCCAGCCGCACGCCACGGTGGGTGCGTTGCCATAGGTCGGCTCATCGGGCATGCCCATCCAGCCGATCAGAATGTGGCGACCGTCCTCGGCCGTGAACTCCTGCGGAGCATAGAAGTCAAAACCGGCGTCCCACAGGCGGAACTCGCCCAGCTCACAAGCGTCCTTGCCACCCGTAATGTCGCCCGTTACAGGCATGTAGCCAGCAGCGTATACGTTGCCGCGGTCCCAACGACCGCCCTCGAGCCCCTGGGGCGAGAAGGACAGCCACTTCGCCGGCACACCGTCATCGGCCTCAAGCTCAAGGTATCCCGGGCACTCCCACATAAAGCCAAAACGCTCGGGCGTAGACACACGGTTCTCGAGCTCCCAGCTCAGCATATCGGCCGAACCATACACCAGGATCTCGCCCACATCGCGCCCGGCACCCTCGCCGTGCATCGCACAAAAACGGCTCTCGACATGCGGCCCGTCCACGCGACGACGCGCGCCCAGCACTATGTGATAACGACCGGCCTCATCACGCCACACCTTGGGATCGCGCACGTGGCACGTCAGATCCTCGGGATAGTCCTCCGACGCCAGCACCACGCGCTTTTGGCTAAACGTCTGTCCATCGACACTCTCGACATACACGGTATCGGCGCGACGACCGGTGTTGACGTAGTCATAGACGCCGTCGGCATCGGGGAGCTTAACGTTGCCGGTATAGAGCACGCGAATGCGGCCGTCTTCGGCAAGCGCGGAGCCCGAGTACACGCCATGGCAGTCGAACGGCTCGTCGGGAAGCAGCGGCGCGCCAGCATATTCCCATTTCATAAGGTCACGGCTCGTGGCATGGCCCCACATCTTGACGCCGCCGTTCACATCAAACGGGGCATACTGAAAGTACGCGTGAAATACGCCATCTGCCTGGCAAAGACCGTTGGGGTCGTTGAGCCAGCCCGCCGGCGGCATAATATGAAAGCGCTGGCCATACGCGCCATGACCGCACTCAGAGGCGGCGGCGTCAACAGCGGCGACCAGCTTTGCAAGGTCGCGACCAAGTGCATTAGACATATCAAAGTCCTAACGGATCGAAAGTTACAAGGCGCCAGAGATCGGCGCCAAATACGGGAAACACCCGCGGGCATACAGCCCGCGAGCATCCCCTCAATCAAAAGCTCTTAGGCCTGCTCGGAAACCTTGGGCTCGTCCTTGTACAGGACAAACGAGACGGCAAAGGAAACCAGCGCGGCGACCGCAAACATGATCGCGTACTGCACGGGCTGGGCCAGGCACAGCAGGATACCAAAGATACCCGTAACGCCCGTGCCGGAGGCGGCCAGCGAAGTGAGCGCGCAGACCAGGGCGCCGCAACCGCCGCCGATGCAGCCGGCGATGAAGGGCTTAAAGAAGCGCAGGTTCACGCCAAAGATGGCGGGCTCGGTAATGCCCATGAAGGCGGACAGGGCCGAAGGAAGCGCCAGGCCCTTGATCTTGGCATCGCGGGTCTTAAAGGCAACGGCGAGCGCGGCGCCACCCTGAGCGATGTTGGCAGCGCTGGCGATGGGCAGCCAGTAGGTCACGCCGTACTGAGCGAGCTGGCCCAGGTCGATGGCGGTGTACATCTGGTGGATACCGGTAACGACCGTGGGGGCATAGAACAGGCCGACGATAAAGGAACCGATGCCGAAGGGCAGGGTCAGCAGGGCCTGGATCAGACCGAGGATGGCGTTCTCGGCCCAGACAAAGATGGGGCCGACGGCAACGAGAGTCACGAGCACGGTCACGAACACCGAGACGAGCGGGGTCACAAAGAGGTCAAACATCTCGGGGACAACCTTGTGGAGGCGCTTCTCCAAGAAGGCGAGGATAGCGCATGCGATGACGATGGGGATAACGTGGCCTTGATAACCGACCCACTCAAAGCTGTACACACCGGGGATGACGTTGACCATGGTCTGCACACCCTCGGAGGCAACCGTGTAGGCGCTCTGCAACGAGGAGTTGATAAACGCACCACCGACGACGGCACCCAGATACGGGTTGGCTCCAAAGGCCTTGGCGGCGGAGTAACCGATCAGGATCTGCAGGATGCCAAAGGACGTTCCCGAGACCAGGTCGGCAATCTTGTAGATAAAGTTATTGGTGTCGAGCGCGATAAAGCCGTTGGAGGCCATAAAGTTGAGGGCGCTCATGATGCCCAGCAACAGGCCCGAAGCCACGATAGCGGGGATGATGGGGACAAAGACGTCGCCCAGCACCTTAATGGCGCGCATAAAGATGTTCTGCTGCTGCGCCGCTGCCTCCTTGACCTCGGCCTTGGTGGCAGCCTCGACGCCGCTGAGCGCAATGAACTCGTCGTAGACCTTATTGACGGTGCCAGTGCCAAAAATAATCTGAAGCTGGCCCTGGGCCTCAAAGACGCCCTTAGCGCCGTCGATATTCTCGAGGGCCTCCTTGTCGACCTTGGCGTTATCGGCAATCACCAGGCGCAGACGCGTGGCGCAGTGTGCGGCCGAAACAACGTTGCCGGCGCCGCCGATGTTGTCGAGCACCTCTTGGGCTGATTTGCGGTAGTCCATGACTTCCCTTTCCTCCAACGGGCGAATTTGCACCCGGCCATCTTTGACACTTACACTGTAATCGTTTTCAGTTTCATATATCTGTAATCGTTTTCATAGTAGGGTGAACGGTAGAAAAAACCGGCGAATGGTAGTTTTGAGGCAAAAACAGACGGCTCAGAGGCAGGCAGATGTGCCCAGAGTCTAGACATTCATAAGCTGATGGCCGAGCTTGAGCGTCTTGAGACCGCGCTCCCCCTCCACGCCATCGAGCGTGTCGAGCAGCATGCTGGTGGCCTCGACGCCACTGGTCAGATACCCATAATGCACAGTGGGAATGCCGCCCGTCAGCGCGCGCAAAAACGCATTGTCGCCAAAACCGCTCACGCGGTGTATGCCCTCGCCCATGCCGCGAACCTCATTGATGGCACGAAGCGCGCCCGCCGCCATGGTGTCGGTCGCGCAGGCGATAAACGAAACATCGGGTACTTCGCCCAGCAGCTCGCGCGACGCACGATAGCCGGAATCGAGGGTAAAGGACCCGCGGCGAATCAGTTCGGGATCGAGAACAACACCCGCGGCGCCCAGACCAGCTTCAAAACCACGACGGCGGTCGTAACCGGCGGCACGGTCTTCCTCGGTAACACCGATATAGGCAATCTTGCCCTCAACATGCTTCGCGAGTGCCTGGCCCAGCTCAAAGGCAGCCTCGTAATCGTCATGGTAGACGCAAGCCGCGCCCTCGACGTTTTGGCCGATCAGCACAATGGGCACATGGCAAGACGCAATGGCCGCACGATGTTCGTCGGTAATCATGGTCGCCACCAGAACAATGCCATCGACCGGATGGTTCTGGAACAGATCAAGATACTCGAGCTCGCGATCGGCCGCGTTGTCGGTATTGGCAAGCAGCATCTGGTAGCCACGGCGACCGAGTACCTGGCCAATGCCGGCGGTAATGCGGCTCACGGACTCCGAGTTAATCTTGGGCACGATGACGCCGATGAGCTTGGTGGAGCCGGTGCGCAGCGCGCGAGCCTGGCTGGACCGCACGTATCCGGTCAGCTCAATCGCCTGCTTAATGCGCTCGGCCTTGTCCGCCGAGATATATCCGCCGTTGAGGTAGCGCGAGACGGCGGCGCTCGAAACGCCGGCCAGCTCGGCCACATCTTTCATCTTTACCACGAGCACCCCTGTCATTGAAATCGCTTTCACCATGATACCTGTTCGTTCCGGCGTTCTGACGAACGCCGGACTGCTCGACGCTGCGCGGGCATCTGCCGGGCGATCTGCCGCTCAAACCGTCGCTCGCGTACATGAAGTACGCGTCGCTCCTCTTTCGTGGCACCTCGCCACGGCAGCTGCCCGCTCGCTGACGTACGCTCGACCAGGAGCGCCCCTCTTTGTGCAATTTGCTCGCTAGGGTTCTAACCGTGATACTCGCCGTTGTATTGGATGAGCGTGAGGTCCTCTACCCCATCGAGCGCGCGGATGGCGTCGGCGTACGGCATATCCACGCCGTCCGAGAACACCTCGACGGCCATCTCGACCTTGTCGCCGCGCATAGTCTTGGACTTAACGGTGAACTTGGTGCGGCCAAAGGCGCGCACAATATCGTCGCCCGTGGTCCGGCCAGTATAGTGGATGACCATCATGTACACGCGCGCCTTGTCCTGGTGGCTCGCAAAGCCGGCAATCATCACCACGATCACCACCGCCGTGAGCGCCACGAGCGCATACATGCCGGCGCCTGCCGTAATGCCCGTGGTAATGGACCAAAACAGATACAACAGGTCGAGCGGGTCCTTGACCGCCGTACGGTAACGGACGATAGACAGAGCACCGACCATACCGAGCGAGATGACCACGTTGGTCGAGATCGCGAGCGTGACCATGCAGGTAAGCACGCACATGCCCACGAGCGTCACGGCAAAACTGCGCGAATACACCACGCCGGTAAAAAAGCGCTTGTACACGTAATAAATCAGGATGCCCATGGCGAGCGCCACGAGCAGCGACAGGCCGATCTTGGCAGGGTCAACCTGGCCAAACGCCTCCAAGACGGAGTTCTTAAAGAAGTCTCTGGTGCTCATGGTCTAGATATCCCCTCGGTTCTCAAAATCCGATTCCCAGTAGTTAAAGCCGCGCAGATAGGCGGTCTTTTCGTAGCACAGGCAGTACTTGGAGACTGCCGTGAGCTCCGCCGCGCCCGGTGGTACCATATCGCGCACCAGCTGCGGGCAAAACTCCGTAAACTTGACCTCCATCACCAGCTTGCCCGGTTCCAGCACGGGCAGCGCGGGCAGGGTCATGTCAAAGATATCGAAGCTTCCCACCGCGGCGCGCACATTCATGTCAAACGTGATGCGCACGGTACCCTCGTCCATCACCCACGGCTCGCGCTCGTAGTCCACAATGGTGCGCGGGCGCATCATGTTGCAGATGCACTCGATGTAGAACTCGCGGCAGAGCTGGTGCGGACTGTGCAGCAAAAAGTCGTAGTCGCCGGCCAGAATCTGCTCAAACTCGCCGCGCGTGAGCGGCGCGTCCTCCTTGTAGATCCAGCTGCCGTACTTCTTTTTGCGCTCGAGCTTGATCACCTTATCGCTGCCGTTGTAGATGCGCACGCGATACTTCTTGCGCATGAGGATACCGGCGTCCTTTTCCTCGTAGGCCGAGTTGCAGTAGTCGTCAAAGTACAGGCTGCGAATGGTGTAGCCGCCCGCCTGCGCGTGCTTATCCAGCTTAAACACCGGGGCCATGCGGCAGGCAAGCGCGGCATGCTCATCCTCATTGATGAGGTACTTGAGCTCGTGGCGGTAGCGCTCCTGCGTGGTGCGCACGGGTGGTGCCGCCAGGCGCTCAAGCAGCGCGCTAGCCCTCCTCATACGTATCCCCCACGACCTTGCCGCCATCCTGCACGTAGAAGCACAGCATGCCGTACTGCTTGCCATCGTCGGTCACGTAATAGTCAAACGCATCCTGCGTATAGCCATCGGAGTTGGTGGCACGTACGCGCACAAAATACTGGCCGGTATCGGGCGCGTCGCAGGTCACCTCGGGCAGCAGCACGTCCTCGGCCTTAAAGATCACGTCGGTAATGGCGTAATCGCGCGCCAGCTCCACGGTATAGCGAATGTCGCGCGCCTTAAAGTCGTACGAGGCATCCCAGTTAACGCGCAGCTTGCCGTTATCGATCTGCGGCATGCCAATGAAGAACGGCATAGGCTTCTTATAGCTCTCGCGGAAGCTCTGGTAGTTCTCCTCGATCTCGGACGGAATCGCCGCGGCAATCTGCTCGTATTCGTCCTTGGTAACGGGCAGATTCTCCAGATCGGGCGCAGCAAAGACGAGCGGCTCGGTCACCTCGCGATAATGCTTAATCATCTTGCCCAGACGCTCTTCGGTCAGGTACGAGCGCAGGTCCTTAACGGCATCGTCGAGCTCGTTGCGGAACGACTTGCTGCGCAGCGCACGATTGAACAGCACGTTGCCCCAGTAGTTGCTTACGCCGCGCTCCCAGCTCGCATAGTCCGAGA
>ERZ1026866.1760-NODE-1760-length-10531-cov-4.311856_pt1 | contig 10531 bp, 7 predicted proteins | sample MGYA00380163_ERZ1026866 | MGnify/ENA primary metagenome ERZ1026866 (study PRJEB33269, sample SAMEA4719799) | human gut metagenome | biome: human-associated habitat; feature: organic feature; material: feces | place: Cameroon | collected 2013-10 ...
AGATAAGCTTGATTGATAACCATAAATGCTGTATAATGTTGCCCATGGAGGTGATTCCTGATGAGTATAAGTTACAATAAGCTTTGGAAATTGCTTATTGATCGCAATATGAATAAAAGCGAACTAAGGGAACAAGCAAAAATAAGCACAAATGCGATTGCAAAGATGGGAAAGAATGAGCCAGTCTCAATGGATACGATGGATAAAATTTGTAAAGCACTGCATTGTAATATAGGTGACGTAATGGACTTTGTTTCGGATAATGAAACGCTTCCTTAATGTCCGATAATTTTGACATTGTATCTTGCAAAATATAGGTCCCGTGATTTTTGTGAAGTTTTCACTTCTGAGATAAAAGGGACAGTAGTGATGGAGAAATAATTATGAACGCAGAAACAAATAATCTGTCTATGGCAGATTTACAACATACCGCACTAATAAGCGGAAACAAAGCGATGCAGTTGTTGGAACTATCCAGACACTCCTTTGAAAAAGTAGTAAAAGAAGGCTTACTTACAGTCGTACATGAAGGAGGAAAAAAGTATTATCAGATAGATGAAATCGAAAAATTTATGGAAACTGATACATATCAAGAACTTGTAAACGGTGTTGTTGATGCACGAAATAATCTTAATGATCTGACAGGAAAAGATTGGCTTCCTGAGACAAAAAGTTTCTTCTACCAAAAGGGGCTCGGCGCAAATCATCCTGAAGCACAGATTGAGAAGCTACATCCGGCACCATACTCTTTCCAAGACATTGGCCATCTTGTAAACTTCTTTACAAAGCATGGTATGTCTGTTCTGGATCCTTTTGGCGGTGTAGGTTCTACAGCCAAAGCCTGTGAAGTGAACGGCAGAATCTGTACAAGCATTGAGCTTTCTCCTGTATGGCATGATTTATCAATCAAACGTCTGGAAACCGAAGTTGGAGAAGGAAGCAGCCAGAAGCATCATTTTATTAACGGAGATTCCTGCGAAGAACTTCTGAATATTCCTTCAGAATCAATGGACTTCATGGTAACAAGTCCTCCTTATTGGGGAATTCTGAATAAACAAGACCAAAAGGTTAAAAAGAATCGAGTTGCCAATAATCTCGAGACAAAGTACTCCGAAAGTGAAAAAGACTTAGGAAATGTCGATAGCTATGAAGAATTCCTTGAAATTCTGGTTGAGAAGGTATTCCTTCAGTGTGCCAGAACACTTCGTTACGGCAAGTACATGGCAATAGTTGTATCAGATTTTAGAGATAAATCTGAATACATTAGCTTTCATAGCGACTTGATTCACGAGATGAATAAGGCAAAGATTCCCGGTGGTGGCGTATTGAAACTTCAAGGAACCAAGATTTTGTTGCAGAACCATAAGAGTTTGTTGCCCTATGGTTATCCCTTTGCTTATGTAGAAAATATCCACCATCAGTATGTGTTGATTTTTAGAAAGGAGAAGAAATGATTACAGATACACTTTCTGGTGTGGTTTGTGGTAATTCGGATGTTCTCCTGGACCAACTTATTGAAGATGGCGTTCATTTTGATTTGATACTGACAGACCCTCCATATAACATCAACAAAGACTTTGGCAATCAAAGTGACTGCTTACCTTTGGATGAGTTTGTTGCAGTCACAGCCGAGCGAATGATGAAAGTTAAAAAACTACTCGAGCCACATGGCAGTGTTATTTGGTTTGGAATTCACGATTACATTGGTTTTGTCCAAGTGGCTATGTATAATGCTGGTTTGCATTATCGTCGAATGAACATTTGGCATTACGAAAATGGTTTTTCTCGTTCTAAAAAGGAACCCGCAACCCATTATGAGCCATTTTTGTGGTTTTCCAATGACAAAAAGAAATGGACATACAATGTAGACGATGTTCGTATGCCGTACAAGAGTACCGAGCGCCTCAAATCTCCGGTTAAGTATAAAGCAGCTGATGGAACAATAAAAATCTGGCAGCCAAATCCCAAAGGTGCAATGCGTGGCGATGTATGGGATTTCCCTACGCTGGCAGGTAAACGCTTCGAGAAAGAGAAAACGCCTCATCCAACCCAAAAGCCAGAATCCTTGATTACGGAGCTAATAAAGGCGTTTTGTCCAAAAGACAGCGAGGGCTTTTATTGTGGTACTATACTCGATCCGTTCCATGGCTCCGGAACATTGGGCGTATGTTGTGAAAAATTGAATGCCGAAGGACATCACATCAAATGGTTAGGAATCGAATTGGAACAACAGTGGTGTGATATTGCAGAGAGCAGAATTAGCGAACTGAAAAAATAAAATTAGTTGTTTTATGCAAAGGGTCATCTTGAGAGATGGCCCTTTTTGTTGTATAATATAATATTAAGATAAAATCTGTTTCTTGGTGGAGGAACGATGAATATGATTAGATTTAGAAACCCTGGAACCCAATACACTACACAGGTTCAGGTATTCAAGGAATTATACAAAGAATATAAGGATGCTCCAAGTTTTAATCTTGACGATATGGCATCTACAATCACAAAGACCAAGTTGATGACGGCGTATGGCTATGCGGGAGAGGCAGCGTTAGCATTGAGTAATACAGAAAACGATAGTCTAAATTCTACAAAGATGAACGCCAAAATGTATGCCGAAGTATTTAGGCTCTTAGGATGGATCACGTCTGTGGGCAACGGGTCCTATCCTCTGGTCTTTACTTATATCGGTGAGCACGCTGCTTCAACAGATGATGTTTTACCCCTTTATGAGCAGTGTGTTCTGGGCATCAATAATCCTCAAGAGATTATGGATGTAAAGTACGATGAAAAAGTGCGTTTCTTCAAAGCTGCACTCTTTTCTCTTGAAGATTTGGATGGGATTATGTACAAGCACGAATTGTGCTTGGGTCCTATGTCAATCGACGATTTGGATGAGAAGCAATATCGAAAGATGATTGCGTACCTGAGAGGATTGCGTGGTTCTTACCGTCGCTATGAAGTTGCTTACAAAGCACTCTGTGACGACTTACAGGTTAAGCCCACGCTTCCGGATAACTCTACTCGTTTGCCTATCGCATTTATGAAAACCTGCGGCTGGATAGAAAGCGAAAGAAGCAGATCGCTCTACCCACCGAAGTCCTTAGAGTGCCTTCGCTTGACAGTACACGGACAAGAAGTCGCTACAATGCTTCATGGCGTTAAGGATTTGCGTTTAGATGAGTACAATAAGTATCCGCCTGAGACTCGTAAAGCGCTTATCAGACTTGGCGTGTATTCTATGTTGCTACGTGCTGGCTATGACACATCCCCGGTACAGGAAACTATCGAGCGTGACAAAGCTATTTGTGCTGATATACTGCAAGGAAAAGAATTGCTTTTCTCTCCATACCAGACGCTCCATCATTCGGTAGTAGATGAAGCATTAGGGCTTAAACGTACTGCGACTGGAGCCAGAGCGCAGGCAACCATATTGCCAGACATCAATAGAGCTGATGTGATTATCAATAACATTTCTTTGACCGTTGCAGCAAGCGGATCGCACCATGAGGGGGATCCCGAAGTTACCGAGTTTACCCAAGACGTGTTGGAACTAAAAGCAGCTGGAAAACGCAAGCAACAGATTATTGAAAAACTTTTTGATGAAAGTATAACTGCAACTCAGACACGCTTTTATCCTTTTGTTGCTATGCTTTTCCGTGTGATGGGATTGGATTGTCAAGCATCACGCCCTGGAGATAATGGTGCACGTTGGGACGCTATCATTGTTGATGACCATGAAAGTATTCCTATCGAAATCAAGTCTCCTACAGAAGAGCAGCACCTTTCCTTAAAGGCAATCAGACAGGCACTTGAAAACAAAGTGATTCTCCTGTCTCGAGAAACCCATCCAACTTTGCCCGAAACAACTTCATTGGCTGTTGGATATTATTTGCCTAATGACAGAGCAGAAGTTACCAATCTTATGAGCGATTTTAAAACCGCTTATGGCTATAACATCGGTATAATGGATCTGAAAACACTGCTGACAATCGCAGTAACCATCATTTATGACGAAAAAACATTTAATATTGCAGAACTAAATCGATTGGAGGGATTTGCAAATGCCACTTTTAACTAAATCGCAAAAGCGAACCCCTATTTCCGCATTGCGTTCCTCTGATGTGAGAGCTGTTGACCAAAAATACAACGAACCTGCTCGGCTGTGGTGTAACGAGGAATGGGTAACGGCTGGTTGTCTGAGGTGCACTGATCCTCGCTGTATGAAGTTTATTGACGCAGAGATTAGCTGCAGACATTTCCCGGATTTCTCATACGAGCGTGATCTGAATGTTTGTCCTGTTGGTGCCATCAAATGGAATTTTGACAAGGAACTTCCGGAAATTGATAACCACAGTTGCATCGGCTGCGGCTTATGTGCTGCACGTTGCCCCATTGGTGCAATTTACAAGTCTGAAAATCAGATGAAAATTGCAGAACCTTCTTCAGATTATACCGATACTCCCATCAATCATGTCAATCTGGAAGCACATAAGCTGTTTATTAGAGAATTAGACAAAATCCATTGGAATCACCAGTTCCAGAAAGAGACCGATGGGATTATGGAACGTATCTATCAGGAGATTTCTCAGTTTGACGGACGCTCAATGGTTCCTAACATCTTGGTTCGAAATCTGATTATTGCGTTGAACCATGAGTGTGCAATAAGCAGAACCGGTGATGTTTACACAAGAATGGATGCCGTGTATTCGAGCAATTTGAAACCTACCTGTAAAGGCGTTGTTGAAATCGAATTTGGGAGAGATACGCTGGAAGCATCGAGAGGTATTCTTGATGATATTGCAGTTATGCATTCCAGAAACAACCTTGACAAGAATGACAATGCGGCGCTGGTTGTATGCCTTTCGTTCCCTAATAAACGACAAGGCTATTTCCAAGTAATAAAAGATATACACCGGGTCTTGGATCTCAAGATACAGACCATATCACTGGGTGCATTACTTTTGTTAGTGTGGAACGGGGCATCTGTAAACTTCCTTTCTCGTGAGTTCTAAGTCGACTTTGATAATCTAAGTATTCGTGGCATTACTGAGTTTAGATTGAATAGGCGTGTGACCTTGAGCGAAGGTAAGCTTGGTATATTAGAACCTGAAAAATAGGCACTTTGCAAAGCAAGCAATCTGTTGATACACATTGCTTGCTTTGTTTGTATAATTCATTTGATTGGAGGAAAAAATATGATGCAAATCGACAGTGCAATACTATCTACAGATAAAGTGATTTGTAAAAATATCAGTAGATTTGATGACTCAGAACGTGGGTTGTTGAGCCAGAATATTTTGGCTCAATTACGTAATTTTGTAGAATATATTGCAGATAAAGTGTATGCTAACGGTTCAGACCTTGACCCCAATAATTATGCTCTAAATGTTAAAGCGTTGAAGCATTTGCAAACAAGAGGAGATCTCCGCTTTTTACACCAATTTCATGAGCTTCTTCAAAAGTCGGTGTCTCATTACACTTTAGATGAAAATGGTTCTGAAAGACTAATGCTGAAGTACTACGAGTATCTCCTGAAAATAAAAATCTTTCTTAATGATACATATGGGCTTCATGTTCTGGATAATATTGAAGATTTTCCATTGGATACAGATACAGAACTGTCAGAGTATCATGAGAAAATTGCAGAAAAGATTTACTGTCCAAGTTCAGGATGTTCAACAAGTACATATTCGGATAGATATTACATTCAGAAGGTAAAGCCGTTTTTTGTGAATCAGCGAATATACTACGAAGTTACATTTACTGCGGCAAACAGTAAAATGAGCAAATTTGACCGAGTAATCGCTTTTTCACGTTATGAAATACTAAGTAATTATGCGGTAAAACTTTCGATTCGTAATGATTCGATCAATGTTTTAGGAAAAGAAATGACTATTCAAGTTATCGATGGGTGGAATGTATCAATACGTCCCTGTGAATTGGATAATTTTGCAGATATTATCGGAAAACATTCTAAGATCAACGCAGGAACAAAAGAGTATTCCGAATTGATGCGGTTTTTAACAGAAACTAAAATGCCACTATCCGAGTTGGTTGTGTGCTCAGAACGGTATTATGGTTTTGTAAAAAATCAGATTACAAGTCAGGCAAGAACATCACATATTTTTGACACCCTTGATCAGTGTAGAGAGCTAATCTTATCCAATAAGCCTGGATGTAATGTGCTTAAGTATCTACTGTACCATTTGAATAATAGGGTTATTAAATGGCAACGTTGGAATGATGGCTGTTCACTGTTGTCAGGGCTAAATTTAAGTTATGGATGTATTCCGTTTGACAGGATGCCGTTTTGTACATCATTGAGAAATCATAATCCACGCATATACGATTTGTTGGACTGTCTATCGGAAAAAGGAAGAGAACATGAACTATTCGCACGCCACATTCAAAATAATACAGAGATAGAAGGGAACTTGTTTACACCCAAAAAGGATATAGTAGGTTTTGATAATATCGATGCGCTGATCAATACATACAATCACAAGTTATATCTTCCAAAACATGAACACAGAAAGCTGATGGCTTTTCATGATTTTGTGTATATCAAAGGATATGCTGATGATAGCGCATTCATAATTCAAAAATTACGAGATCTGGCAACAAGTGGAATAGCACAATATACCGGATCTGTAGATTCATGGCTGAACAATGGCTCATATTCTATTGATTCGCCAGAGAAAAAAGACGCATTGCGAAATATGTTTGCAAAATCGCAGGTGGCGCTTATTTATGGCTCTGCCGGAACCGGAAAATCAACGATGATCAATCATATTTCAAACTTCTTTTCTAACCAGAAAAAGTTGTATTTGGCGAATACACATCCAGCAGTAGACAATATGCGCAGGAAAGTAACCGCCAGCAACAGAGAGTTTAATACCATCGCAAGCTTTATTTCTGAAAAGAACCAGCATACAAAATGTGATGTCCTTATTATTGATGAGTGTAGCACAGTAAGCAATTCTGATATGCGAAAAGTCTTAGAAAAGGCGGAGTTTAAGCTTCTTGTTCTTGTAGGAGATGTTTATCAGATTGAATCAATCTATTTTGGAAACTGGTTTGATATTGCACGCAATTTCATTTGCAAAGACTCAATCTTCGAACTAACACATCCATATAGAACGCAAAACAAAAACCTTCTGACCGTGTGGGAGAGAGTTCGAAATCTGGACATTGCAATTTTGGAGCCTATGGTTAAGAGCAAATATTCCGTCCGTCTGGATGAATCAATTTTCTCCCATGCAGAGGAGGATGAAATTATTCTCTGCTTGAATTACGACGGATTGTACGGAATTAACAACATCAATCGCTTCTTACAGAACAGTAATCCGAGTCCGGCAATTCAATGGGGCATCGGCTTGTATAAAGTTGGCGATCCCGTATTGTTTAATGAATCAGACCGCTTCTCTCCATTGATTCACAACAATTCGAAGGGGCGTATTGTAGGTATTACCACAGAGGAACTGAAAATTTGGTTCGAAATCGAATTGGATTGTGCGATCAATGAATTGGATGCGTGGGGATATGATTTTGAATTGATGGATGTATCTGAAAGCGGAAATTCTATAATCAAATTCAGCGTCGATAAATACAGAAGCACCGATGAAGATGATGATTATTCTGACGCAGTTATTCCATTTCAGGTCGCTTATGCGGTGTCCATCCACAAGGCTCAGGGTTTGGAATATCGTTCTGTGAAAATTGTAATTACCAACGAAACTGAAGAACGCATTACACATAATATTTTCTATACTGCAATCACTCGTGCAAAAGAAAATCTTAAAATCTATTGGAGCCCGGAAACGGAAAAGAGTGTGTTGGAAAAACTATCGGTCAGAAATTCCTGGCGAGATGCCAATTTGTTGAAGCAGCTGTATTCTCTGTGAGTTTTAAAATATAGGCAAAGTTACCACATTGCCCTGCTTGACGGTTTCCTTCCCGCATATAACTTGTGCCCAAATTGTGGACAAGTACAGATTAACTTCTGCTCTAATTGGGCAGAAGTCAGATTTGAAACTTCCACCCAATTCAGGTGAAGATGTATCAGGTTTTTATTCCCAACTTGGGAATAATTTTGCCCGTATATTATAGGCGTTACAAATTGGCAAGCAGTGTAAACCTGTACAGGTTCACTCATTTACGAAGATTCCCCCAGAGGAGAAATTTTCGCAAATTGCTTGTTGGAGAAGCATCCCCAATCCCCTTTGACCGCCACCTGCGGTGTCGGCTGCGCATTCATTCTGAATACTTTTACTTACTGACTTCTGCGCAATTTGCATAGAAGTTCAATTTTCCATAAACGAAAAAATGAAAACATGGGAGAAGTTGTCTCTGATTATTTATGTGATGTGTGGCAATCCACTTCCCGACAAATTGTCGGGAAGTCTTGTGGGCAACTCGCCTGCAAGTAACGAAAGTGGCAATGCTCGGATACAACTTCATCCCAAGTTGGGATGAAGTGCTACGGTGTAACTTGCACCAAAGTAAGGCGTAGAGATTTTGTGTTGCAAATTCTTGATGAGGCGTCTGGAATTTCGTAAATGTCAAAATGACTTCTGGACAATTTGTCCAGAGGTATCATTAAGCTTCGATTAGAAAATCAAAAATATCCTTACTGCAACTTACGGCAAAATGAAAAGCTGCTATTAGATGCCTGTTCTCAACTTTGGGGTATGCTCTTTGGCTGAACTTGACAAGATTGCTTATTTCGACATTTCATGCTATGATAGTTACAGATGAAAATTAAATACTGCTTCATACAAGATTTTATTGATGGGCAAGCCCCATATTTATACAAACATATTTTTAGTCAGTCCGAACTGTCGGAGCTGTTACATGGAAGCATCAAGTCAGATACAGAATCTTTTGTGTCTGTCATTGTTGCATCTGTGTGGCAGCTTTTTTTCATTATCTGACGTTGGACCAAGTTGGTCCGAGGTCAGAACCACAGACAGAAACGGAGGGAACTATTTGATTGCAGTAATTCACAGAGGACAAAAATTCAAAGAAACTATGGAAGCTTTTCAGCAGAAACGAGCAGAGTTTATCGCAGAGGGAATCAGAAGTTTTGACGCAGAAACCTTGTATGTGTTTCTGGAATGGATTCGTGGCAACGGCCACAAACTTGATAGAACAACTGGGATGGCGGTATGATATGAGCGGAGGTGACTACCCATGAAGAAACAGAGAAAAGTTGAAAAAGATAACCGTGGCGTTGCGATATACGCCCGTAAATCTCGTATCACCAATAAGGGTGACAGTATCGGTGTTCAGTTCAAACAATGTGCGGATTACGCCAAAAAGGAATTGGGGTTGGATGAGGAGTATGAATTTTTACAATACGAGGACAAAGGACTCAGCGGATATTTTTCAGACAGACCGGATTTTCAGAAAATGCTGCATGATGTGCAGGACGGAAAAATCAAAGCAATCGTATGTTACAAGCTGGATCGTGTCGGCAGAAAAACAGCCGACCTAATCCGCCTGATGGATTTCTTGGAAATGTACCATGTTGACCTGCTGATTTGCTCAAACGGTATCAATACTGCCAGCGGACTCTATAAAATCTTCATTCAGATATTTGCGGTCATTGCGGAATTTGAAAGGGATACTCTGACAGAAAGAATTGTAGACAATATGATGGAGCTTGCAAAGGACGGTCGATGGCTCGGCGGCAATACACCTATGGGATTTACCGTTCGCCGTGTAACAACCGGAAGCGGTAAGGGCAAATCAGCCTACAGCTACTTAGAAAGTCTGCCAGAAGAAAAATGTATGGTTCAGCGTTTGTATGAAATTTTTCGAACCACTCGCAGTATCCAAACCACTGCAAAGCAGATGAATGAGGAAGGATTTCACACTCCGTCCGGTGCAACATTTAACGCATCGACAACAAGGCTGGTTTTAAGAAATCCCATTTATTGCACTGCTGATAAAAGCAGCTATAATTATTTCATCGAACACGACGGCAATGTGTTTGGAGATATGACAGAGTTTGACGGTACTCACGGATTGTCGGCTTACAATAAAACCGACCAAGAAAAGTACGAGGGCAGCGACAGCACATTCATCTCTCCAAAATATGTTCAGACCATTGAAAGCAAGCCTGTTTGTGAGTGGATTATTGCGGTCGGAAGGCATGAAGGCTTTATTTCAAGTGAACAATGGATTGAAGTGCAGGAACTTCTGGATGCTATTGCAGAGAAATACAATCGCCCTCACAGAAAGACCAACGCATTGTTGGCAGGACTGGTGCATTGTCCTTACTGCGGCAGACGACTGAGTGTAATTTCCGAGTCCGACCGCTGGACGAACGGAAAACCTCGGTTCAAATATGTTTGTCCTGGTTATCGCAAAAAGGAATGTAATTTCAAAGCGGTAGATGGCGTTCTTCTGGACGAATTTGTGGTACAGCAGTTATCTGAACTATCGGATGAAAACAGCGAGCGTTTCAGAAGGATTCTGGAAATCAAGATTGAGGAAGTCTTGGAGCAGTCACAGACGGTACAGGAAC
>ERZ1026866.1771-NODE-1771-length-10488-cov-5.616026_pt1 | contig 10488 bp, 6 predicted proteins | sample MGYA00380163_ERZ1026866 | MGnify/ENA primary metagenome ERZ1026866 (study PRJEB33269, sample SAMEA4719799) | human gut metagenome | biome: human-associated habitat; feature: organic feature; material: feces | place: Cameroon | collected 2013-10 ...
CTGTTCCAGTCTTCGTATTGACGCCGGACCCCTGTTTCTCCTATCCGGGGGTTCCGGTCTTTTCCCGTTCTTCATTGACGGAAGATAGGAGATTTTCAACGCTTTTCAGATAGGAGAAAACATGGTTGACGAGACTGTTGAGAAGAACACCGCTGCGGAAGCCGACGAGTTCCGCATCCCTGAGACGTGGGCGGAGATGTGCGAGAACGAGCCGCTGTTCTCGCTCCTGCCGGAGCTGGCTCCCGCCGAACGTCTCTCGTTCAAGGAGGCGGCTGAACTACGCAAACTGTCCGGCATGGCCGGTTTCACGCTCAACGCCGACATCAACGGTCCGGAGGCCAAGTCCTTGGACGACATCGAGGCGAAGATCGACGAACGCATGGAGTTCGTCGGAGCGGCTTTGGATTGGGTCAAGTCGCTGACAGTGAAGCCTGACAAGGTTGACGAATGGGCGACCGGCATCGGATTGGATGAACTGTTCTGGCTCATCGAAGCGATTCTCATGTTCTACACGGACCAACTGGGAAAATCGATCGCTTCGAAGCGCAAGTCCGCGACCATCCGGTCGAACTGACTTCCGACTTCCAACGTTTTTACGGGCTTGACATCACCGGCGCGAGACTGAATCCCACCCGCGCCGAACGTCTCGCCTCCGGGCTGATGGCTATCCCAGACAGCCTGTACAGGGCGCGGATATTGGAGGATGAGCCTCCAACCGAGTCCGACGAGGCCAAGCCCGACAGACCGACCGTGCTGCCGTGGCTTGGATGGGATTCGAAGACGATGGTCGCCGTGGACGTTCGCAACATGATGAACGCGGTGATTACCGCCAAATACGGGGGCAAGGATGCCAAACCGCATCCGGTGCTCCCTCCCGGCGCTGATAGGGAACCGCCTCGCCGGGAGAACGATGGTACTGCCGAGAACTTCGAACGCATGTTCGCGAAGTTCCACATGACCTGATTTTCCGAACAAACCCCCACCTTCCCGTGGGGGTTTTCCTTTTCCGTTTTTCTTTCTGGGGGTTGCTTATGGCGGGCGAGCATCGCGCCGGTACAGTCGTCGTTCGTGTCACTGCGGATACGAAGGGTTTCCGCCGTCAGGTCGAGGAGGCCGCACGTGGCATAGGCGACATCGACATCAACGCGGCGTTCGACCCGGACACCGCCCGTCTTGAACGCGCGTATCGCGAATGGAACGGCAAGGACGCCTCCATCCGGTTCAATTTCAAACCCGACACGAAGAACCTCGACCCGTGGATGAAAAGGTTCGAGCAGCAGGAGGAGCGTCTTCGTCGCGGGCTGTCGCTCAAACCAGACTTCGACCCATCCAAACTGAACCGTGGACTGTCGGACTTCAACACACACACGAACACGGCTCTACGCGGCAACGGACTGTTGAACTCGAAACTGGTCGAGAAGAGTCTTGACCAGACCGTCAAGGTGTTCGACGCCAAAGGCCGCGAAATGGCCGACACGGCATTCTTCAAAAAGTCCGCCATCAAACCTGAACAGCTTTCGTTCGCGACCGGCCTCGACAGGACCGTGGACGAATACCGCGAGAAGAAGATGGACCTGTACCGGCAGGTCCGCTCCCTCGTCAACGGCAACGAACGCCTATCCGACAGCCAAATCAGCCAATTCGAGAGACTGTCCAACCAGATCGTCAAGACACGCAACGGCATCCGCGGACTGAAGGGCGACCTCGCAAAAGCCACCCGCGAAGTCGAATCCCTCGACGCGCAACGCCTTGAGATGAAAGCCAAAAAGCTCCCAACCTCCGACCTGTGGAAACAGGAGCGAGAAGCCGCGAAGCAGGTCACTGCGGTCAACAAGGCGCTCGCCGGTCAGGAGAAGGAGCTTGGCAGGCTGCGTAAGGCGCAGTCGTCGCTTGTCGATATCGCGTCCGATGGCGATGCGAAGCGTGTGTCGAAGATGACACGTCAGGTGCGTGCCCTTGAGGAGAGCATCGTCACCGCTGGCAATTCGTTGGCGAACTTCTCCAAGGCCCGTGACACGGCTTTGGGGCGTCATCAGAAGCAGGATGTGTATTCCGGCTGGTTCAAGAGCCAGCAGGTCGCTTCGTCGCGTTTCGCCAAGGAGATTGAGGCCCAGCAGGCCGAGATGGCCCGCGAGTCGAAGAAGGCCAGGGACGAGTGGACCCGTCCGATTGACTCCACTGGTGTGGCGCGTGAGCAGTTCTCCGAATCGCGTCGCGAGGCAGAGAATCTTATCGATACGTATCGCGGCGTCCGCAAAGAGCTTGAGTCCGATGTGTCCGCCATGAAGCGGAACAACCGGAACTGGTTCGACCTTGACGAGTACAAGCGCACCGTCAAGATGCTTGGCGAGATTGATGACCGTATCGAGAAGCTGAAGAAGAGTCCGGTCACGAAGGCCACCCGTCTTGAGGGTTCCGACTTCCAGAAGCGTCTCGCCGACCTGTATTCGAGGAACGGCGCACGTAACCGTCAGGATATCCGTCTGCGTTTCGTCGCGGAGAATCTGCGTGAGGTCAAGTCGAAGATCGAGGCATTCAAACGTCGCGGCGTCGATGTTCCGGTCACGTTGAAGGCGGAGCTGCGTGAGACGTACCGTCAGCTGGCTTATTACCAGCGTCTTCTGAAGGATAATCCGAAGGCGCGGGTGAAGGTCGATGTCGAGGGTGATTTCGCCCGTCTGAACCGTGATATCGAACGGTTCGAGTCGCAGCGTGTGAAGGTCGAGTTCTATGAGGATGGCGCGGAAGAGATTCGCCGCACCATGCGGGAGCTTGAGCATAAGAGGCTTGATGTTCCGGTCACGTTGAAGGCGGAGTATTCGCATGTCGAAGCGGAGATGCGCCGGTATGCGGAGGCGTTGAAGGTCAATCCGGACGCCGAGATTCCGGCGAAGCTCCATATCGACAAGAAGCACGCCGAGGAGGAGCTGAAGAAGTTCAAGGACAAGAACGACACCCTTGACATGGATGTCGATCTTGAGACCGCTTTGGCCCGCGCCCATCTCGCGTATTTCACTCGCCCGCGCACGATTGACATCTTCGCCAAGTTCCATGGCACGGACATGGGCAAGATTCTCAACGGAATGACGTATGGTGCGTCCGGTTTGAAGGGCGTTGAGAACCAGTTCCAGAATCTTGTGAACCTGTTCGACACGTTGGACAAGAAGGTTCCCCGTCTTGCGCTTATCGGCACCGTGCTGTCTGATATCGGCGCTGGCGCTGTGAATGTGGCCGGTACCGTCGGCGGCTTGGGCAAGAGTATTGTGAGCCTTTCCAAGGCGGCTTATGCGGTTCCTGCGGCGTTGACCGGTTTGGGCGCGGTGTTCGCCACGTTCAAGATGATCTACGGCGACAAGGGCAAGACGTGGAGCAGCCAGATCGATTTCGCCGACACGAAGCTGTCCCAGCTTTCCCAGAATGTGCAGGATGCGTTCTATGGGAAGGCGAAGCCCGCCATTATGGATACGGCGAACGCGATAGGCGATTCGCTGGTGCCGGAGATGAGCACTCTTGCGAAGCATGAGGGCGAGATAGTCGAAAAGCTCATGTCCGCCGTGAAGGCGTCCTATCAGGCGAATGAGCTTCCTGCGATTTTCGACCGTGTGAACGAGTCGATGGACAATCTTGTTCCGGGTGCCGAATCTCTGATTGCCGCGTTGTCGCATATCGGCATGGTCGGTGGAAAGTATCTGCCGCAGTTCACGCAATGGTTGAGCGAGGATGCGTCTTGGTTCGCCAAGTGGGCCGAGAACGTGATGAACGACTCCGACCGTGTGGACAGGGCCATGTCCGAGGTCAAGGAGCAGGCCGGTTACTTGGGTTCGTCCCTTCGCTCGTTGAAGGGCATCGCCCAAGGCGTGTTCACTCCGATTGCCCAATACCAGAACGGTATCGAACAGTTCAGCAGCGTGTTGCAGCGTGCCGACCGTGCGATTAATTCCATGAGCGCTCAGGATACGCTGCGTGCTTGGGTGACTGGCGCTAGGGACGCGCAGAAGGGCGTCCGTGACGCTTTCACTGATATCGGTCGTGCGGCCAACGAGTCGCGTACCGATCTTGCTGGCACGATGACGAATCTTGGTCAGTTGACCGGTAATTTCGTCGCTGATGTGTCCAAGCTGGCTTCCGGCACGTCCGGTAGTGTCCGCACGTTCTCCGGTGATGTTCGTGATGGTCTGAGCATGGTCACTTCGAGCATCGCTTCCACGTCTCCGATGTTTTCGAGTCTTGTCCGCATGGCGGGCCAGTTGTCGAAGACGTTCGGCGGCACTCTTGCGAACTCGTTGAAGGCGGCTGCTCCTACGATTGAGACCATCGCCAACGCCACGAGCGCGTTGAGTGAGGCTTTCTCGAAGTTCCCAGCTCCGATTCAGGGCATGTTGGGCTTGTGGATGACGTTCGGTCGTGCTGTCAAGTCCGCGTGGACGGCGTTGAAGAGCGGCGCTTTGGAGAACATCCAGAGCACGATGAAGTATCAGAACACGTTGCGCCAGTTGGGTGTGACGATGGACAGCACGAAGATCAAGGCTTCCCAGTTGATTTCCGCAATGGCCCGTCTTTCCCGTAACGAGACGACGGCTGAGGTCACTGGCAGCGCGATGGCGTATGGCAATGTGGCTGGCTTGTTCACCGGCTCCGTCAAGGGTATGGAGCAGATGGGGGAGCAGGCCGAGAAGACCGCTTCCAAGGTGGCAAAGACTGGTCAGGAGGCCCGTCTTGCAGCCGAGGGGGCTGTCCTGTTGGGCAATAACGCCAGCAGCGCTGGCAAGGGTCTGCGAAACCTGGACGACAACGCCGAACCCGTCAAGGGCAAGCTTTCCGGCTTGAAGAGCGTCGCCAAGGATACCGGCACCGTCCTATTGGATATGCTTGGCGGTCCTACCGGCATCGCATTGACGGCTGGTCTCGCTGCCGCTGGCACGGCGTTCAGCGCGTATTCCCAGCATGTCGAACAGGTCAAAGCCAACATCGAATCGTTCAACGAGGCGGCTAAGGCAACGCCTGACGCTTTGTCAACTCAGGTTTCCTCGCTTGAGGGGTTGAAGAACCGGCTGGATAACTTCGGTTCCACACTGAAATCCAACTTCTCCACTTCGGATTCCTCTTGGGACAAGTTCTGGCGTGGAACGTCGAATGTGGATAGCATGTCTTCGGCATTGCAGATGCTCGGTCAGAACGAGGATTCGGTCGCACGCAAACTGTCCGGCAGCAAGAGTGACTACAACAGCTACATCAAGACGTTGCAGCGGATGACGACCCAGACAAACAAGCAGGCTTCGGCTGACAAGAACTCCGCGACCGTGTTCGATATGAGCAGTATGAACAGGCTTCAGAAGTCCGCCAACATGCACCAGGCCGCGAAGACCGCTTTGGCTGACGCCCAGAACTACAACGATGAGATCGAGAAGTCCATCAAGACGCAGGCCGCTGCCGCTGGCAAAAGCGCTGGTTGGGTTGATCGTCTTCGTGATGAGGGTCAGGATTGGCAGTCCATCGCGGATGGGCTATTGAGCGCCACCGAGAAGAAAGAGCGGTTGGCTACCGTGACAAGCTCTCTGGCTTCGCAGGTTGAATCCCAGCGCAACGCGAACATTCAGGCCGCTGCCGCGTCCAGCAGTTATGCGAAGACGTTGCAGCAGGTTGGCGAGGCGATGAAGACCGTAAATGATCTTCATTCCAAAGGCCAACAGGTCTGGGACGCCCAGAAAAAGGATTTCGACTATACGACTGAGGCTGGCCGTACCGCCGCCGACTCGTTGACCGCTTTGGCTTCCAGTTCGAACGATTACCTGAATGCGATGATCAAGCAAGGTAAATCGCAGAAGGATGTGCTCGCCAAGCAGAAGGAATTGTCCAGCAACTTCAACGCTCAGGCCAGTGCCGCTGGTTTGGACGCCGCTGCTGTTGACGGATTGAACTCAAGTCTGTTGATGACTCCGAAGGAAGTCACCACACAGATCAACGTTCAATCGTTGGAAGCGAAGGAGAATCTGGCGAATGTCGTTGACAGTATGAGCTACCTGTTCCCCGATGGGACACGTAAGCAGGTCAAGGATATTCTGTTGAACTCCATCTGGCAGGGTAAGACCGATGCCACCCAGTTGTCCGACATGGTGCAGAGGCTTTCCGATGGCAAGCATACGGTCGTGATTACCGGCGATAACAAGCTGGCGATTGTCGCGGCCAATGATGTGACCAATGCCGTCATGAAGGTGCCCGCGTTGAAGAAGGTTTACCTCAAGGCCATCACCGAAGGCAAGAGTGATACCGAAGCGTTGGAAGAGAGTATTTCTTCGATTCCGACGATGAAGGATGCTTTTGTCAAGGCGAAATCCGAAGGCAAGTCCGATTTGGATGCGTTAAGGGATGCCATCTGGCAGGTTCCTGAGATTAAAGAAGCCTACTTGAAGGCGACTTCCTCTGGTAAGAGCGAGGTTGATGCCTTGCGAATCGCGTTGAGTTTGATTCCAGATGTGAAGAACACTGACATCACCGCAACCGATAATACGCAAGCTGGCGTGGCTAGCGCGCAGTCTTCTGTGAATGGCGTGAAGCAGGCCTCTCCTACTGTGATCGACGCTGTTGATAGGGCTAGTATTATAGCGCAGATAGCGAAGGGCAATATTGAGAATGTGCCTCGTAATTGGCCTACGCTTTTCGCTGGTATCGGCAATACGTCTGCTGTGGCGAGTAATGCGAAAAACCAGATTGTCTCCGTGCCTACATGGTGGGGAAGTCGTCTTGACGCTTCCACGACCGGATATGATGCTGTTGCAGGTCTCGCTGGGCAGTGGAACAGCATCCAAAGCAAGAGCGTGACGCTTGATGCGTCTGTTGTTGCTAGGGGTATTGCGAATGCTGGCCATAAGGCTACCGGTGGCCGTATCAGCGGGCCGGGTACTGGCACGTCTGATTCGATTCCCATGTGGCTGTCGAACGGTGAGCATGTTATCAGGGCTGCTTCCGCGAGCAAGCTTGACCGCACTGTCGGCCCGAATTTCCTGAACGTGTTGAACGCGACCGGTGATCTGGACAGGGCGGTGTCGCAGGCCCGCACGTCGTATGCGCGTAGTGCGGTTGATATGAGTCGCAGCGCGTATGCGGCTGGCGGGCGTGTGGAGAAGATGATGTCCGGCTTCTATGAGGTCAACGTTCAGGTTCCTGATTCGAGTCGTGAACTTGTCTCCGCCGTGAACGAGCTACGTCGTGAGGTTGCGGACTTCCGTGACGGTATCGGCGGTGAGATCAGCCGTAACAGCAGTCCTTGGCCGAGCAAGCGTGATTTCGTCCGTGATGTATTGGAGGCCAGCCGTGGCAGGTGAGCTTGCGTATGTGAGTGGTCTGACCGGTAAACGGTTCGACGTGTCGGATTATGAGACCGTTGATTTCGAGGGCGCGTTGGAGTTGCGTGGCCGTGAATGGGATTACACGGTGCGTAACGGCGGGTTGACCGGCGTTTCGAGGAAACGTCGGGAGGTTTCCGTTGACGTGCATTATGGCGATGCGGCTGCGTTCGACTCGTTCATGCGGGCTGTTGACGCTGATCTGGCCGTAGGCAAGCCAGGACGGTTGGAGGCGGTGAATGGTGCGGGGGAGGTTTGGACTCAATCGTGTTATGTGGTGAAGTCCGAGGCTCCCTCGCATCCTGGTTCTTCCGACCCGGTGTGTGCGCTTTCGTTCGTCTTGTTGGATGGCGTGTGGCGTCATGATGCCGGTACCGTGTCGTATCAGCCTGTTTCCGGGTCTGCGTTGTCTGGCTTGGATTTGCCGACCGACATGGGTTATGATCTGGCTGTTTCGCGTCCGTCATGCATGGTGTCTAATCGTATGCGTGTTCCGATGCCGTTTCGTCTGGTCGTATATGGGGCTGTTTCGAATCCGTCGTTGACGATTGGTGGGAACGTGTACCGGTTGAATGGTGATGTTCCGGCTGGCTCTTACGTGGTGGTTGACTCGTTGAAGAAGTCGATCATGCTGCATGGTGCGGATGGTTCTCTGCGGAACGTGTTTTCGTGGGGTGTGCGCGGTTCCGGTTTGAATCGTGGACAGTATGTTTTCCAACCTATTCCGGCTGGTTCTAGCGTGGTTGAGTTGGGTTCCGGTTTCGGTTTTGATCTTACGATTGTCGAGGAGAATGGGGACCCGACTTGGTTGATTTGATTTGTGCTGACGAGAATGGCGTGCCGTTTCATGCGGTTTCGGATTGCGTGTTTGATTGCGCGTGGGGGTCTGGTGAGAATGATTTCGAACTGACGTTGTATGACGGTACCGTGTTGCCTGACCGTGGTCTTGTCTATGTGGATGGGACCGAGGTTGGCGGCATCGTCGATCATATGAAGGACGAACTGTCGGATGGCGTGAGTGTGGTCACGTATTCCGGTCGGAGTTGGCATGGCATGTTGGCCGGTAAGGTGTTGCAGCCTGATTCGGGGCAGGATTATCTGAAGGTGTCCGGCCCCGTGAATCAGGTGTTGTCGAACCTGTTGGCCCGTATTGGCTTGTCTGACGTGTTCAAGGTTCGCGCGGATTCCACGAAGACGATTCCCACGTTCCAGTTCGACCGGTATTGCACCGCGTATGATGGCATCCGCAGGATGCTGGCGGCGAATGATCTGAAACTCATGTTTCAGGAGGTTGACGGCACGGTATGGATGTATGCACAGCCGATTGTCGCCCATGATGATACGGTCGATTCCGATCTGGTTGATTTTTCCATCACGAAGGATTACCGGCGTACCAACCATATGATCGGCTTGGGCAAGGGTGATTTGAGGAATCGTCTGGTCGTCCACTATTATGCGGATGGTTCCGGCAAGGTGTCCAGTACGCGCACGTTCGGTGGTCGTGATGAGATCGCCGCGGTCTATGATTATTCGTCTGCCGAGAAGGACGAGTTGGACAAGCAGACGAAGAAGCAGTTGCAGGATTTGCAGGGCGCTGGCGCTGTCGATGTGACCGTGCATGACGGCTTGTCTTTGGATGTTGGCGATAGGGTTGCGGGCTGCGATCATGTGACTGGTCTGACGGTTACTGCCGTCGTGTTGAAGAAGATCGTGAAACTGTCTGGCGGCTTGCTGTCCGTATCGTATGAGGTTGGCGACGCGGCTTCCTCGAAGACGGAATATTCGAATTACACGAGTTCCTCTTCGTCTTCGTCTTCCGGTGGTTCGGCTGGTGGTGGCGTGTCTTTGACGGCTGGCCGTGGCCTGTCGATTTCTGGCGGCACGATCAACGCGGAGGTCGCTTCCGAGGATTTGGATTCCGTCAGGCAGGTCGCCGAGTCGGCGGACAGGACGGCTTCCGGTTTCGCGGCGCAGATCGGCAGGGCGAATCAGACCGCCGAGGATGCGAGGAACGTCGCCGATGCGGCCAAGAGCGTGGCCGACAGTGCGAAGTCGGGCATGATGACCGATGACGAGCGGTCGAAGCTCGCTTCGGTCGAACGGGGCGCGAACGCCTACACGCTGCCGAAGGCGTCCACGGACGTGTTGGGTGGCGTAAGGGTGGACGGCAGCACGATAGTCTCCGTTGACGGTGTGATCAGCGCGCATGTCGGCGGCGACGCTTCCGGGAGGGTCGTGTTCCCAATCGGCTATGTGGTTCAGAACACGACTGGTGTTGACCCTTCCGTTGATTTCGGCGGGACTTGGCGGCAGTTGCCTTCGCTTGGTTGTTTTACGTTTGAAAGGATTGGATAGTGAAGTCTGACGGTTACTCGAAGTATGTGTGCGACAAGTGCGGCAAGACCGCTTACGTCGCCGCTGGCGATACGGAGGCGCGTGAATGGTTCACCGTGCGCCGGTATTCGGCTGGCAAGGCGACCCGCATCGCGGATGATGTGGCACCCGACATCTACGAATTGTGTTCCCAATGCAATACGTCTTTCATGACGTTCATGCAGAAGGATGACGCTTCGTTTGAAGCATGGTTGAAGGAGGTCGGACAGTGACCATCGAACTGGTTGACGGCAAGGCTGGTACTGCTCATATTTCAAGCGAGGACAAGGCGATCATCCATCAGGCCAAGTTCTCGAAGTCTGATGTGGTGTTCGACTGGGGCGACGCGTTCAAGTGCACGATGAGTTCGTCCAACAGGGCGACGGTCGGCACCGGTTGCGCGTCGATCCAGGGCTTGGACTGGCATATCACGTCGGCGGAATCGGTGACGATCTCCAACGGGTCGCAGGGCATGAAACGCAACGACATCATCTGCGCGCACTACCATCGAGATTCCAAGACAGGTAATGAGCAGGTGGAGTTGGTCGTGTTGAAGGGTAATCCGAATGCGACTGCCGCCGCCGACCCGACCATCCCGTCAGGGAAGATACTGTCCGGCGCGGTTGACGCGTACATGCCTCTCTGGCGTATCCCGCTTGATGGCATCACGGTCGGTACGCCGGTGCGCCTGTTCACGCCGAGGGGGGCTTTGTGGGATTCCGTAACCCAGTCATGCCAACTGCAATGGCAGGACACCGCATCGTTCGTTCCG
>ERZ1026866.1776-NODE-1776-length-10468-cov-5.152118_pt1 | contig 10468 bp, 9 predicted proteins | sample MGYA00380163_ERZ1026866 | MGnify/ENA primary metagenome ERZ1026866 (study PRJEB33269, sample SAMEA4719799) | human gut metagenome | biome: human-associated habitat; feature: organic feature; material: feces | place: Cameroon | collected 2013-10 ...
AACTCCTTTATTTTCTTTTTACCATTATTTATGAATTTAATAGCTAAAGTTTCATCAGAAACAACACACTCCATAGCTTCTGCCAAAGCCATATAATCACCAATAGGAACAACTAAACCATTTTCCCCATTATCAATCAAGACCCTAGCTCCACCAGGACTACAATCGGTAGAAACAACAGGAGTGTCAGCAGTAAAAGCCTCCAGAATAACATTAGGGATACCTTCGTAATCAGAACTCAGTACAAGAAGTTTTGACGATGCAATCTTATCTAAGACATTTGATACAGCACCATGAAATATTACAGAATCCTGTAACCCCATAGTATTAGCTAAACGTTCAACTTTTGCTCTGTCTGCTCCATCCCCATAAAAAGACAATTTATATTCAGGATATTTGCTATGAAATATTTTAAAAGCATTCAACATAATATCCTGCCTTTTTTGAACTAGCTCAAATCGCCCTACGCAAGCAATTTCTTTCTTACGTTCAGAAAAAGTTTGCGATGCAAAGACATTAATATCGGAACTATATGGATTAGGTATCACTATACTATGTTTTTTTAGCATTTTATAATATTTCTGTGCACCCCCGGTTTGAAACACACCAAAATCATTCAAATTGCAAAACCATTTGGCTATATGCAACATAAAGTTATCCTCCATAAAAGGATCACTACGCTCACAAAAGACGGTTTTTACTTTTAGTCCTAAGCAACCAAGAGCTACCAAACAACCAGCATTTGTCCTCCAGCCTATTACAACATCTGCATTAGTCCTTTTTACGATCTCACGAATCTTACGTGGAGTAACCAAATACTCTAGCTTAGCGTTCTTTACAATGTGCCGTTCACTAATATAATCTATCTTGGAATCGAAAGGAAAAGCTGGTTTTTGGTCAAAACTATATGCATAGACCGAAACATGATGTCCAAAACCAGACAAGGCGTTGGCAATCAAAGCCAACTGCTTAGTCGCACCGCCGACTCTAAGTGAATGAATAACAAATAGAATATTCATATAACAATACTTATTGAGGCAAATGAATATATTCGCCCATTTTATAATCCCATTCAACAGGCTGAATGCTTTCTAACCCTGAGTTATGGAAGAAAGTCAGCTCCCCAAAGTACAAATGACCGTTGATGTCATAAAAATCAACACGTACATGGATAAAACCTTTTGAAAGTTTAGAAGCCAAATCTAACATTTTATCAAAAGATTTAGGCTTATCTATCTGAAATGGAGCTTTAGGATGACCATTGAGTATTGGAAGTAGATTAAACTCCATATCATAAAAATTAAAGTTTGCCAAACCAGTCTGACGGTTAGAAGCAATGAACATCATCCAAGGTTTACCTTCAGAGCAGAAAACCTTATAATCACGCAACTCCCCATACTCATCTTCCATATATTGCTCTGCTATAATACGTGGAGTAACATTTTTATAAGGATATTCACGAGTTAAAGCAATAAAATTGCGTTTCAATGCATTATGTAGCATTTTAACAACTTTAGTCTTATCTAATTTATTTTTATCTTTTATAAATCCAGGATATGATGTGCATTTATTTTTATCTTTACAAACGACAATTCCGCCACTATCGTGTGTACATTTCAAAACAAACTGCTGAGGAAGTTTATCAAAATCAATATCCTCGGCCTTATCATATACAGCCAAAGTTGGAATAACATGTTCCACACCAATAATAGATGCAACATATTCTTTCACGGCATATTTATCAACCAAACGTGTTAAGCTCTCATCTTTATGATTTAGCTTCAACCAGTTTATTTTTTCATTGAAAGAACGTGGATTATCTAAATTTAATTTATATCCCAACTTTATACGTCCTTTTACTTGCAAAAACAATCTGTCACTCCACAAGGGAGCGGTCTTATTAATTATTGCATTTGCAATTCTTCTAAATATTGGCATTTTAATTTCTGACATGTTCATTTTCTTTAAATATTTTATTAATTGTATCTTTCCCAGATGGCTTGTAAGTCATATCAAAATCATGCAGTTCTAACGCTCGTATAATAGCTTTACTCATGCCTTGGTAATCCTCAGGCTCAACAAGATATCCATTATATCCATCCTTCACCATTCTTGAAACTATCGGTATACATTTAGTTGCAACTACAGGCTTTTTAAGATACATTGCCTCAACTAAAGCGTTAGGAAGGCCTTCAAGCCTTGACGGCATTACAAAGCAATCACAATTATTCATCCAGCGGTATGGATTAGAATCAAAACCACAAAAATGAATACGTTCTTTGACATTCAGCTCAATAACTAACTCAATCAGAGTTTTATAATATGTAGAATCTACATTATATTTGCCAAGTAAGAACAAATGTACATCATTTCTTTGAATCTGTGAGATTGCTTTAATCAAAACATCTTGCCCTTTTTCTTGAGAAATTCTTCCTACCCATAATACTTTGATAACGTTCTTATCTTCAAATGGATTTGGAGCATTTTTCTTTGAGTCAATATCTTCATGAACAAATGGATTGTGGATAACTATTATTTTTTCCTTAACAGAAGGCATAATCGTTGCAACCTCATCATACATTTCTTCTTGTTGAACAATGATTTTATTTGCAAACTTATAAGTTATCTTTACTATCGTCTTCATCCAAGATTGCAACCTATCTAAAGTAATATTATTCCTAACAACAGCTTTTATTCCCAACAATTTTGCAGCAACAAGAACTCTTACATTTACCCAAAACATAGAGGAAAATGCAAAATCTGGCTTTTCATTTTTAAGAATCTTAATAATACGATAAATGCCCCATCTATTGATATTATTAATGTGAATCTCATAAGTTCTGGCATGTGCAGGAAGAATTTTTCTTATATCTTTACTATCTTTACCAATCAAAACAAAAACCTTTTGGAATTTGTCCTCATCTAATAAACGAGAGTAGTTTATGGATACTCTTTCTGCTCCACCCACAGCTGCTGGTAAGAAGAAAACAATTTTCTTCATAGTTCTCAATTATTCATCTTTAGTACTTTTGCAGGAATTCCACCAACAATTACACTATCGGGTACGTCTTTTACCACCACTGCATTAGGCGCAACAAAGACATGATTTCCAATCTTTATTTTACCAAAAGCCTTAGAACCAGGTCCGAATGCAACATAATCTCCAATAACAGGGCGGTTTTCGTTTCCACGATTATTGCCAATAAGAACTCCAGCATTTACCCCACAATAATTACCTATTTTACGAACGTTCAAAAGTACCCCCCCCGCAGACAAATGCATGATCCTCAGGCCATAGCCACAAGTATTAGGATGAATTTCTATAGAATATCTCAATCCTAACCTTCCTCTTCTAATGCCATAATAAAATGCAGCTATCTTATGAAAGATACCCTTATTGTTCATATGAAACTCTTGGTGTCTCAAGATTTTGAGATAACGAAAAGCATGCGCTTGTTCATTTCCTCTCAAAAGATTGAACCAATACCTTAAGACTCCTCTATCTTGCCCATTGCGCTTTCCATCCTCTTGGATATAAAAGCGCAAATCTTGTTTTGTCTTAATCATTGTTCAATTGTTTATATTGTTCCAACGCCTTTTCCAATAAGAATAAAGCTCGTTTCAAGTCTTTTTTATTCAAGACATAAGCAAGCCTTACTTCATTCTTTCCCATTCCCGGAGTTGAGTAAAAGCCTTCAGCAGGTGCCATCATAATAGTTTCATTTTCATAACAAAAATCTGTCAAACACCAGGCGCAGAATTTTTCTGTATCGTCAACAGGTAATTGAGCTACCGTATAGAATGCTCCCATAGGAATAGGTGTATAACAACCTGGAATTTTATTCACTCCATCAATCAACACTTTTCTACGTTCCAAGTACTCATCATAAACTTGACGACTATAATCAGCAGTACCTTCTATTGAAGCTTCTGCTACAATCTGGCCAATTAATGGAGGCGAAAGTCTTGCTTGGCAGAATTTCATAACGGTCTGACGTACCTTTTCATTACGTGTAACTAATGCTCCAATTCTTATACCACACTCACTATATCTCTTACTGACAGAATCTATTAATATAACATTATTCTCTATACCTTCTAAATGCATAGCTGATATATAAGGAGAACCTGTATATATAAACTCTCGATAAACCTCATCAGAAAACAGATACAGATTATGTTTTTTCACAATGTCGCGAATCTGATGCATTTCGTTTTGATTGTAAAGATAACCTGTTGGATTATTGGGGTTACATATCAGAATAGCTCGTGTTTTCTCATTGATAAGTTCTTCGAACTTTTCTACTTTAGGTAAACAAAATCCTTCATCAATCGTAGTTGTCACAGTACGAATAACAGCCCCCGCTGAAACTGCAAAAGCCATATAATTGGCGTAGGCAGGTTCAGAAACTATGATTTCATCACCGGGATTAAGCGTACTCATAAACGCAAACAAGACGGCTTCGCTTCCACCATTCGTAATGATAATATCATCAGGCGACAGTTGGATATTAAATCGACTATAATACTCTACTAACTTTAATCGTAAAGAGCGAAAACCTTGTGAAGGACTATATTCTAGAGTAGAACGATTAATATGCTTTAAAGAATCCAATGCCTTTTGAGGTGTTGGTAAATCTGGCTGGCCTATATTCAGTCTATAAATTCGTACACCTTTATCTTCTGCAGCATAAGCAAGAGGTGCCAACTTTCGAATTGGCGATGAAGGCATATTCAAACCACGTTCCGAAATTTGTAAATCTTTCATTTTCATTTTTCACAAGGAAGTTTTATCATTTTTCCCAACTTAAAATCCCATTCAACAGGATCAAATGCTGTCATACCACTCCAATGGAAGAATGTAATTTCTCCAAAATATATTTGTCCATTGCAATTATACAAGTCAATACGAACTTGTGGGATACCTACTGACAACTTTTTAGCAATCTCCAACATCTCTTCAAAATTCTTTGGTTTTGCTATGTGTTCTTTGCTATTAGGATGTCCATTTGTAAAAGGAAGATGGTTCCAATTTAAATCAAAGAAATCAAACTTAGTATCTTCACCAGCTTTTTGACGGTCAGAAGCAACAAACAGAATCTTTGGTTCGCCATTGAAACAAAAGATTTTATAATCTCTCAATTCATAACCACTTTCGTCCTCCTTATACTCTTCTGCTATAATGCGTGGAGTCAAGTCACGATATGGATATTCCTTATTATGTACATAATAATTCTTACCCCACCCATTTGTAAGCTTTTCTTTTGCTTTTTCAATGTCCAACGTTTGCTTGTCTTTGCAAACGACAATTCCACCACTATCAGAAGAGACCTTGATGACAAACTGATTTGGAAGCTTATCCCATTCTATCTCATCAACAGAATTCCAAACACCCAAGGTTGGAATGATATATTTATCACCAATAATAGAAGCCACATACTTCTTTGCGTCAATCTTATCCACCATTTGGGTATATTCTGCATGTCTATCATTCAATTTCAACCATTGCAGCTTCTCATTGAAAGTACGAGGGTGGTTTAAATGTGGCCAGTATCCCACACGATTTTTAAAGCGAAAGAAGAGATACCATTTATCAGGGAGCACATAAACCAATCGGTTCAAAGCATGTGCCCAAAAATCATATTTATTTTTTTTCATATGCCAAATATTTATAACTAAAATAATTCAAATCATTAAATCTTCATTAGAAAATCAACCAATGTTTTTCCCCAAACTCTATAATCAAAGGAGTTTTTGCAAACATCTTGACCGTTTAAACCTATTCTTTTTCTTTCAATAGGATTTTCTACAGCCTTTACAATTGCATTAGCCAATGCCTGTTTGTCTTTAGGAGGAATTACGTAAGCCGATTTTTTATCTTTCAACCAATTCATTGCTTCACCAACATTTGTTATAATTAAAGATTTAGATGCTGCAAGATATTCTCCCAACTTTGTTGAAAAGCAATACACATTTTGTTGTGTTTCATATTTATTAATGATAACTAATAAGGCTTTTGACAAATATGATTTCAATTCATCGTTTGAGAGATAACCAGTAAACTTAACTCTATTACCTAAATCATATTTAGAGATAATCTCATCAATTTCTTTTGCGTGAGGAGATTTTTCTTTTGTACCTGTAAGTATAAACTCTAAAGGAATGGTAATCCTTTTAACAGCCATACCGAAAGCTTCAAGCATTCCTAAGATACCATCTTTTTGCTCATATAACGTTCCTGAATGAAAAATATAAGGTGTTTCGGCTTTAGATGAGCAATCTTCCATTTTATAACTATCATAATCTACTAGAATTGGAATCTTAATAATTTTATCCTTTGAGACATACTTAGCAGCCAAAGCCGATAATGCTTCTGATATACTTATAATACCATCTAAAAGAGGAAATTGATCTGTATACGTTCTATTTCTAAGATTAACATTCTTAGAGGTCTCTTCTCCTGTTCCAAAAGGTAATTCACATAAGTCACGAACGAATTTAGCACCACAATGACGAGTCTTATTAATAATACGAAGCGTCAAATCCAACTGGGGAGAACAATAAAATATCACCGCATCTCCCTTTTTAAGATTCTTGTTTAAATACATTATCGTTCGATGATAATCCATTTTTTCAACTATTCTCCAAACTATTGGATTCTTGCTTCGGATTGGCGTTTTTCCTATATAGCGATAATTAATTCCATTAAATTCACCTATAGCTTTTTTATTACCTAGCATCGAACCAATAACTTCTGTTCTTCTGAATATCAAAACTTCAACATCAATATTTTGACTTAATAAGGCCCATGCATAACATTTTATTCTATTTGTAGCAGCCATTCCATTAGGAAAAGGCTCCCCAGTAATAATATATACTTTCATAATTATTGACTTATTAAATTTGTCTAGTCTCAAAATAATTCATCTGCTTTCTTTTTGTAAAATATCCATAGAACCAAATCGTTGTAAAAATTGGGACAGAATAAATTACATAAGATATGGAAGAAAGAACTATACATAGGAATATTGCAACAACCTGCTGTTTTTTCCAACCATATGAATAGGCAATATATTTTGAAGACTCATAAAGTATCCAATACAAAAAAGCACCTATAAATATACCAAACCAGCCAAATAGCTTTACTATACCACCAGTCAAGATACAATGACTAGAGATATTATTATGAAAATATGAATACTGCTTCATTTGCGTATACCCCAAGATAGGATCATTTATAACATTCATAGATTCAAAATACATAGCAGGAAACCTTTCTAACGAAAAAGCATATTCCCCATCATCCATTGTTTGCTCAGCAATATTCATACGTGCTTCCAATTCTGGCAAAACCGTTCTAAAATCAGTTTGATCATCCAACTTGGCACCAATAAAGTCAAAAGTTGAAATAAAAAAAACTGAAGGGATAAAGATAAAAAGCATAGCAATTAAAGACATTGAACTTTTTATCGAAATTCCAAATAAAGCATACATGATAATAGTTATACAATAACCCGTTGTTGAAAAAGTAGTAGCTAAAGCTATCAACAAAACCCAAATGCTTTTATTATTATGAAACTTGATACCATTTCTTAACAAATTAATTAAAATTGCCAAACATAACATTATTGCAAAGCGTCCAGGTTCCCATGCACATCCTGCATTTCTATTCAAATTACCAAAGACTTGCCCTTTTACAGGATCCATCCATGTAAACAGATATAAGAAAGTATTACCATAAGTAGACATATTAGCCTCAGGAAATTGCCTAAAAAAGGATGCTGACAAAGACGGCATCATTATAGAAAACGTCCAAAATATTATTGATAAAGCACTTATATATACTATTATCTTTTCGTAAAGAGAAAAAAAACTCTTCCCAAATATATTGGTATGTATATATGCTAAAATGAGAGCATAAAAAAGAAAGAATAGTTTTGATATTGCCTCATTATTGCTTATACTAAAACTATACTTAAATGAGACTACAACACACCAAATAACAAATATTATACATACTAATCGCAAATTCTTACTTTTATAACTAATCTTTTTATTCTTATATAAAAGAACTAACGTTAAAAAAATAGGAATAAAAATAGGAATAAACTGTTTAACAAGACTTCCACCTGTCATACAGGCAGTTTCTCTAGTAGCTTGTCCCATATAGATTACCATAACAAGCATATAGAAATAGTTAAACCATGATGCTTCCTTATGTAACATTTCATTATTCATGAGTTTTCCTCCTTACTTTATTATAATATAATATCATCAGTACCATATATGTTATAGCAAAAGCTATACGTGTCGCTATTGCTCCATTAATCCCCCATAACCATACACCTAAAGTATAGCCTATAAATGCCACACCTCCAGAAATAAAAGCACCATTTCTTAGATACTTACCAAAACCATGGGCACCAACAAAGCGATTAAACACATCGCCAAGACCATGAGCAGTAGAAGCAAAGGCCAAGAATGAGGCGTAGGTTGCAACAGATTGATACTTTTCATTGAAAAGAAAATCCACAACAGGATAAATCAAAATAATAAATCCAATTAGCGTAACAATGGACATTGCCAATGTTCCTACTAAAACTTTCCTCTCTATCTGATTTTGAGTGGCAAACCTTTTAAAATAGGTTGTTCCTATCACATTTGGCAACATCATCAAAGGCCCCGTAGCTGTTAAAGCCAAAGAATAATATCCAACATTGACATTATTGACAGCAAATAAGCCAAGTGTTACGCCTGCTACATACTGAACAGACACATTACTGATACTTCCTAAATAGACATGAAATCCATACTTTTTGTTTTCCTTTTGTAGTTTTCTCCACGACTCTTTGAAATTGTGGAATGAAGGATGATTATGAAGAATAAGGAATACCAAAATAACAAATGATATACCCGTATTCAATAATAAGGCAATCGTACTTGTTGCACCAAATGTTTTGAAAATAATTGCAATAGATGCAAGATATATTACAGATGGCAGTAATCTTGCCAATGCAATTGTTCCTATACTATTATCACCCTGCGATGAAGTATTTATATAATTTAAACATAACATATACCCACTAAATGGTATCACATAATAGAACAAATGTGCGAACGGCTTATGTAAAATATAAGTATGTATTACTCCACATATAACCATTATTACCATCATAGCAACAACCGTAAGTCCCAAAATGAGGGTCATTGCACCTTTTATCTCATTCGCCTCTTGCTTGTCCTTTGCAATAGCCAGCAATCGACATCCCGATACAAAGTAGCCAAACAGCATCAATCCAGAGAAGAAGTTGATGATATTTTGTACATAATGTACATCACCATAATCTACAGGATCAAGATATCGGGTATTAATAATAGAAATGAGTACACCGAGTATAACTCCAACAAGTGTACTAACATATAAATATAATACTTGTATTTTTGATTTTGAAAGTTTCATTGATTTTATAATTATTTACAACAAACTTGTACTAGAGGGTCTTAACCCCTGCTCAATAAACCTATAATGTTGATATTTTCTTTTCTGTATATCTTCAAGTTCCAAAGGACCATCCTTGATTCGCAACTCATTAACTTTATAATGGCCATTGGTTGGCGTTTCTTCTTGACAATAATCAACTATAGCCACTACCACTTCTTTTATGTTTTGCTTATAAGCATAAAACAAACGAGTGAGACCACTTTGCTGAAATTTTGTTACGACAGCTGTTCCATTCACTTTGATACCCCCAAAAGCATCTTTTACCACAAGGTCCATCAAATAATCAGATATTGTGTATGTCAAATAACTAATTTCTGTATTCTTACGTTTTGGCAGCTTATACTGCATGACAAAATCATCTAAGCGTTCAGGCATCAGTTGCTTAATAACAGAAAGCGACTCATTATACCAAGAGTTATAGTTGTCCTTAAAGTTTGCCTTCAATATCTGTTTCTGTTCTTCTGTACTTAACTTATTGAAAGATTCTTTATATTCGTCCCTCAATTCATTATAAAGACCTCGTTGCAATTCAACTCCTCTAATAATTAGAGAGTTTAAATCTTTCATATATTTATCCTTGTTTGTCATTTTCTTGACTTTAAAAAGGTTGGCTTCATGCCAAGAGCTGAAAAGTAGTTCATAAATAAGTCCTGAGCATTTCGCCTGCCAAAAATGATATTTTGTCTCTGTACAACGAAAAACTTTTATCTGTCTTTATACATATTCTCATAATACTTCTGGTAATCGCCAGAGGTTACATGATCCATCCATTCCTGGTTATCGAGATACCATTTTACGGTCTCCTCGATTCCCTCCTCAAACTGGAGTGATGGCTCCCAACCCAATTCCTTCTGCAACTTACGAGAGTCGATGGCATAACGCATATCGTGACCCTTTCTGTCTGTTACGTAGGTGATGAGATCCATATCCTCGCCTTCCTTTCTGCCGAGCAGACGGTCAACGGTC
>ERZ1026866.1779-NODE-1779-length-10460-cov-4.098991_pt1 | contig 10460 bp, 3 predicted proteins | sample MGYA00380163_ERZ1026866 | MGnify/ENA primary metagenome ERZ1026866 (study PRJEB33269, sample SAMEA4719799) | human gut metagenome | biome: human-associated habitat; feature: organic feature; material: feces | place: Cameroon | collected 2013-10 ...
GCGCACTTCGGGCTCGGACCATTGGCATTGCTGACAATAACGGTGATGGTGTTATATCCCTTATTAAGTGTCACCTGCTGCGATACCTTTGCTCCAGGAGTAGTCTCGCCAGTAGCTATCTCCTCTTTACCGTTAAGGATGGTGTAGGTGAGCTTGCTGTCTGTAAGGTTGTTGCCGTCGAACTGCTTTGTAGGTGCGGTGAAGCAGACGTTGCCCGTCAGCGAACCACCAGCGAAGTCGAAGTCAATCTGCTCAACTGCGGCAGGAGCGTTGTCGGCAGCCTTTGCCTTAGGAATGGTAAGGAGCGAGACGATGTTGTTGTTGGCGAATTGTCCAACCTCTGTCAGCTGACCAGTAGTGAGGTTGACTGTATAGAGGGTTGACTGCTGGTTGTTGTCCACGCAGTCCCAATAGAATGTATTGGTGGTCTGGTCTATCTCGCCGCTCTGATAGAAGTAGCTGCCGTCAGCCTTGGTGAGCTGCTTGCCCGTGGAACCGACCACTACTTCTTCTGCTGTTTGTGTGTCAATCTTATAGAGGTTGCCATCTTCCGCTATACCATACAGAACATTGTCGCTGGTGATACCCATTGCCACGTAACTGTGTCTGAGTCGTCCGATGGTGGTTCTTGACTCGGTGGTATAGTCCACTACGCCAAGCTCATTATACATACCGTCAGCGTCAAGGAAACATCCGTAGACAGTTCCGTCATTAGCCACGGCTGTCTCTATGGCAACGAGAGAGTAGTTTTCAAGGCGCTTTTCCTGCTTCATCTCCCAAGTCCTGGTGTCGTAATGATAGAGGTAGATCATGTCCACGCCCCAGAAGTTCTGGTACATCACGAAATAGAGGTCGTCCTCAATCCATGCACCTGCACCAGTGGCACGGAAGAAGTCGTCCAGGAATTGCTTCTTTACCTTAATGGGAGATTCGGTGCTGAAGGAGTACATACCGTATTCGGGAGTTTCAGCACCCCATGTGTTATCAAAAAGTACATTACCCCATAGAGTCTTGGCTTTTTCGTCGTTGGCTCTTAATATAGGAAGGGATGGTGCTTGCTTGGTCTTGATGCCAGCCTCAATGTTGCGGTTAAGACGCACGAGGCTGTCACGCTTCGCTGTTTGCGGCACGAGTCTCTTGTGCAAAAGCGGATGCTTGGCGATGGACTCTGCCAACTTAGCCTTGCGCTCTGCTGGTGTAAGCTTCATCGGAGCGAGCATCTCGGATGTAAGGTTGGCTCCCTTATGCTCCAACTTGTTGTCTTGCGCTTGGGCATTGAGTGGCAGCAATGACAACGACGCTGCAACTCCAAAGGCCATAATTGGAATAATGTTCTGCATACGGTTAATTTTTTTTGACCTATCGGTGGAACTTCTTAGTCACTTAAAGAATTCCCGAAAAGGTTTAGTTTATGTTTGGGTGTAGTGTAAAATTCTCGATGCAAATATAGAGAATAGTGTTTAAATATGCAATTTAAGCTTTTTCATATTCGGGAAAATGACACCAAAAGGGTGAAAATGTAGCAAATAAGTGTGGTTTTGGTTGTTTTTCATGTGAAAAGCTATATAAAAGAAAGAAAGGGGCAACGTCCTTGATGTCGTGATGATACGGCTTCAAGAGCGTTGCCCCTAATTATGAATGATGTCTCCTTACGGAGTTGTTCTGTTACTTGATGATCACCTTGCGGTCGTTGATGACGTAGATGCCACGCTTCAGACCGTTGAGCGACTTCATTTTCTTGCCAATCAGTTGGCCGTCGAGAGTGAAGACAGTGTATGCTGTGGCATGATTGGCAGTCTCAATGCCTTGTATTGTGTTGATAACAGTAGGAACTGCGATGGTCGGCTCTGACTCGCCGTTGGCGTAAAGTGCCGTGATGGCGTAGGTGTATTTCCTGCCAGCCTCTCCCGTTTCGTCGGTAAACTCCGTCTGGTCGGCTTCCATTGTCTTTATCAGCTGATCGTCGCGGTAGATGTTGTAGCCGGTTATGACTTCTGTTCCCTTTTCGTAGGTAACGTCGTCAACGAGGAATAACATTGCGTCGTCCTCTCTTGTCTTGCGGTGGATGGCGAAATACTTGGCGCCCTCGGGCAGTTCTACGCTGATTTCTTGCCACTCGCCAGATTCGATATCATAGGTGTCGCCTAATTTGATGAAGTCCTTAAAGTCTGTGCCCATTGTAGAGTAGAGTACGTCGAAGGTCTCAAGGTTGTACACTCCCGGCGAAACCAAATTGTTAACCCAGAAGGAGACGGTCTGCTTGTAACCAGACAGAGCGGGGCTTATGAGCCAGTCGTTGGCATCAATGTAGTCGCCATTGGCGAAACTGTAGAATGCTGCAAGGTATTTGTTGCCGCTGTGGGGCTTGAGGCATGGGAAGTTGCCCATAGTCTCAGCGTCAATCCAGTAGTCGAGCGGCTCCATCAGTATGAATGCGAACGGGTCGCCAGCGCCGGGATACGGATAGCTGGCAAAGATGTTACCGGTCTCAGTCTTCTCCTCACTGAATTTCGCTGTCCAGTCGCCGAACTTGTCCTGCGACCATGAGTCGTACTCTTCGAAGCTGTCCGTAACCACCTTGCGTGCATCGGCGGGTGATGTCCAGCTTACGGTGTAGGTGCCGTTGTTGTTGTCAGTGACAGATGCGCTCTCCGGCTTCAGCTTGTCGGAGTTGTTGAATGTCAGAATGGTGGTCTTGGTGTTGTTCTCCGGCTTTATGTCGCCTTCGTATTCCACTTCCGCTTTCAGTTCCACGGAGCTGTTCTCCATGGTGATGGTTGTTGGATAATTGAATGTATAGACGGCTTCTTTCATATAAGCAAGGGCGGTTTCTGCCACTTTCGTGTCCTGGAGTTTTCCGTCGGCGTACAGTTTCACCTTGTATCCGTTAGCCTCCTGCGAACCACGGTTCTCCACTGTCACTTTCACCTCGACGTTATCACCCTTCTTTGTTGACGGGGGAAGGATGATGGTCTTCACAGCCATATCGTTCTCACACTGGTCGGTAATGCTGATTTCGTCGAGCATTACAAACTCGTGCTGGCCGGCTGAAACCGTGAATTGCAGGAAGAGATAAGGCAATGAGCTATACTTCGGGTCGATGTCTATCGTGTTTCTGATCCACTTGCCGTCCTCAGATACGGTCTGGATGGTCTGCAGTTCTTCCTCCGTGCCGTCTGGCTTTTGGATGGCTACGACAATCTTGGCGTCGCTATTCTCGTATGCCAAGTGAGTAAACTCCAGTTTCGGATGGATGGCTCCTGCGAGAGTCAGCTTACCTGTACCCATCACACCATAATCGTCAGAGCTGTTAGATTCGTACAAGATACATCCGTTGCCGTCGGATGAATCCTCTGTCATCATAGTGAACTCGGATGTACCGTTGGTTCTTGCCCACCACATTGGGTTGTCAAGCTTTCCGTTCTTGAAGCTTTCCGCAAACGGCAGTTCGTATGGTGCGCCCACGATAATGCTCGGTGCCATGGCAACATCGCTTTCGCCGGTGGCATTTACAGCAGACACGCCGAAATCCTTCAGTTCCTGCTTGCCCTCGTCGGAGCGCATGTTGAGTGTGTAGCTCTCTTGTCCTACGCCGGTTTCGGCAATGAGAGTTTTGGTGATGTTGCCGTAAATGTTCTCAAATGTATATATATTATGTGAGAGTGAGGTCTTGTCCACATAACCGCCATTGAAACCTTTATCGGCGTCTTTCCATGTGAATACCACGGAGGTGACATTGTCTTGGGCAAATACGTCTGATGGAGTCCCGGGACGGTCTATATCTGTATCTGCCGCGACTGTTTCTGCTGTGACTCTTGATATCTTAACACCGGCGAAGGGCTTGAGGTTGCCCCGATGAGATTTTTTTCCTAACGCTTTGTCTTGACCTATTGCGGTGGCGGGCAACAATAACATAGTTGCCGCGAAACCTATGGCCATAAAAAACGGTCTTTTTATTTGCATAAGCTTAATGATTAAAAACCCGTCAGCAGAACTTCTTGCTTCGCAAATCATTTCGACGGACAGGCGTGGTTAGGTTAATGTATTATCGTCTGCAAATATATAGTTTATGCTTATATCGAGCAAATCCGCTTATTCCATTTTCCCGAAAATGAAGAGGAAAGCGTCTGTATTACAATGATTTCGGCTTTTTATTCCACAGTATGCTCCTTGAGCCGGTCCTCTGCCACGAACTTCTGATATACGGATGGGGTGAGTCCGGTGCACTTACGGAACTGCTTGATGAATGTGGTCTGCGACTTGTAGCCGACGCTCTGTCCGATGGCGGTGATGGTGAGGTTGGCGTATTCGGTGTCGTCGGTGAGACGTTCGCAGGCTTTCTTTATGCGGCAGTCGTTGAGCAGTTCGGTGAACGACTTGCCGTAGTGGTCGTTGATGACCATCGAGACGTAGCGCTCGTTTGATCCGATGAGCTTGGCAAGCGAGCCGACTGTGAATTCCTGCTGGCAGTATTCGTCCGTATGTTCCATTACTCTTTGGATGTCTTCAAGCAACTGCTGCTTCTGGTCGTCTTTCATATTGCTGGTGCGAGTAGACTTGCGTTCTTCTGTTTCCGCCATATTGCTGCGGTTCATGTCGTAAAGCTTGCGGTAGCTCACCTCCAGATTGCGCTTCTGTCTGAGTACATAGAATAGCAATACGCTGATAAGGACGACGGCGATGATGCTGACAAGGAAGAGCAACTGATAGAGTCGGGCATTATGACGATGTATTTCCTCTTCCTGATACAGGCGGGGTATCTCCTTGTTGGCTTTGTCCACCTCGTAGATGAACTGCTGGTTTTTCACGACGTTGAATCGTTGTGAGTTGTAGATGGAGTCCATCAGGTTGAGGTATTGGGCGTCGTATTGCTGTGCTATGGAGGTGTTGCCGCTTCGCTTCTGTATCTCCGCCATGTCGCGCAGCGTCTCCGGCACGTAATGCATCATGCGGTTTTTCTCCGCTGTCTGCATGCAGAGGCGGATGTAATGGAGGGCATTGCTCATGTCGCCCATTTCCATATAGTTGGTATAGATGCGTGAATATATGGAGCAAATGAATATTGCGGGCAGCTTTGCACGAATGGATGTCTGGGCAAGGTCTGAAAGAATCTTGTTGGACTCGGCATAGCGTGCCTCCTCAGAATTGAGAAGGGCTTTGGAGAAAGTAATGTAGAAGTGTGTTTCTGCTGTTTCGGGGTGTGGCGACGTCTGCATAAGCTGGCGATACTTGCGTGCTTCCTTCAGGTCCTTGCGGTTGAGGCATACGCCGAAGAGATTTGCAAGCAGCTTGAATGTCAGCTCTTTGTCGCCCTTAGGTATGATGGCATAACCTTTCTTATAATATTCGAAGCCCTTGTCATAGTCCTTGAACATGCAGTAAGCGTTGCCGATGTTCTTGTATATAGAGGCAAGATGCTCTTTCGACTTCGAACTTTCGCTGAGTTTCAGTCCGGTCTGATAGTTCTCAAGTGCGTTGATATAGTTGCCGCGGTCATAGAAGATGTCACCAGCCTTCATGTTGGCAAGCGAACAGTCGGTCAGCTCTTTGTCGGTCATATTGTCGTTTGTGCGTGAGCAAACGAGCATATACATCACGAGAGCCTTGTCGTCTTCGTGTCGTCGGAGCAAGGTGTCGCCCATGGCAAGAACCTTCTCGGACGACCATCCACGAACTTCGCGTATGAGCGTTGAGTACTTGCTGACGCCAGAAGCTGGTGACATCAGCGAATAAAAGGTCAATATGATAAGTAGCAGTATCCTGCCAATATGGTTATTCATCGGTATAGTCAGAAAAATGATAATGCCGTGACGGTTTCTCCATCAAGGCTTCGTAAGTTGCAAAGTTAGCACTTTTCCGTAAAAAGAAAAACTTTCAAGGTATTAAAATCAAATTTTGGACGATAAAGGCAGATAAAAAAAGAAGCCGTCACGTAAGCAATTACTTACGAAACGGCTTCCTATGGTATCCTTATCGGAAGTTGTTTGGCTTCATGCGGTTGCCAGCAGCATCGTTGGTGTCAGCCACATCCCACCAGAGGCGTGTGCCCTGAGTGTTGTTGGTCTGCAGGTTAGGATGCTGGATGAAGTACTTGTTCTGCGACTCGCTGTTCGGATAAAGCAAGCGCTTAATCTGCTTTCCGTTAGGAACGTCGCCTCCAGAGAAGTTGGTCTGCTGGTTGAGAAGGGCAGGATAGTCGGTGCGACGGAAGTCAGCCCAACCCTCGTTGCCGTTCGGGAATACCGCCATCCACTTCTGTGTGATGATGGCTTCGAGGATGGCTTCGCGGTCACCGCTGCTGAATACGCCCTCGTCCCATACCTTCAGACCGTCGATGTAAGCTTGAGCGTCTGCGTCGGCAATGTGATAATAGTCCATGGATGCCTTGACACCTGCACGGAAGTAGCCCTCTGCGTCAAGTGTAAGGTCGGCTCCGGTCCATCCTCTCAAAGCAGCCTCTGCCTTAAGGAACAACGACTCTGCGTAACCGAACCATACTGTCGGGCGAGAATAATTGAACCAATGGTCATCGGGAAGATCCTTTGAGGCACCGTCCTTAACCGTACGTGTAAGACTGTACTTCAGCGGGTCCATAGAGATGTCGGGCGACTGGGCTCCACGCAGACATCCTACAAAGTCGTTGCGCAGACCGTCCTGACCGGTAGCAAGCGTAGCGGCTGTCATATTGCTGCGATACCAGCTCACAAGGCAGCGCGGGTCAATCTTCTTTGTTTCCGAATCGTTACGTCCCTTCTTTATGGTGTATTCCTTGCCGCCGTCAGAGAGGTTGCGATAAAGATTCTCCATGTCCTTTGAGAGTACGCTCTCGCCGCCATAAGCCACGGAGCACATGGCAAGACCGTTCTCGTCGCCGCCACCGTCTTCGCCACCCATCTCAACGGGAGCGTGTTTAGGCACGGTCTGCATGTTGTCGTCATTGCTCTTCATCAGACCATACTTGTTGTTAAGCGCAGCCTCTGCCTCTTTCTTTGCACGTTCAGGATTGACATTGCTGATGCGCAATGCCATGCGCAGACGCATTGAGTTGGCGAAGCGGCACCACTTCTCGGCATCGCCGAAATAGCAGATGTCGTCCTTGTCAATCTTATACTGCGATGCGTCTTCCGGCTTAATGCTGTCTACAGCCTGCTCAAGCATGCGGAACATGGCGTCATAAACCTGCTCCTGCGTGTCGTATTCCACGTTGTTGGTCTCGGGAACCTTAGCCTGCACGTACTGGCGGAACGGCATGTCGCCGTATGTGTCGGTGTTGGCGAGAGCGAGGAACGTGTAGTAGATGCGTGTGATGTAGTACATGTTGCGATACTTCTCTGGCGTATCGTTAAACTTGTATGCTCTCAGAAGGTCGCGATATTCGGTGGAGCGCTCCGTATAGAAGTGTGACCAGCGGCGTCCTGACCATCCGTCAGAGTAGCCATAGTCAGGCGACTTCTTGGCGTGCTTGGGCTGATTGTTTGCCACGTATCCCGCATAGATGTCGTGCGAGAGGTTGGTGGTTATCTGATAGTCGTTGTAATATCCCTGATAAAGGAATGTGCGGAAGGTGGCAGGAGCGTCTGCTAAAGCCTTCTTGTAAGCCAACGAGTCGTCGTGCGACACGGCATAGTTGATGTTGATGTCTGCATATTTGCCTTCGTCCGGTTTGTCCGGAGTAATCTCGCCGCCCGCGTTTTCAGAGCCTTCCACGCCATAGGGGTCGCGACTCATTTCATCGAGGTCGTAGCATGACGCAAAGGTGAGCAGCGTTGTGGCTGCTATCAGACCAGTATAGAATATATTGCGTTTCATTGTATTGTTCTGTTTGTTTACTGTTTTTTTATTATTCCGTATCAGATGCTTCTATTAGAAACCGATGTTAACGGAGAATCCGAATGTTCTTGTGTAAGGCACTGCCATGAAGTCAATGGCCTGTGAGAACATTGTCGTGTCATAACCGCCGTCAGGATTACCCGGTGTATGCTTCATGAGGAAGCAGAGGTTGCGTGCCACGAAGCTGAGCTTCAGCTGTGTGAGCGGTGTGCGGCGCAACACGGACTGCGGGAAGCTGTATCCAAGAGCAAGCTCCTTCAGCTTTATGTATGAAGCGTCATGCACGAACTCCTCGGCAAATCCCTTCTGCGAGTTGTAGAGACCGATGGTGGAATAGTAGGCCTGTGCGCTTACCGGTTTGGTATTGGGCTTACCGTCAGCGGTTACGCCGGGAACAACCATATACCAGTCCTTCACGCCGTTAATCTCCTTGTATTCGCCACGGTTAATGGTGCGGTCTGACGTACCGACAGCCGTAGCCATACCCTCAGACACTGAAACGATGTCGCCACCGAACTTCATGTCGAACATGGCTGTGAGCGAGATGCCCTTGTATGTGAATGTCGGTGTGACGGACATCAGAAGGTCGGGCTGGATGTTGCCGATAGGATGGTCCAGCAAGTACTGCTCAAGGTTGCCGTCGCCGGTTGTTGCCATAGGCAGACCGTCGTCGCCGATGATGACGCGTCCCTGAGCGTCACGCTGCATGAGGTTGTTGGCGAAGATGTCGCCGAGCTTTCCTCCGCTGACAGCACCGACCTTCACCGGCATGTTGCCGTCGCCAGCGAAATAGATGCGGTTGACACCGTCTGCCAGTTCCTTTACTGTGGAACGGTTATGCGCAAAGTTGGCTGTGAGGTCAAACTGGAAGTCGCGTGTACGAACCGGCGAACCGTATACCATAAGCTCCACTCCGGTATTGTTGATCTTGCCTGCGTTCACCCACTGCTGTGTCCAAGGAGCCGATGCGTCCACAAGCATGGCTTGGTTCTTCGTAGTGCTATAATAATATGTGAAGTCGAATCCGAGACGGTTCTGGAGGAACTTCATGTCGAGACCAACCTCATACGATGTCTTAATCTCAGGCTTGAGGTTAGGGTTGAGGCGTACGGTGTTGATGATAGGCTTGCGGTTGCCCATCTCGAACTGGAACTTACGTACGTTGTAGAGATTGTACGGCGACGGATCCTTACCCACCTGGGCTGCAGAGAGGCGCAGCTTTGTGAACGTTATCCATTCCGGCAGACTATGGTCGATGGAGCGCATGAAGTCGGACACCACCCAGCTGAGTGATGCAGACGGATAGAAGAATGAGTTGTTCTTCTTCGGCAGAGTGGACGACCAGTCGTTACGTGCTGTAAGGTCGAGCGAGAGCCACTCGTCGTAGGCAAACTGAGCTGACGCGAAAGCCGAATACATGGCGCGGTCGTGTCCGTCGTCTATGGCTGAGACAAGCTTGTTGCCGGTGTTAAGAATCCAGTTGTCCTTCTCCAGCATGTTCTGCACGGAAGCAGAGAGCGTCTCATACTTGAGGTACATGATGTTGGCACCAGCCGTATAGCCGAGGCGCAACTTCTTCGTAAGCTGGTTGTCGCCCATAAAGAGGAACTGCATGTTCTGCTCGAAGTGGTTCTCTTCGCCGCGTGACATGCCGTCGGTCACGAGCTTCTGCTCCCATCCTGTGCTGTCCGTAGAGATGGCTCCGTCACCCAATGAAAGGTCGGATGTCTGGAGACGTGTGCGATAATAGTCGAAAGAATACTTGGCGCTGAACTTCAACCAATCCGTGAGGTTGAGGTTGGCGGCATAATATCCGAAGGCACGCCAGCGCTCGTCGCTGTTCTGGAATCTGTGGCGCACGTAGTAAGGATTGCTGTAGTGCTGGTCAGGACCGAACCAGTTGCGGTGGAGCTGGTTCGGAGATGTATAGTTTGCCTCAAGGTCCTTAAGGCTTACGTTGCCCGGCATAAGGAGCAACTGTGCCACCTCGCCGTTCAGACCCGTGTAAGGACGGTTCTCTGCCTTTGTGTGCGATACGGAAATCTTGCCGTCCAATGACAGCCATTTGTTGACTGTTGTGCCGGCGTTGAGGTCTACGTTGAGCTTGTCGAGTGACTCGTCTTTGAAGAGACCGTCGTTGGCATTGAATCCTACAGAAAGACGGAAGTGAGACTTTTCTGTGGCTGAACCTACGGCTACGGTATGGAACTGTGAGAATCCTGTACGGAAGTAGTCCTTCAGACGGTCGCCTGTATATGAATAAGATGCCTTCTCGCCGAGCCAGTTGGTCTGCATGCTGCCGTCGAAGCGCGGACCGAATGCCAGTTCGCCCGTCATGGTTGTGGGGTTGCCCTCTTCGTCCTTGTTGAAGAGCAACTGTCCCTGCGAACCTTGTCCGTAGAGTTTCTGCATCTTCAGAGTTTCTGCAGCCTGACTCCATGTGAAGTTGCCGCTGTAAGATACGCCGAAGCCCTGCTTGTGTGAGCCGCGTTTTGTGGTAACGAGAATTACGCCGTTACCTGCACGTGAACCGTAGAGAGCAGCAGCGTTCGGACCCTTAAGTACTGAGATTGACTCGATGCTGTCTCTTATACACATCTCCGAGCCCACGAGACTAGGCATGATCTCGT
>ERZ1026866.1784-NODE-1784-length-10429-cov-80.961538_pt1 | contig 10429 bp, 9 predicted proteins | sample MGYA00380163_ERZ1026866 | MGnify/ENA primary metagenome ERZ1026866 (study PRJEB33269, sample SAMEA4719799) | human gut metagenome | biome: human-associated habitat; feature: organic feature; material: feces | place: Cameroon | collected 2013-10 ...
CCACCCAGTTGTCAAACTTCTCTGTCAGGATAGTAGATTTCCTTGCAGCACGGTCATAGATGGCAAGACGGAAGCGATCAGACTCATAACCAGGTACTTGCTGCAAACGGTAAGCGATATACTTGCCGTCGGGCGAATAGTTTGGAGTACCATCCCAAGCCTTGTTTTCCTTTGTGATGCAGACTGGCTCACCCCCATTCACAGAAACCGTCCACAGGTCGGCATTGGTGCTAGCCTCCTGATGATCATCGTGGTTGGATACGAAACAGATTTCCTTGCTGTCTGGAGAAAAATCATAGGCGATTCCGCCACCGGCCATGAATATCAGCGAATAATTACCCGGAGTCAGATCCCTGTAAGTCTTCGTCTGTGTATCGAAAAGGATGAGATGACTGCATCTGCCATCGCTATAGCTCGTCCAATGACGATAGAGCAACTTGTCGGCAATATGCGCCTGCACAGGTCCCTTGTCCTTCTTCTCCATCCGGGCTATGTTGGCCTTGGCATCAGCTCCCAGGTCGGGATATACCTCGGCTGTAAAGGCGATGTATCGCTCATTGGGAGAGATAACCGGATTATCTATACCCAACTCATAATCAGTTACTTGTTCCGCCTCGCAGGTAGCCAGATTCATGCGATAGATCTGAGCCGTCCCCTTCTCATAATTGGTAAAGAAGATACTCTTTCCATCCTTACTCCACACGGCAGAACTGCTTTTGCCATCCTCGGTGAAAGCCTTGGCATGAGAGCCATCCGCATTCATGATGTAGATGTCGGAGCTAGACTTCTGGTTCTTCAGGTCGGAAGAACTGGAGGTATAGCAGATAGTCTTACCATCTGGCGAAAGGCTCACAGAATATACGCCCTTCACCTTGTACAAATCCTCGATGGTAAACGCCCTTTTCTGAGCGTTTGCCGAAAGCAGCGCCATCACAAGTGCTGCCGAAAACATCAATTTTTTGTTCATATAACCTATAAATATTAAACTTTCGATGCAAAAGTAACAAATATTTTTGGATTTCCTGCAACCTTTTGCTATCTTTTATCGTCTAATCTATAATTAATATTGATAATAACATAAAAAGAAAGGAAAAGATTATGATTTTAAGTACAACTCCAACCATAGAAGGCCACCCTATCCGTGAATATCGTGGCGTAGTGACTGGCGAAACCATCATCGGTACCAACTTTGTGAAGGATTTCTTTGCCAGTGTTCGTGATGTAATCGGCGGAAGAAGCGGTTCTTACGAAAGCACCCTCCGCCAGGCTAAGGATACAGCCCTCAGAGAGATGGCCGACCGTGCCGCATCCCTGGGCTGCAACGCCATCGTAGGCATCGACCTGGATTACGAAACCGTAGGCAACAGCGGTTCCATGCTGATGGTAACATGCAGCGGAACGGCGGTGATTATCTAATATTATCATTATATTATATCATATGATTTCATTCGAAAGTGATTACAACAATGGTATGCTGCCAGAGATTCTAGAGGCTCTTGGCAAGACAAACAGTGAGAAAACATCCGGTTATGGTTTTGATTCATACTCAGAATCTGCAAAAGAGAAAATCCGTAAAGCCGTGGACAATGAGAATGCTGAAGTGTTCTTCCTGATAGGCGGTACACAGACCAACACCACCGTTATCGACTCCGTGCTCAGGGGATGCGAAGGAGTTATCTGTGTGGAGACCGGTCATATCGAAGTACATGAATCTGGAGCAGTAGAAGCATTTGGTCATAAGGTCATTACGCTGCCAGGAGAGAACAGCAAGCTAACATCCAGCACCCTGTCTGCATATATGGATACTTTCCTTGCCGATGAAACGCATCCTCACATGGTGCAGCCAGGCATGGTTTATATCTCGATGCCGACAGAGTTCGGAATGGTCTACACCAGGGAAGAGTTGACTGCGCTATATACAACCTGCCAGAAATATAACCTCCGCCTCTTCATCGATGGTGCACGACTGGGATACGGTCTGGTTTCAGAGGCATGCGACTATGACTTGCCATTCCTTGCCAAGCATTGTGATGTATTCTATATAGGCGGAACCAAGGTGGGGGCCATGATGGGCGAAGCTGTAGTATTCTCAGGCATGAAGGCACCTAAGTATTTCTTCACTAACATAAAGCGTCATGGAGCCTTGCTTGCCAAGGGCAGAATGCTAGGCATCCAGTTTGACACGCTGTTTACGGATAACCTCTATTTCAAGATATCGCGCCACGCCATCGCCATGGCTACCCGTATCCGCAGCATCTTCCAGAAGCATGGCATAGCTATCGCCTACGATTCTCCTACCAATCAGCAGTTTGTCGTACTTTCACCTTCCCTCTACGATGCTCTTTCCAAGAAAGTTGCATTCGAAATATGGGAAAGAAAGAGCGATACCGAAATCATTTGCCGATTTGTAACGAGTTGGGCAACAAAGGAGGAAGAACTTGATGAATTGGAACATATTCTTCAAACTCTATAGCCGGAGAAATGTATCTTTCCATTAGCGTATTTTGAGAAGAAACGTATATATACAAAAACGACCCGCACATTTGAGCATCGTTGAGAGGCTTGGCGGGTTCTCGTGCAGCAAAGATACGAATGCTATTTGATAATACAAACTTTTGAGCAAGAAAAAAACAGCCAACCTTCAATAGCATATTTGAAAGTTGGCTGTTTTTCATTTATAATGTTTCCTGCAAGTTCTTACTTTGCTAATTATATAGGTAAAGTATAACTTTTTTCATTTACCTCGTTTCATTTGCCTTGTTTTCCGTGGCTGAGTATAGTATTTCTATCATTTCGTTAGCTATTTTGTAGTCAGCTATTCGCATAACATTATTTGTTTCCGAGTTATAGCCAAAGAAGTTGATATTTCCATACCAGACAATAGATTTATCTATGATGGCACATTGTAGCGTTTGTTCCTTGTTGCACACCACATCCATTCCAGCATTTGACAGTTCTAACTCATTGGCCCCTTCCTCTTTAACATGTACAACCACAGAAACCCCATCATGAAGAAGGTTTGCGAGTGCAGACATGATAGAGGGTTTATATTTGAACTTCACTTTTGGCACTGCGATAACAACAGAATGTTTGGCTTTTGCCAAATCATTTCGGAATGCCGCTTCGTAATTGTTTTGCTCAAATATCAATTCTTGGGATTTTTTATCTGGTGCTGGTGATGTCACATTCTTTCCATATCCAGCTCTAGCATATCCTTTCAGTCGTTTACGATACATAGAGTCGCAAAGTGGAACACGAATATCCACATAATCATAAATGCACACTTCGCTCTTTCCTTCATATTCTCTATGTAAACGCCCTGCATATTGCTCCACGTTTCCTTTCCAGGCTATAGGCATAGTAAGGAACAGGGTATCAAGGCGAGGATAATCGAAGCCCTCCCCTACATACTTTCCTGTAGCCACAATCACAAGTGATTCTGATGTAGGTATTGACTGTAGATTTTGTAATGCAAGACGTTTTTCTTTAGCAGAATCCGCACCAATGAGTTGTATAACATGATCGGCAAATGGCATTAGCATTTGTGCCAACGCCCTAACATGAGCTGTACGAGTGGTCAGCACTAAAGGTGTTCGTCCTTTTAGAATCGCAGCCTTGACATCCCCCATAACGAATTCATTTCTAACCTTATCCTCGGATAACTCTTGCGTTATTTGAACATAAGTCTTGCGGTCTGATGTAATGCTTCGGAACGAGGTAAACCTTGGAATCAGCAGGCGTTTGAATCCTTGATTTTCCATTTGGCTCTTGGCATCAGATGTAAATCTTATCTTTCCGCATTGCATAAAGATAATAGGTTGATGCCCATCTTTTCTGATTGGAGTTGCGGTCAAACCATAAACAAAAGTAGCAGTCACTTGTCGAAGAACCAGCTCGAAGCTGACTGAAGACACATGGTGACATTCATCAACTATCACCATACCGTAATCCTTGACAAAAGGCTTTACTTCGCCTTCACTCAAACAAGATTGTATCAAAGCAATATCAATTATGCCATGCAGTGAGTTCTTTCCTGCATATAAGCAACCAATGGCGGAAGTTTTCTTTTTCCTGCCTCGTTTTGTTTCAGGCACTTCTATTGTTTCATCAATATTAAGAAACGATTCCAACCGCTCCTTCCATTGCGCAAGCAATGCCTTGTTGTGAACAAGTATTAGTGTATTGACCTTTCTCTTTGCTATCACTCCGATGGCAAACACGGTCTTTCCAAACGCTGTTGCTGCTGATAGCGTTCCGACATTATGTCCAGCAAAAGCTTCCATTGCCTTTTGCTGTTCTTCTCGAAGACCTCCTCTGAATGTAACCTTTATACTACGCCCATGGTTAGTCTTGTCTGAAATCATTACCTTAACATTATGCTGGGTTAGGATGTCTCGAACCGCATCCTCACAACCACGAGGAAGAACAAGATAGTCGTCTGTTATTTCCGAACACGAAATGATACGTGGAATATTATACGTAGACAAGCGCATCCCTTGCTTCTCATAAAATTCAGGATTACGGAAAGCAGCCATGCGCTTGAAAACGTTCACGCATTTGGCGGACAGACTTGTCAAAGGTATATATAACATGTTAGCTCTTGTCAGCACAATTTCCTTTGGAAAACAGTCTGTTTGCACCATATCCATTTTAGGTGTTTCCCAAGGCTTTTCCTCACTGGTCTTCGAGAGTTCGCCCAATGTTGGCTCTATATGCAGCCGTAACAACATATCAAGTTCTACCTCCGACAACTTACGGATTTGTGATAACAATTCCCATTGGTCAGCATACGCATTGAAAACTTCATCAACGAATACACTGTTTCCTTTGCGTCGAGCCATCCCCTGCAATGGTAAGGCTACAAGATTGCCAAGACCACCTTCGGGCAAGGTGTCTTGGTTAGGAAAGAACCGGTCGTATGACTTGAAAGAAAGATGGACATCACTATTCATCGCCTCTGTAAGAATGGCATTTCCTAACTTTCGTGCCTTGAAAGCTGTTATTGGCGTATCAAAAAATATCCACGCATGAGCTCCATTGCCAGAACGTGAGCGTTCGATGTAACAAGGCACATTCCAAGTTTTGCAAACATTTACAAAGGAAAGCACATCATTCTTATAGCCATGTTCACAGCTCTTGTCATCAAAGTCTGTGCAAAGGAAACAGCAAGTGTTGTCCTTTCGTATTGGATAAAGTCCAATAACATCACGTCCCCACACATCTTTTCCAGCAAGATGATTGAAAACATCATTGTATGTCAAAGGAGCGAACTGCCTGTTGGGACAATCTGCACACTTATATTTTCGTTTATCGCAAAATTCTCGATTCCATTCTCTCGTGCATACAGGTTGATAGCCAGACTTTTGGGTTGTACTACTATACCAACGCTTAGCAAAAACATCATCACGCCCTCGGAATACACTTTGAAATATGGTAACCTTTTCCTGTAAAGTGAATTGGCATATAGAAACAGATGTTGCTTCTATATGATTAAAGTTGCAGGTCTTTGATTCAAAACTTTCATATTCTATCCCATTCTTTTCAAGAATCTCTTTAAGTCTGGCATTTTCTTTTTCCAATTCTTGAATTCTTTGGGTAAGAGCACTTACATCCCTTGCGTCCATAAAGGTTCGCTCTCCCATCCATTCGGAAATCCAAGAGCTGCCAGATTTATCTCCGGATAATTGGAAAATAGCGTTTGCATCTTGACTAACATATCATTGTTAGGCGATATAATATCAAGGAAATACTTGATGATGCAGATTGTGAAATATACTCTTTGAGGGTTTGAGGGCTGTGTAATCCAAGAATGTGCAATCCTTCTTGGAGATACAGGCATAATAGAACTTACCTTGTTCCACACTCTTGAATGGTGGCAACAAGCATTTCTCAACAATGTCAAAGATGTTATCCAAGATTCCAAGACTATAGGTTGCAAACCAAAATAGTGAGAAATGCACTTACGTATCTTGTCTGCTTTCAGATTACGAAAAACCATGTTCACATTACCCATTGTCAGCAACTCGCCCAAAATCCATGATGGAGGATATGGGTCACAATAGCAGTTTTTGAAATGCTTAATGAACTCTTCTGTTGATTTTGCGTATTCCTTATCAATGGTGTTCTTTGTATCTTGGAAAGTTCTTTGGTTGGCAAAATGAACCGAATTAGTCAGCCAATAAATATCCCCAGTTATCTGCACAGGAATATTCATAATAGCTCGACGAATGGCTATCTCAACTTTTTCAATTTCATTGAGAAGAAGCATACGCAACTTTTTGTCAAAGCGATAAAGATTCAGCACTTGCTGAAAAGTTGTTTCTTCTTTATACTGATGGGATTCTTTTGGAACTTTCAAGAATGGGTACATATAAGCAGAAAGACGATAGTACCCGATACTCTCCAAATATCGTACCGCCTTAGCTTCATCAGAAATGATAAGCCCGCGACTTTCCAACAGAGCCACCAAATCCGTCTCTGTCATATAATGTTTTGTGAAGTGCGGTATTCTTTCCATTAGCGTATTTTGAAAATAAACGTATACATACAAAAAAGCCCCACGCATTTGAGCATCGTTGAGAGGCTTGGTGGGAACTGACGCTGCAAAGATACGAATAATTATTGATAATACAAACTTTTTAGCAGGAAAAATCACGCAAAAGTGGAATTCTTTGACATATTCATATTTAATAATGTTAAATCAGACTTTAAATTCATACTTTTCCAGCCAAATAAAGTGGTTTCCAAGATAAAAGTGTTATCTTTGTAACGTCTATACCCATACCGGAAGCCCCGATGGGCAGAGGTTGGGCAGACATATATACATATAAGGCGTAACTGTACGCTTTGGTTTTGACTTGTTAGAACTTCGCAAACTCTCAACTGTTCGTCAAAGACAAAGCAACGGGAACGCCTCATGAGGTGTATTATATACAGCCCTCATTGGCTTCGGACGATTCTGTCGTTCGTTGTTATGGGTGCATTCTATATATTTACACTGGCGTGGGGCTTTCGGCGTTGCTCGTTTCGACGAACAGGGCAATGCGAAGGCCTTAACAAGTGGAACGAGTGACAGGACTGGCTCCACGCTTTCATGTATATATACCAACCATTTATTAATCATGCCAATATGGTAGCCGTTGGCAAAAAACGGAACGGTATGATTGACAAAACAATTATCTGTCTTAGCGCACGAGCTAATTCTGGAAAAACGACATCAATCAGAGAGTTGTTTTTCCGCCTAACAGGACATTACCCTGAAAGTACAGGAGATTTCTTGTCCATTGTACAAGATAAAAATGTCGAGCATGGTATAGGCATATCATCTGTGGGAGATTCTTGGGGAAATCGTGAACCAATAGAAAAACTTATTGATGCTGGTTGTGAAATTATCGTGTGCGCCTCACGTACTTCTAAAGATACCGTGAACACGGTGTATGAGTTGGCAAGTAACAACCAGTACAAAGTTATCCAAATTTCAGCTCTACATGGAGAGCATAATGACACTATAGAAAATTATAATCTTTATTGTTGTAAAAATGCAGAAGCCATAGAACAACTCATCAGAAATATAATACGAAATCAACTAAAAACAATAGAATTATGAATTCAAAATACAAACGTTGCCCATATTGCGGAGAGAAAATACTCGCTGTGGCAAAAAAGTGCAGATACTGCGGAGAATGGCTTGACACAAACGATATGTCTGGCAACCCTCAACAGACAGAAAGCGAAGAACCAGAAGATTATAGTGAAGAAGAGATGGATGAGAAGCCTTCCTTTATTCGAAGAACATGGAAAGTTCTATTGCCTGTACTTGTCATCATATTGCTCTGTGTGGGTAAGTTTGGGTTAAATAAATTCGGAAAGAATGCCGTTAAAGAAGCAGCCAAAGAGCATTCATCAATAAGTGAGTCGGCAGAGACTACTACTGATTCCGATGAAGCCACTTATATCTTCCAATACATTGGTGATGGCGAAAATTACGATATGTATTTGACTGATGGACAAGGTAATGTTTATGAATATGATGACGAAGCATCATACGAGGATTTTGTTTTGCCTGCAATAGCTTCAAGAAAATTGTATTTAGAACTGAACAATGCAGAAGATTTCAACAAATTGGCGAAGTCAATAATGACATTACCTGTTTCTGAAAAACTTGTATGTGAGGGGCTGAATGTTACGGATATTGTCAATAAAGAGTATTACGATTTCAATCCATTCCAGGTGGAACTGAAAAAGAAAGGTTACGGATATCAAACTTATTATATAGCAAAGTCGGAATATGAAGAAGGAAAAAGATACATAAGGTTTTCAAGAGGTGAAAACAATGGAGTCAAGGTGGAAGTTGGGTTGGAACATCTAATGTATTTCTATGATTGAAAACAATTAAAATATAAAGCAATGAAGAAAACGATTTTAATGATAGTGGCTGCGCTATTTGTTCTTGTCGCAGTCAATGCTCAGACAAGAAAGGTTACACCTCGAATAAGAAAGTCGGGGAATCCTGCACAGACAATCAAGGGAAAAACTGTGCCCATAAGAAAAAGTACAACGACAAAAGTACAGCAAAAGAAAAGATTTAATATCTCATCGACAAGTAATATAGATATACCAGAACACATGAAAGAATACTGGCGTGGTCAATCTGATGAATACTGGATAAACAAAGAAATCGGAAGTGAGTTTTCGAAATGGCTGGAAAAGGGAGAGTTTGAGAAAACTGTAGACTACGACAAACGCTTACAAGAAGGTTCAACGGTAGTATTTGATTCGATTTGCTATAATGTTATTAAAAATAACATTGAAGGTAGGGATTGGAGGATGAACTTAGACACTTATAATGCCGACAAAGAAGAATATCCTGTAACATTTTCATTCGGACATATAACAACAAAAATACGATACAAGGTTCCGATTGACATTGCGAAGGAGTTTAAAACGAACTTTGAGCAAGGACTTAAATATGGCAGTCTAATAGTATTACCAATGCTACGTTGTGACAAATTTGTTTATGTCACAAACCCAGAATCTGAAGGCTATGCTAGTGATTTGTGTCCTTCAACTATATTGTTCAGTCAAAGACCTTATATGCGTTGGAAAATAGGTGGAACAGAGGGGGAAACCGTCGGAAATATTAGAGAGGATTTTTTTGATTATGCGGATAGTGTAAAAATAACTTTTTCTAGCAGGGTGAAACCTGTTGCTGTAAGGTTCAATGATTTAGGCTTAAAAGATAAGTACCTTACTAACTATGTTTATGTGTTCAAAAAGGGAGATAATGATATTTATTCAAAAAAGGAACAGAATGAAAGTGAGAGCAATAAGATATTTAATGGTGACGATGTAGACCAACAGCCTTCTTTCCCTGGTGGCACCAATGCATTTAATACATTTATCGTATCTAATCTTAAGTATCCTGTAGTGGCACAAGAAAACGGCATTCAAGGAAGGGTTGTTGTAAAGTTTATCGTGGAAAAAGACGGCAGTATAAGTAACGTTGAGGTAGACCGATCTGTTTATCCGAGTTTGGACAATGAGGCAATGCGGGTAATAAAGAACATGCCGAAATGGATTCCTGGACAAATAAATGGAAAAGCCGTAAAAGTGGAATGTAGCTATCCTTTCGTATTCCAGTTGCAATAAGACACAAAGAAAATATGATGTTCCGCTCCAGCCATTCTCCTTCATTATATGAGAGAATGGCTGGTTCTCGTTATCGACCTAACCCTTTGCCCTTTCTTGATTTTACCATCTTCGTAGCTTGTCGCAAGCATCGTCTTATCCATTCTATCTCATCTTCGTCCTTCTCATATCCCCAATCCTTAGTATCGATACCACCACCTAGGCTTTCTACAAAGTTTGTTGCTTCGTTAATATAGCTGATATACAACAAGTACATTGCACTATGTATGATTTTATCCTCATAATTGATGAAGACAATAGAAAAGTATTATCAAAGAAACTGCCGTTTTCTGTTTTTTATCCCATTTATTCTATCTCACCAGATATTTCGCAACCAAATCTCTGAGCATCGATTTAGAAAGATTGGACAATCCCAACTCTTGAATCAAAGCATATTCGGGCTTGTTCTTTCCGATAATAAACTTACAGCCTCGCCCATCTATGCTTGCATACAAATGGAAGTTGCCTTTGTAGGCCTGTTCTATGCGAACATCTGTACAACTTTTGCCATCTATCTCAAAAGAAGAAGAACTATTGTCTTTATCCTCCAACCCCCATGATACGAGATGAGCATTTATCGCTGACTCTATGGAACTGATCCACCTATCATCGTTTTGTATGACGAATCCTCTGTGCCCTTTTCTCATCCCTTCTCATCAGATAAGGTGAAGGGGGCAGCTCTGGAAACACATCATTTATGGCATCAATCTGCCCCACCACCTTCAACAAGAGAAGAAAAGTG
>ERZ1026866.1785-NODE-1785-length-10428-cov-18.450689_pt1 | contig 10428 bp, 6 predicted proteins | sample MGYA00380163_ERZ1026866 | MGnify/ENA primary metagenome ERZ1026866 (study PRJEB33269, sample SAMEA4719799) | human gut metagenome | biome: human-associated habitat; feature: organic feature; material: feces | place: Cameroon | collected 2013-10 ...
CCTTGTTGAGATAATCCAAGGTTGATTTGGTAATCACATGAATGCGAACCTTCTTCTTGCCATTGGAAACATTGCCATTAAATGCCTTGCCATCCGAAGTTTTGCTAACTTGCATCTTAAACTTGTAAGTGATGCTGGCTCCTTTTACACTCTTGGTATACGGCATCAGAGTCATTGCCGATACGCTTTTGCCCATGAATGGAATCTCTGTCCATTTTGCCTCGGCAGCATCCGTCTTGCTGCTGTAGTAAGGTGCTTCGATTTCTACCACGCCGTTGTTTTCGCTGATAATCACTCCATCCTTGGAGGTTACCCGGAAGAGTTCCGGACAGGTATCCTTCTCGAAATCATCATTCCAACTCTTATAGCCGATATGCTTCTGGGTCATCATTCCGTTCCACTTGCCGCCAGCCATCTTATGATTGTAATAGTCGCAGATGAGTGAATCGCGCTTGAAGAGGCGCTCGCATTCATCAGCCCATACATTCGCCTTTGGATTGCCCTGCTTGTAGAGGGCATGGTTCTGTGCCTGGGCAAAGTACATCTGGTGCAGATTGCTCATCATCTCGATAGGGAAGAGGATGATCTGGCGATAGGCATCGTGATAGGATGCCGGTAGACTGTTGTACTGGCGCAGCGCATCGGCTTCGAGCTGGAGATACTGGTTTACCACCTCCTGCCATTCACCGTTTTCCAGACTGTAGGTGTTCTTGTCGAGCATCTCTGGGGTGCAGCGGCCGTTGTACTTGCAGATGAGGTTCAGAATACGGGCTGCTTCATCGGCCTGCGATTCACCAAACTGCTGTGCGCACCAGTCGCGGGTGTGGCGGGTGATGTTGTTCGCTGAGTATTTATGAGGATTCCACGCCATGTCCATAAACTGGCTGATAGGATATTCCATCGGCTTGAGGTCGCCCACGTTGAGAATCCAGAGGCGGTCAATTCCGTTCTCGTAGGCTAGGGTGAGTTGCTCCCAAGGGTTCTGCACAGGAGTAACATTGAGCATCTTTGAGTTTCTTGGAGCACCTACGTAATCTACGTGATAGTATAAGCCCCAACCGCCTTTGTGCTTGCGTTCCTTGGCATTCGGCACACGGCGCACGTTGCCCCAGTTGTCATCGCAGAGCAGGAGGGTTACGTCATCAGGCACCTTCATGCCCTTGTCGTAGTAATCCAATACCTCTTTATATAGTGCCCAGACCTGCGGGGTTTCGCTTGCCTTCTTTCCGGTTACGTCAGCGATAATCTTACGCTGATCGTTGATGATGTTGGTCATCAGCTTAGTATCAGCCTCTTCGCTCATCGCTTCATCGCCGTCGCCGCGCATTCCGATGGTTACAATCTGTTCAGTACCCTTCATGCGTTCTATTCCCTCACGGAAGAACTTCTGCAGGTTAGCCTTGTTCTTCTGATAGTTCCAAGGTCCCCATCCCTTTCGGTTGCGGGCGTATTCCTGATGGTTGCGTGCCATCGGCTCATGATGGGAGGTGCTCATCACTACGCCCATCTCATCTGCCGTCTTCTCGTTTTCTGCATCGTCGGCATAGAACGCCCAGCCCCACATGGCTGGCCACATCATGTTGCCCCTGAGGCGCAGCACTAGTTCGAAGACGCGCTGGTAGAAGCGGTGGTCGCCATATCCGGTGCCGTAGGTGTTCTTGACCCACGAGGTGAGACAAGGCGCCTCATCGTTGAGGAAAATGCCACGATAGCGCACGGCTGGTTCGCCATCAGTGTAGGTTCCACGTTTCACGAAGATGGAGTCGTGGTGCTCTACGGGAACGTCTGCCCAGTCGTACCATGGCGAAACGCCCATCTGCTGGGAGAGTTCGTAAATGCCGTAGATGGTTCCACGGCGGTCGCTTCCGGCGATGATGAGCTGGTTGTCCACCACGGTTATGATGAATTTCTCGCGCTTGCCCTTGAGCAGATTTCCGTTGATGCGTTTCTGCTTGATGAGCTGGTCGATGGCAGCAGAATGTCCGATGGTTCCCACGAGGATGGTTGCCTTCCGGTTGGAGGTGATGGTGGCTTGGGAGCCGCTCACCTTGCTGATGTCCCTGACCAGTGCATTGGCAGCATAGCTCACGCCACGGCAGTCGTTGGCGTCCATATAGATTTCTACCTTGTCATTACCGTTGATGAGCAGATCGCCCTGCTTGAAACTGACGAATCTCTCTGCTGCACTCATGCTCATGGCTGAGAGGAGAGCAGCGGAAGCTAAAAATACTTTCTTGATGTTGTTAAGTCTCATATAAAAAATATGTTTATGTATTTGTTGTTTGATGGCTGCAAAGGTAGGAATATTCGTCGTATTTTCCTTTATCCAATGTAACCTTTCCTTTATTATTTGTTTCATTTTGGCTTTCCATGCGGTTTCTGTACGTCTTTTTCCCTAAATGTTTTGTGTTTTCAGAGAAAAGTATTAATTTTGCAACATAAAAAATTAGATAGAAAATATGATAGACAAACCGACCATAGCCCGTATTATGGACTCCACCAAGATAGAAGAGGTGGTGTCTGAATTCGTGACGCTGAAAAAGCGCGGTATCAATTATATCGGCTTGTGTCCTTTCCATAACGATTCCCATCCGTCGTTCTCCGTTTCGCCTACCCGCGGCATCTGCCACTGCTTTACCTGCGGCAAGGGTGGAAACGCCATCAACTTCCTGATGGAGCTGGAGCAGATGACCTATCCCGATGCGCTCCGATGGCTCGCCAAGAAATACAATATCGAGATTCAGGAACGCGAGATGACCAGCGAGGAGAAACAGAGGGAGAGTGAACGTGAATCCATGTTCATCGTCAACGAATGGGCTGCGAAGTATTTCCAGGACATTCTGCAGAACGACGTGGACGGACGCGCCATCGGAATGCAGTATTTCCGCAGCCGTGGATTCCGTGACGACATCATCCGGAAGTTCCAACTGGGATTCGCCCTGCCACAGCGCACGGCACTCTTCGACGAGGCGGTGAAGAAGGGATACAATCCGAAATATCTCACCGCCACCGGACTCTGCTTCAAGGTGGACAAGGACGAGGCTGGCAACAGGAGCGGACAGGACCAGTACCTGGACCGATTCTCCGGCCGTGCCATCTTCCCGTGGACGAGTGTGAGTGGAAAGATCGTGGCATTCGGAGGACGCGTGCTGGACTCCCGGACCAAGGGCGTGAACCAGAAATACGTCAATTCGCCCGACAGCGAAATCTACCATAAGGAACGGGAGCTCTACGGACTGTATCAGGCAAAGAAAGCCATCGCCAAGGAAGACTGCGTCTACATGGTGGAGGGCTATACGGACGTCATCTCCATGCACCAGTGCGGCATTGAGAACGTGGTGGCAAACTCGGGAACAGCCCTGAGCATCCATCAGATAAGACTGCTCCACCGATTCACCAGCAACATCGTATTGCTCTACGACGGCGATGCTGCGGGCGTGCATGCGGCGCTGCGAGGAACCGACATGCTGCTGGAAGAGGAGATGAACGTGAAGGTGCTCCTCCTGCCCGAAGGCGACGACCCGGACAGCTTTGCCCGCAACCATACGGCAGAAGACTTCAGAAAATATATTGAAGACCATCAGGTAGACTTCATCCAGTTCAAGACCGACATTTCGCTCAGGGGCGTCACTGACCCCGTGAAGCGCAGCCAGGCAATCAATTCCATTGTAGAGAGCATCTCGAAAATCAAGAATCAGATTACCCGTGCAGCCTATATCACCGACTGTGCCCATCGCCTGGGCGTGAACGAGGCTATCATCGTCAACGCCCTGAACAACTTCGTGCGCAACGGAATGAGCGAGCAGGTGAAGGCTGAGCGCAGAGCTGCCGGACTCAGAGAACCGGTGGCCGGAACACCCCAGCCGGGACTGCAGCAGGGGATGAGGGGAACCTCGCCGCTGGACAAGCTGCTGGAGGTGGAAGACCTGCTGGTGAAGCTGATTATCCATTATGGCGACAAGATCATCACGGTGAAGGATGTGGACGAAAACGAGGTGCAGCTGCCCGTGGCTCAATACATCAGCCTGGATATGGGCGGCGACGGATTCAAGTTTCACAAGGACTTGTATAATCAGATTCTTCAGGAAGCTCTGGATCATCTCGATGATGAGGGATTCGTGGCAGAGACCTATTTCTCAACCCATTCCAATCCTGAAATCAGTCGCATAGCCGGAATGCCTTTGGGCGAACAGGAGATAGCTACGGCTAGCCTGCAGCTGAAACTGAGTCCGGAGAAGCTGCGCCAGTATGTGTTCAAGGACCTGCTCAGCTTCCGCACGCATTATATCGCCCAGCGCATCATCGAAGTACAGCAGGAGTTTGCCAAGAACCCGACCAACCGTGAGCTGCTGCAGGAGTTTGTGAAACTCAAGCAGATGAATGCACTTGTGGCAAGTCAGACGAACTCAGTATTTAATTAGAATAAGGATATGATTTATTTCCATTGGATTTATCTGTTGCTCTATGTCGCAATCATGATTCCTGCGATCATCCGCGTCTTGCTCGACAACCGACAGCCGGCGAAGACGATGGCTTGGATTCTCGTGCTCGCCTTCATGCCGTTCGTGGGAATCATCTTCTACATCTTCTTCGGACAGAATACCCGGAAGGAGCGTCACATCAGCGACCGGAGCATGGACCAGCTGACCAAGCGCTCGATGCTGGAATTCGTAGAGCAGGAGAACCTGCACCTGCCTGCCAACAACAAGCCGTTGATGAATCTCTTCACCAACCAGAATTGGGCGTTCCCCTTCAAGGACAACAGGGTGGACATCTTTACCGATGGTTATGAATTCATCTGTTCCTTATTATATAATATAGGTAAGGCCCAGCATCACATCCACCTGGATACTTACATCTTCGAGGACGATGCACTGGGCTATCTGGTGGCTGATGCGCTGATAGACAAGGCGGAGCAGGGAGTGGAAATAAGAGTGATTTATGACGACGTGGGCTGCTGGAAGGTGAAGGACGCCTTCTTCGAAAGGATGAGAGATGCGGGCATTGACGTGCACGCCTTCATGCCCGTGCGCTTCCCGGCTTTTACCAGCAAGGTGAACTATCGCAACCACCGCAAGCTGTGCGTGATTGACGGCAAGGTGGGATTCATCGGGGGCATGAACATTGCCAAGAGATATGTGAAGGGAACGGGAAAGCAACCATGGCGAGATACGCATCTTCGCATCGAGGGTGGCGGTGTCTATGCGCTGCAGCGTGCGTTCCTCATCGACTGGTATTTCGTGGACCGCACGCTGATTACCAACCGCGTCTATTATCCTCCGGTGGATATTCATATCAGCAACAGTTGTCTGGTCCAGGTTGTGACGAGCAGTCCTATTGCTCCATGGCCTGACATCATGCAGGGTTACGTGCGCATCCTGCTTCAGGCGCAGAAGTATGTGTATATGGAGACTCCTTATTTCCTGCCAACCGAACCGGTATTGTTTGCGATGAGAACGGCGGCATTGGCGGGAGTGGACATCAGGTTGATGATTCCCCGCAAGGCAGATGCGAAGCTGGTGGAATGGGCTTCGCGTTCGTATGTGATGGAGGCGATAGAGGCTGGAGTGAAGGTTTATCTCTATATGGGTGGTTTCAACCACAGCAAGCTGCTGGTGAGTGATGATAATCTCTGCACGGTGGGAAGTACGAATATCGACTTCCGCAGTTTCGAGAATAATTTCGAGGCGAATGCCTTTTTCTATGATGAGGAAATGGCGCAGCGCATCAAGGCGATTTATCTGAAGGATGAATCGCAGAGCATCCTGGTGGATGATGTTTCCTATTTCGTGAAGCGCCCGTTCATGAAGCGATTGTTCGAAAGCATCGTCAGATTGCTTTCGCCACTGCTGTGATTAGGCACGGATTTTTATTTAAGTATGGATTTATTTAGGCACGGATTACACGGAGTTATGAGCTAAATTCAATATCCCTTATAATCTCATAAAAAATCCGTGTAATCCGTGTAATCCGTGCCTAAAATTTGCTTTTATCTGAATATCGAGAAGTTGACGCTTCCATAGCTTCTGTGCTCCAGGAATCGGGGATGCTCGGAAAAATCATAATTCTTGCCATGTTCGAAAACGAAGATTCCATCTTCGTTCAGCAGGTTGCCATTCAATACGAGGTCTGGGATCTCCGGGAGTTTTTCCAGGGCGTAAGGTGGGTCGGCAAAGATAAAATCAAACTTCTGCTTGCAGGTCTTCAGGAAGCGGAACACATCGCCACGAATCAGAAGATCCTTGTCTTCGCCCAGCTTCTTGAAACACTCGCGGATGAAGTTGGCGTGGTCGCGGTCTGCCTCTACGCTGATGACGCGCTGGCAACCTCGGGAAACGAGTTCCAGCGAGATGCTGCCCGTACCGGCAAAGAGGTCGAGGGCGGTTGCATCCTCAAAATCGATGTAACCCTGCAAAACATTAAAGATATTCTCCTTTGCAAAATCTGTTGTAGGGCGCGCCTTGAACGAACGTGGAATGTCGAAATGGCGACCCTTATATTGTCCTGTTATGATTCTCATATTTTTACTTTGAACTTATTACTTATTACTTTGAGCTTTGAACTTTGAGCTTTGAACTTTATGATTAGCTATGCTGTTGAATTGACTTTCTCTTCGGCCGCCGAACGCTGTTTCTTCACTCTTCACTCTTCGTTCTTCACTTTCTTCACTCTTCGTTCTTCACTTACTCAAGTACAGTGCCAGCAAGTCGAAAGGCATTCCCTTGATTTCCGTGATGGGGGCACGGTTGAATTCGGCGGCGGGATTCAGGAGGAAAGTCTTCCTGATGTAAAGCTTGCTGTTATAAAGGAACCAGTCCTTGTCAGGAACTTCGCCCGAAACGTGTAGCTCGTCCTGCATCTGATCCAATCCCATCTGCTTCCATACGTAGAGGATGAAATAGAGTGCATCCTTGGCATGAGCCGCATTGAACGAATTGAAGAACTTGAAGCGGTTCTTGTCGAAACAGAAGAGGTCCAGCTTCTTGTCGTGGAAATAGGCATAGAGCTTGCGGTGAATGCCCGTGAAACTGCGCTGATGCAGATAGTGCCACATCGGCTGCATGATAGGAGTGAAGCGCACATCCCGGAAATTATCTTCCACCACCATCTTGAAATCCTTGTTGATAGGGAACACAGCCACTACGTTGAGAGCCGGCTGAACACGGTAGAGGATGGCGTCGGAATGATGACCGGCAAAGGCGTGCTGATAGAGCACGTCAAGGTCTTCTTCATGAAATTCCTCTATCGGAACCAGCAGGATTGGAGTGTCGATGTAGACTCGCACCTTCTGGTAACCACGTTGCAGGAGATCGCTTTCTTTGAAAGCCTGACGCAAGTTGGCTGCCATGGATACGCCGCTCTTCACGGTATAAGGCTCGTAAATGACCTGATGCTCAGCTTCGCGGTCAACTACCGAAAAGCTGAGTGTGTTCTTGCTCACTCTTATCGTGAGGCGTGCCTGAAGTGTTTTATTGCCTGTTAGCTGCATGATCATCTTGTTGTTTTACCAGTTGCCTGCGTTGTTATTATCTGTTGTAATGTCGCCAATCTTCAGTCCCGGATATTCTCCGGCATAGTTGGCCTGCTCGGTGATTTCCTGAATGGCGTTTTCGTCCAGCCCGTCGAGGAAATCTTCATAGGCGGCTCCGCATTCCATGAGCGGAATCTGCTTGCCGCTCTTACTGACAATCGTGGTAGCGGCTAGCGAGAATTTCTTGCCGTCGGAGTAGGGGATGAAGGAATCGGCAGCCTTCAGATACTTGCCCTTGACGAGGGTATTGAAGTCGCCCGTATACACCCCATGCTTGTCCTTGTACTTCTCTTCCGCTTCCCGGATGATCATCAGCCTGGCTTTCACCTCTGCCTCTCTGCTCTTCATCCGTTTCTGGAAGATGAGGGGCTGGCAGATGCTGAGTACGCAGAGGGTCATCATGACGATGACGCATGCTCCCAGGACCGCATTATTGTTTATTTTCCTTAATTTCATTCTCATTTCAAAAAGTATTATTACTTTTGCATTTGCATTTGCTTCTGCAAAGATACTGCAAGCGAGCGCAATGAAAGCTTGCTTTCAAATTGCCGAGTGCAGCTTTTGCTTCTGCAAAGATACTGCAAAACCGAGACAACACAAAATATTTGGTGTTGAAATTATTAAATATTAATTATAAATAGTACATTCATGATTGTAGATGAACTAAAATATAAGATATTGGAGCAGTTTGGCTTTCCGCCAACTCCTGAACAGGCGAATGCGCTGGATGTCTTCGCCCGCTTCATGACCGATCGCAATCCTCATGCTGTGATGATATTGCGAGGCAGTGCGGGTACGGGTAAGACTTCGCTCTCGGGTGCCATCGTCCGCACGATGAAGGCCATCGGTCAGAAGGTGATGCTCCTAGCTCCTACGGGCAGGGCTGCCAAGGTTTTCTCCCTGAGCAGCGGTTCGCCTGCCTTCACCATCCATCGCCGCATCTATCGTGAGAAGGCATTTTCGGGCGTTGACGGTCAGTTCAACCTCAACGACAATCTCTATACGGATACGCTCTTCATGGTGGATGAGGCTTCGATGATTTCCAATCTGGGACTGGGTGGAACCACCTTCGGAAGCGGCTGTCTGCTGGATGATCTGGTTCATTTCGTTTATCAGGGCCATAACGACCGTCTGATGCTGATTGGCGACAAGGCGCAGTTGCCACCTATTGGCGAGGAAGAATCGCCAGCCCTTCATGCAGCCATGCTCGAAGGCTACGGTTTGTCGGTTTATGAATGCGATTTGAACGAGGTGCTCCGTCAGAGTGAGCAGTCGGGCATTCTTTATAATGCCACGATGATTCGTCAGATGATTACGCACGATGACATTACGCAGCTTCCGAAAATCCATTTCTCCGGATTCTCCGATATCCAGCAGATGCCTGGAGCCGAACTCATAGAGGCGCTTGCCGACAGTTATCATCATGTGGGGCTGGACGACACCATCGTCGTGACTCGCAGTAACAAGCGTGCCAACATCTTCAACCAGGGCATTCGCAATATGGTGCTTGACAGGGATGAGGAACTTTCGCAGGGCGACATCCTCATGATTGTGAAGAACAATTATTACTGGATGGAAGAGGAGAGGAAAAAATTAAGTGAAGAACGAAGAGTGAAGAGTGAAGAAACAGCGTTCGGCGGCCGAAGGGAAAGCCAATTCAATTGCTTGGCTAATCATAAAGTTCAAAGTTCCAAGTTCCAAGTTCAAAGTAAAGAAGTTCAAAGTAAAGAACTTCCTGCTTTCCTTGCGAATGGCGACCGTGCCAAGGTCTTGCGGGTTCGTCGCCGCATCGACCTTTACGGTTTCCGTTTCGCCACGCTTCTGCTGCAGTTCCCGGATTACGACAATTACGAGCTGGAGGCAACGGTTCTGCTGGATACTTTGACGAGCGAGGCGCCTGCCTTGACTCATGAGCAGCAGGAACAGCTCTTCCGTCAGATAGAAATGGATTATCAGGACATTCCGCTCAAGGCGGATAGGATGAAGGCGATTCGCCAGGACCAGTTCTTCAATGCCCTGCAGGTGAAGTTTGCCTATGCCGTGACCTGCCATAAGGCGCAGGGTGGACAGTGGGCGCATGTTTATGTGGACCAGGGTTACATGACGGACGACATGCTCACGCCCGATTATATCCACTGGCTCTACACCGCCTTCACCCGTGCCACGGAGAAGTTGTATCTGGTCAACTGGCCGGAGACGCAAACCGCTCCTTCTTAGTTTCAAATTGGTTCAATATCAGCGATTTCGGCAAATAAACATCAGAATGTTTGATGGTTTGAAAAAAAAGTCGTACTTTTGCATCCGGATAAATATGAAGTGTGTTCCGCACGCCATGAAAGGGCGTGTGGGGTTTTTATGCAAAGGTATAAGAAATTTATTAATTTATCATATATAAAAAATAAATGGAAAAAAGAAAAGTAGCTTTAATCACGGGTATTACAGGTCAGGATGGCTCTTATTTGGCAGAGTTGCTGCTGAGTAAGGGGTATGATGTTCACGGAACTATCCGACGTTCATCTACCGACTATCGCGAGCGCATCGCTCATCTGGAAGGTACCCCAAATTTCCATCTTCATTATGCCGACCTCGGTGACTCCATGAGTATCATCCAGGTGATGAACAAGGTGAAACCTACAGAGGTTTACAACCTTGCGGCACAGAGTCATGTACAGGTAAGTTTCGACTCTCCGGAGTTTACTGCCGATGTAGACGCAACGGGCGTTCTCCGCATCCTGGAGGCTATCCGCCAGTGTGGTTTGTCAGAAACCTGCCGCATGTATCAGGCTTCTACCTCTGAGCTTTACGGTAAGGTAGAAGAGGTCCCACAGAACGAGAATACTCCGTTCCACCCTTATTCTCCATACGCTGTTGCCAAGCAGTATGGTTTCTGGATTGTC
>ERZ1026866.1790-NODE-1790-length-10421-cov-13.872468_pt1 | contig 10421 bp, 10 predicted proteins | sample MGYA00380163_ERZ1026866 | MGnify/ENA primary metagenome ERZ1026866 (study PRJEB33269, sample SAMEA4719799) | human gut metagenome | biome: human-associated habitat; feature: organic feature; material: feces | place: Cameroon | collected 2013-10 ...
GCTTTCACATCCTCGTTGGACTCACTGGTGGCAGTGATGACTGCATTCCCACTGGCAACGGCCGTTACCTTCCCATTGGAGTCAACAGTCGCAACCTTTTCATCACTGGAGGACCAGGTGACGGTCTTATCGGTAGCCTCGTCGGGAGTAACCGTAGCCTTGATGGTCACGGAGTTGCCAACTTTCAGGCTGCCCTTCGTCTGGTCGAGTTCAATCTTCTCGACCTTGGTGGAAACGGTGACCTCGGTCTCTGCTTTCATACCGTCAGGCACAACGCCAAACGCAGAATCCACATCAGCCAGGTCCTCGGGCATCATTGCGATACCATCGTCAGTGGCGGCCTCGGAGGTTGCATCCTCATCGCCGGTCACAACAGCGTCCGCTTCCTGGGTGGCAGACTCAGCCGTTGCAGGAGCATCTGCAATAACATAAGCCGTAATAGTGCATTTGCCATCAGCTACTGCCGTGACAAGGCCATTCTCGTCCACCGTCGCAACGCCCTCATCGCTGGAGACGTACGCGAGCTTGACCTCGGTAGCATCCTCCGGGACAATCTTGGCGTCCAGGCTCTTCTCGCTTTCGCCGTTGGTGTAGAGCTCCAGGGTGTCGGGAGCGTCCACGCCGGTGGGCAGGATGACGACCTTGACGTGAGTAACGGAAGAGATGTCTGCATCCTGCACAGCAGCGGTGATGTCGGCTTCACCGGCACCAACAGCGGTGACCACACCGTTCTCGTCAACCGTCGCGACGTCTTCATTAGAAGAGGTCCATTCGATGGTGAGCTTTTCAGCCGCCGCTGCGAGCTTCTCGTCTACATCAGCACTCTCTGCCGTAGCGGTATCACCGGTTACGAAAACCGGAGTCTCCGCCGGGGCCTTGTCCGTGCCAAAATTGATGGGCAGAGTTACGCTCTCCCCCTTCTCAATCGTGGCGGTTTCGGGAATCGCCATGTCGGTCACTTTGACGCCGCAGCCTACCAAGCTGAGCGCCATGACGGCGGCAATTGCAGCCGTCAGGAAGATTTTCTTCTTCATATTCTTTTTCTCCTTCTCAGCATCTTTTGCTGAGGCATCTTTTCCATTTCGCCGCCGCCACTCTATTGATAAGTGGCGGCTTTTGATTTTTTCTAATCGGGGACGGGGGAGATCGCTGCGCGACTCACCGTCCCCGATCCGTTAAGAAACTTCCAAATAGTTCCGCAAAGAAGCTGCAACTCCCTCCTGTATGGCATTGTCCCAGACGGCATATTTGTTTTCCGGGTATCCGCCTGCAAATATTGCAGCATCAGATAGTTGCCACTTTGACACGGGCTTGCCATCTTCCACTTTGATGATGGTCGGTGCACCGATACGCTTCTCCCCGACATCAATTTTATTTTTCTCCGAGTCGCTGACGGTGTACTCGGCCAGGTAGTCATCCAGCCAGGTTAGCAGTTCGGTGTAGCCTTCCCCCGCTTGTCTGGTTTGCACTGGCGCGGCAGTATCCGAGTTGTAGGTGTATATATCCCGGTAGAGGTCTATCTGGCAGTAGTCCATCGAGACCCCTTCGCTTTCCACAACAGTAGCAAGCACCGGGAGAAGGTTGCGGCAGTAGGGGCAACGCGGATAGGCAAACAGGATATAACCGTCTTTTTTCGCGCGTGCTTCCACCGCGGTCACGGGGGATAGCGGCGCCGAGAACGGCAGATTAACGTCCCGGTAGGTATATTCAGGGGAGCCGGGAACGGGACACCCATTATATGCCTGGTAACTGCGGGCAACTATCGCCCCCGGCGAGCTGCCAAGGAGCAGCAGCACAGCCATCCCAGCAGTAGCCACAGCATAGGCTATGTACGGTGCAGTGTGGGATATTTTTTGCATCCGTTTATCACCTTCTTTTATATATTATACCATATTGACGAAGAAGGACAAGACTTATATCGTCTCTGCGGAGACGAATTTTATCTTTGTAATTCGGTACAATAATTGTAATTTTATTGTACGGTGGTGAGGGTGAGTGCTGCTACAGGAGGCCATCAAGCTGCGCATTTTGGAGCTTGCAGACGAGCGCGGCTACAGTGTAAACAAACTGGCCGAGCGTTCCGGGATTGCCCCCTCTGCGCTCAAAAAGACCGTCAAACCCTATGCCACCACCCAAAACACCTCAACCGAAATGGTTGCGCGGATATGTGTGGGGTTAGGAATCCCATTTAAAACTTTTTGGGACAGCCCCTTATTTGACAATATCGAAACGAGACAACAAAAAGAGGACGAGAGCCAATAAAGGCTGTCGTCCTTTTGATGTTTACTCTTCAAATAAAGCGGGATTAGAAGGGCATAGCGTCCGGGTCCTCAAAATCCTCGGCAGAAATCCCATCAGGGACTTCCCCATAATCATTATCTTCTTGGGGCGTGCAGTACAACGGTTTTTTTAAGCTGCCGTTATATTGCCAGTGGGTCTTTCCGGCAATGACAGATTTGGATTCTGCCAGCTCTCCGTAACGATATACTTCATAGTGCAAGACTACTTCATCGTCCATAAGGGCAACCTTGTTTTCCTCCCACGTAAAAGTAAGTTTTACTTTAGGGTAAAGAACGGAAAGAGTATGAATAGCCTCGCTTGCAGGTGCGCTATGGGTGAGAAATGCAATGCTATTGTCATTATATTCTTCAAAAGATATCACGTTTTCGTCTGTGCCCCAGTGCTCCGTGCACCAGCCGGTATAAGTAGGATAGCCGTATTCCTTCCGATTCAGAACAGCCATTTTTCCAAGAAGGAATCGGTGCTGATCTGCACGGCTGAGGACAGCAAGAAAATTCTCTTCTTCCTCGTCTGTGGGATAAGGCACCAAATCGAGAAAATGGAGGTAAAGCCTTTCACCGCAAGAAACTTCATCATCAGGGCCAATGTTAAGGTGTACCGGCACAGCACAGATTTTATTTAAATCAATGCTCCCAATGTCATAATTGTCATCGCAGATGTATTTCAGCACTTCATTGACCTGCTCCTTCGTGCCGTCAATCGTGAGGGTGCTGTAAACAAAATTTTCTTTTTTCATGAGATTGTTCCTTTCGGGGGATCACCACTCACAGCAGACGGCGGCGGATGTCTCCGCGTGCCATCCCTGTAAGCCGTGAGAGTTGTGTGATGCTGACGCCCTCTTGTGTTACTAGACGGCGAAGCAGCGGGGTTGCGGTGGAGTCGGGGTAAAGCTGGATTTCGTGGCATTCAATGCCTGCCGTTGCTCTCACAAAGTCGCGAAGTTCTGAATCGCTGAAAGCTGGCAGTGGAGAATCTTCCAGAATGCCGCGGGCATTTAATTCTGGCTGCTGGTGGAAGTGCCGCAGCCAATCCAAATCATGCAGTGCAAGCGCGTAGCTTGTATCCACATGACATAACTGCTTTTTTCGATTGCCAAAGTAGTCAAGGTAGCTGCTCCACGGGTAGTCCTGCATATCCTGCACCATTCCGGCAGCAACCGGGTTGCGGTGGATATAGCGCAGCACCCGCAGGAAATAGCCCTTGGTTGTGACAGGCTGGGATTTGTAACGGCCCTGGAAGAGCGGGCCTGTCCGCTGATAGCGGCGGTTGTAATAGGCGACGTATCGTACACCGATGGCCTTCATCGTGTGCTGTAAGGAATTGTCGCAATCCTTTACGAGCAGATGAAGATGGTTGCCCATCAGACAGTATGCCATGATGATAAAATTTTCCTCTGCGCAAAAATCGAGGATGTGTAAAAAGTTTAGATTGTCGGCATCATCGTTAAAGATGGTCATACGGTTAATTCCGCGTACCATAATGTGATACACACCGCAGGACGAAAGTTTACGGGCTTTTCTCGGCATCGTCCTGCACCTCCGAGGATGTCGTTTGGGCCGCCCATTCTTCTGGCCGGTAGGTCAGCAGTTGTATTGCCCGCGAGGCATCCCCCCGTGTCATTTTGTGGGTGTCAATTTTGTAATCCGGGGCCAGCTTACGGATAAGGGCGACTTGCTCGTTGGTGATGGGTTGTCTGTCCCATTTATAGCGCTGCTTTTTGTCCCAGATATGTTGATATTTGGCGTGCTTCTGCCGCAAATCCTGGTACACATAGTCAAATGCAAACTGTAATGGCACCGCACTCTTGGAGCACGCTTTATTTTTCCGCAGGTACACCATGCCGTTAGTCAGCGGCTTGCTGATGCGGTAGGTCACGGTCGGGATGGGCAGTATATAGCCGCCATCCTTGAGTGTAATCCATGCGACATCATGGGTGGTAACACCTTCACCAAGTGCCATAACGTCTACCTCCTTCTGATTTTGTATCCAGGTGTCTGGAATATCTGCACCCGTAAGGATCTTTATAGGTTCCTGTTCCTCTTGCAACTTTTCCACTTGCTCCTTTTGAGGTTTGGGAGCTAGCGGTTCCTTGCCGATTAGCGTTGCTGCCGTGCATATCGGCATCCTGGAAATGCCCACGCAATCAATAATCTTGCAGGCGCTTTTTCCCGGATGCAACCGCAGGCCGCGGCCTACCATCTGCGCATACAGGCCGACATTGGTTGTGGCAACCGGGCGGGCCAGCAGAACGGTTTCTGTCATCGGCAGGTCAACACCTTCCGTCAGGACAGCATAGCAGACCAGTACCCTAATCAGGCCTAGGCGGTAAGCCTCCAACAGGCGGTGCCTATCCCGTGTCGTTCCGTCAATAAATGCGGCGGTACTGGCACCATGCTGCTGATTGAGCATTGAGGTCACGTTTTTACCTTCTTCAATCGAAGGGGCAAAAATTATGGTCTGCCCACGAGCGTTTGCGGTGTAGGCCTCCGCGATACCAGCTGCCGTGCCAGACATAACGCGTGCTATATCTGCGGCATCATAATCGCCGGTATCCTCACGGTACTGCACTGTCCCTAGGTCATATTTGAGGTTAACCTGACAAGCTTCTATCGGGCTAAGATAACCGTGCTCAATGCCGTACACGGTGTTATACTCGCACAGGATATCATCAAAAGCCACATCCAGGCCGATGCCATCACCACGCACTGCCGTCGCTGTAAAGCCGAAACGAACAGCATTAGGGAAATACTCAAAAATTTTGCGGTAGGTCGGTGCAGCACTGTGATGGGCCTCATCGATGATAATGACATCGATGCTGTAGGGGTTGTACTTGTCGAGTCGCCCTACAAGGCTTTGCACTGAAGCGCTGATGATGGGTTCCTCATGTGCATGTGTCGTTCCCTGCTCGATGCCGCAGGGGAGGTCTTTTAAGTATTCAAGTGGCTGGGTTACAAGTTCTTCCCGGTGCGACAAAATCAGAACGCGGTGATCATTTTCCAGCACATCCCAGCGGATGTACTCAGTAAAAATCCGTGTCTTGCCCAGGCCGGTCGCGATAACACACAGAGCGGCGTTTCCCTCGTAGGATTGCATACGCTGTAGAGTGTCTGCCTGATAAGGGCGCAACGGCGGCGCCCGCGGGCCATCATGGCTCTGCTGTAAAGGTGGATTTTTCATGGTCAATACTCCCTGTCACTGGTGATAGTAGTAAGCCTGGATAATTTCGTCCGTCCCGTTGCCATTGCGGACGATGAAGCGTCCGGGAATAGCAGGGAGCTTTGCGGCGCTGCCGTCATCCAAGATAACAATGGAACTCTGTGCATCGGCAGTGTGGCCGCAAATACGGCCATCAAGCTGAGCTTTAAGACTACCCGGAACAGACCCCACATCAGGACGCTGGGTTGCCACAAGCAGATGGATGCCAAGCGCACGACCCAGACGGCCGATGGCAAGAAGCTTGTTTGTAATCGAGGCAACTACTGCCTTACCATCTTTATCGCGTCCAGTTGTATCAAGAATCATCGAGGTTTCATCCAGGATAACGACGATTCGATGCAGTTCTTCTCCGGTCGTCTGGACATATTCCTCAAGATTTGCACAGCCAGCGATAGAAAACTCTGTACGGCGACGGTTAAGCTCATGTACAACACTGTCAAGCATCTGCTCAAGGGCAGCATCATCATCTGCATAATGCCCCGTCTTACGATATTCGGGGCCGAAGTCCACACCTTTATAATCAGCGAGGTAGATGTCGTAGCCTTTTTGCGTCAGCTGGTAGAGAATCAACAGTGCCAACTGCGTCTTACCCATGCCGGTGGCAGCAGCCAAAAGCCAATGAGGCAGCTGGCTAAAATCAATGCTGACGGGAATGCCTGCCGCATTGATGCCCAAGACAATTTTTGTGTCGCTATCGTCCATATATGTATCGGCCCACGGGATTAGCCGCCCCATAAGGTTGCACCCGGCGACGACACGAAGTTCAAAGAGCTGGTTGTTGCTGCCCTGAGTGATAGAGAGGACGGTCACATTAAGTGCGGATTCGATTGTTGTCCGATTGTCTTCCCAGTATTCGAGCGGGCAGCCTTTAAGGCTGAAAGTAAGCTGTTGAATATTACCATCCCTGTTGGCCTTAACTAGCAGTGGTGCTTCATGTGCCTGGTTGCAGATACCAGCACGCGAAAAATCGTCGTAATATGACCAGCTGTGGGGGATATAACCAAAGAGGTAAATGACGCCAAGGCACTCTGCCAGCCATGCAATTACCCGAATAAAATTAACGAACGGTCTAAATACTACCGAAATCACGTCCTCGCCCGAGCCGCCCGAAACCATAACCAGGGTGGCAACTGCGAGTGCGAGGCACAGCAGCACATATTGCTGTGCGGTCTTTGAATCGGTTTGAATACGTCTAAGCCCATTGCGGAACGTATTCATGATATAATTCTTTTCCGTCTGCCATTGCAGGCGATCAGAATCATTACGCATGATAGAATCTCCTTTCGAAATGAATGCCCGTATAGCCTGATAGCACAGCTTTCGTCCGCTTTAGAACGGACAACCATCAATCTCAATTTGCTCAAATGTCGGTGTGGTGCAAGGATGAAAATATTCGTGGACCGTATAGTCCTTGTGACTTCCATCGGTGTCAAAAACCCGAACGCAGTTGATGCGCCGCAAGAGCGCGTCCCAGGCCTCCGGCTTTTCATGCTGCTCGGCAACATACTGCTTTTCCAACGGCAGGTTGGAAATAATGTATGCCTCTGTGTAGCAAGCCTGCTTGTTAGCATACCTACAGGGGAGTTCCAAAGGATAGCCATCCAGGTATTGCAACATGTTGTTAAGTGCGAGGCTTGAGTGAAACTCGTCGAAGAGCAGCGCTTTTTGACCCCTGTAGCCGTCAAAAGGATGGTGATAGTCAGACACCGCGTAGCAGTTTGCATATCCGCATCCTTCTTTGACCGACCGCGTTTTTCCCGTTCCGGTAGGGCCAAAGATGTAGGTGACGGTCATTTGACGAAATACATTGCGGTATTTTTCCTCCAGGATGGTCTGTCGCGTCCGGTCAATGTGGGAGATATCCCGCATGTACTCCGGGTGCTCCCCAAGGATTTGCGCATTGTCTGCCCCGGATGCAATCAGCGCATACAGAGTCCGTAAGTCGTTACGGTCGCCCTGCTTGCTGTCAGGGGGTAAACTGCCGCTTTCCTCAAATGTGTCAGTGTAGTTTATCCCTTCATGCACTTTCCCCTTAGAGTCGGTATACTTATAGTGACCATTTGCATCCTTGTTGTACTTAGCACCCTCTTTACGGATGTAAGCATAATTTTCGGAATTTTTCCCCCACTGTGGCACTTCAATGTGTGCGGTAGGGAATTTATTCTTTAAAGTTGTAAACATTACAGGATTCTCATATACCAGAAATAGGTGTATGTGGTAGGTCTCTTCTTGTCCAACTTCATCGGCCATGCACCAATAAAGGAGCTTAGCTCCTTTTTCAAGGGCAGCCTTGATAACATTATGATCATAGCCATGCTCTTGTGGATTGTTGATTGTCAGCTGGTAACGGCGTGTTGCGTAACCTTTTGCCATATAGTGTACCCAATACACTACAGACACAAAGCCGCTGTGTACGCTTTAAAGCTTATAGGTATAGGCTTTATGGACGGTACACACAAGTATGGAGGTAATACTAGCTCCATACTTGTGTGGCGGCTTTAAGTCCATAGCGTACGCTTGTCGTTATAAAATTTTCAAGGTGCTGTATGGGTGTTGATTGGTTTACCTCAAAAATGAGACAAGCCCCATTTTTGAGGTGAGGCCGCTAACGCGTCCTACAGTGTGCTTGGAAACCTTAGTCGAGCACCACAATGTTCTCAGGCTTACGGTACTCGTTGTAGAAAATCTTCACTTCGCGTCCCATCAGGTCGTGAAGGTTGATTTTAAGTTCGGCCATCTTAGCGTCAGAGAGATACATATCCCTGACGAAGACGCCCTCCCCGTTCTGAGAGGCAATCTCCGTTGCGAGGTAGATGCGGCAGCCGGTGACGGGACGGCCTTCTTTCGTGACAAAGTCACTGCGTCTATAACCAATGATTTTCATGGTTATTTCCTCCTTGGCATTATCGTTATGTTGTTTCCGAAGTTCTGTCCTCGCCATTGGTAGCTAAGGAATGGTGCCGGATAGATGCAACCAAAAGCAAGTGTGTCGAGCACTGCTGTTGATAGAACCAAACGACATTTCTGTCACCTCCCTTTTCTGATGGAGGAAACGTAAAGCAATATGACAACCGAGAGGATGTATCTTGCTTGTTCGCTCCCTGTGCTTATAATTCTACTCAGTTCGCAAGGGTGGACAATAAAGAAAAGACGAACTTCATTACAGATTTCTTGAATGAAGCTCGTCTTTATAAAGTGCTTTTTTATTTGGTTTGGCCGTTAGATAAGAGCATCCGCTTTGCTCTACCTAATGAAAGTCTTTCATCAAGCAAGCTGTCAAGCAAAGCAGGGACGCCGTCCATGTCTCCATCCATCGGGTGCATATAGACACCATTAACACCAGGATGTGTATGACCAACTAGCTCTTCGTAAACCCAGTTGCTAAAGTGATTTTTGTAGATTGAACTGAATGTATGTCGCAGCTCATACGGCGTAATATAAGGGATACCGTTATACTTGCAGTAGATTCCCCAACGCTTACGGTAGCATAATTGTCCAGTGTTGCCAAAGATCCGTTCGTGGGGGTCTGACGGAGTGACGCGGTAGACTTTCTGACTATCCAAAAGCATGCGTGTATATCGAGTCTGCGGGAAGTCGCGTGCGGCAAATTCGTTCTTCCCGCTTGTAGTGATACCTTTGGCATTGATGGCACGGCGTATATGTATATAGTCGTTGTCAATGTCGCCCCACTCAAGGCCCATCAACTCACCAGGACGTAACCCTGTAACGACTTGGAATCGATATGCATAGATTAAGCTGTCTTGACAAATAGTACCATTATAAGGCACCTGAGATTCGGTGAATAAGATGTCAAGCGAAGAAACATCAAGTGCTTGCTTTTTGCCTTTTTTGGCATTTGAGGGAATTTTAATGTTAGATGTACGAAGGTCGTTCCTGATATCGGCACAATCCAAGTAATTACAGAATCCAGATAAATCACCGCGTATATTTTTAAGACTTTTTTGACTGAGATTATGTTTTCTAAATGCCGTATAGATAACTCGCTTTAAATCCTGCTTAGTTAGTAGCATGACAGGAACTTTGCCAATTATAGGTTTAATATGGTTATTATACCTATTGCGGATGGTGTAGATGTTTGTGGTTTCAAGCTCCTTATCTTGCAGATAACGCTCAAACACAGTGTCAACCGTTGTGTGTTCGCTGACACTAAACGGACAAGAACCAGACAACCACGAAGTTGCATTTTGGGCGCAAATCTTTCGCCCCCTATCACCGGGGATCGTTGAATAAAAAGATTTTCGGATGCCGTTCTTTTGGAGGTTGATTTTCCAAATGTGCTTTTTCTCAACCCAGATTGCGCGAGAAACCATTTTGCTTTGTGTGGTAGACATGCGGACTCCTTAGAGAGCCGGCATTATTAGGTGACCGGCTCGATGAAAATAGTGTAGTAATCGTCCTTATCGATATTTAACAACCTTCCGATGCGTGCGATTTCCTCTGCTGAAAAGAGCGAATAACCGTTCATCTTCTGCGACAATGCTTGCGGGGAAATGCCGATGGCCTCCGCGACATTGTAGCAGGTAAAGCCTGCGCGGATGATTTCGGACCGCAAATTCAAATATTTGCCTTTCATGATAATAATCTCCTTTGAGTAATTTTCAGTAGGTGACTTTATTATCATGATATTCAGTTCGCACGTACTCGCAAGAGGGGTATCACCAACTTTTTTATTTATTCTTGCAAGCAGGTGCTGTACCACACTTTTTATATGAAGAGTACCACACTTTGTACCACACAGATATAAAAATACCCTTTAATGAAATCTATACCAGTGATAAAATTATCGTTAGTACGTATTGCATTAAAGGATATTTGTAGAATGATAGAAGTTCGATTCCCGTACGGGTCACCAAAAAGCCTTAGCGTTAGCTAAGGCTTTTTTC
>ERZ1026866.1791-NODE-1791-length-10418-cov-52.255235_pt1 | contig 10418 bp, 8 predicted proteins | sample MGYA00380163_ERZ1026866 | MGnify/ENA primary metagenome ERZ1026866 (study PRJEB33269, sample SAMEA4719799) | human gut metagenome | biome: human-associated habitat; feature: organic feature; material: feces | place: Cameroon | collected 2013-10 ...
CTGTTAAGTGTGCTGTGTTCCCATTGGATAAGAAGTATGGTTTGCCAGAGTTGGCACATGAGATTGTTGACGAGTTGAAGTTCCACTTCAACACTCACTATGGCGATCCTAAGGATTCCATCGGTAAGCGTTATCGCCGTCAGGATGCCATCGGTACTCCATTCTGTATCACCGTTGACCACGAGACACCAAACGATCACAAGGTAACTCTGCGTTATCGTGATACCATGGAGCAGGAGCGTGTAGCTATCTCTGACCTCCGCAGCATCATCGAGGAGCGCGTAAGTATCACTAGCGTATTAAAGAAACTTGGTAATGAAATTAAGAATTTCTAAATATCTCTTCTTGCTCATGATGGCAGTGTTCGCCCTGTCATCATGCAGCGAGGATGATAACACCGTAGATGAGTATGCCAACTGGCAGGAGCGCAACGAGCAGGCTTTTGAAGATACTTTGGCTTATGCCCGTCAGCAGAAAGCCAACGGCAGCGATGAATGGAAGGTACTACTCAAATGGTCGCTGCAAAACCAGACACCTAACAAGGATGCTAATGGTAATGCTGTGCCTTTGACTTACAAGGATGCTGATTACATCGTAGTTCATGTCTTGGATAAGGGCAAGGGCAGCGGATGCCCTATGTACACCGATTCTGTGAAGGTGAGCTATCTTGGCAGATTGCTGGGCACTGATACTTATCCTGCAGGTTATGTATTCGATAAGACCTTCGAGGGTACCTACGACAAGGCCACTGCTCAGGTAACAACCAATTTGGCGAGTGGCTGGATAGATGGTTTTACCACAGCCGTGCTCAATATGCACATCGGCGATCATTGGCTGGTGTATATCCCATATCAGCTGGCTTATGGTTCTACCCAGAGTTCGAGTAGCGTAATCCCTGCCTATTCCATGCTTCGCTTCGAGATAGTGCTCGACAGCTACTATCGTCCGGGTCAGGTAATACCGGGTTCCAGAGCTGCTGCCCAGGCACTCAAGGGAGAATGGATTACAGAGTAGTATTTTTGGGGGATTTACACCTTATTATATATAGGTGATAGAATAGGAGCGTTCCTAGGATTGCCATCTGATGGCATTCTTAGGAACGCTTTGTGTTAACATACCTTTTTGATGTGTTAACAAGTGTTCGTGTTCGCACACAAAACGCTGTCTATATTAAAAAAATGTTAGTTTTCTGCATTTTTTCGGCTAAAAGTATTGCAGTTTCAGAAAATAGTTGTACCTTTGCATCAGAAAAAATAAGTTTTAGGTTTTTAGTTAGGTAATAGATTTTATTAGGTTTAGTTGTTAGGTAAAGTTAAGATTGTTGTTCATTGGTTTATTGGTTTTAGTTAAGGTAGTTAGAAAAGATTGTTTATTCAAGGACGACAGGTGTTAGTTAAGGTAAGAATAAGATTGTTTATTCAGTGACGACAAAAAACAGTACTGTTCCGCTCTGCGGAAGTTAAGTTTTGGGAAAAACAAAGGTACGAAATTCATGTAATTAAATAAAGGTGGCGATTCCTTCCGGGAGTCGCCATTTTTTTCGTTAACGCAATTAATAAGAGAAAAATATGTTATTCAAGAATAAGACAGATTATCTGATGGAGTCGATACGCGAGGGTAGGGCGATGGCTCGCAGCGAGAAACTCAATCTCATTGTGGGGTTGAGTATTCCATCCATGCTGGCGCAGATTTCCACCGTGATGATGTTCTTCATCGATGCATCCATGGTGGGACATCTGGGTGCTGAGGCTTCGGCAAGCATCGGACTTATCGAGTCAACCAACTGGCTCATTGGCAGTTTGCTCAGTGCGGCAGCTACCGGTTTCTCGGTGCAGGTGGCTCATTTCATCGGAGCCAACGATTTCGTGAAGGCTCGTCAGGTATTCCGCCATGCCCTGATATGCGGTTTGGTGTTCAGCCTTTGTGTTACCCTGGCATGTGTAGCAGTGCATTCCCATCTGCCTTATTGGCTGGGTGGCGGTGCTGATATTGCGGGCAATTCCTCACGTTATTTTCTGATATTCGGTTTGGCGTTGCCCTTCGTATTCCTGTATCATGTCTCCGAGATGATGCTCAAGTCGGCAGGCAACATGCATACCCCGAGTGTGATGGCGGTGCTGATATGCATCTGCGATGTGGTGTTCAATTACCTCTTTATCTACGTCATGAAGATGGGCGTAGTGGGAGCTGCCTGCGGCACGGCGCTTGCCTATATCTGCATCTCGCTGCCTAATCTCTACCTCACGGCATGCCGGAACCGGATTCTCAATCTGCGTCAGGACAAGGAACCTTTCCGATGGGTGAAGGAATACGTGCACCATGCCTGCAAAATCAGCATCCCGATAGCCATACAGAATATCCTGATGAGCGGTGCGCAGATAGTGAGCACCATGATTGTGGCACCATTGGGCAATATTGCCATTGCTGCCCATTCGTTTGCCATCACTGCTGAGAGCCTTTGTTATATGCCGGGTTACGGTATCGGCGACGCTGCATCTACGCTTGTGGGGCAGACGCATGGTGCCGGACGCGTGGATCTCTGCAAGAATTTTGCTTATATGACGGTAGGATTGGGCATGGGAGTGATGGCATTGATGGGCGTAGTGATGTATGTCTTTGCGCCGGAGATGATAGGGGTGCTGTCACCGGTGGAGAGTATCCGGGAACTGGGTACAGTCTGCCTCCGCATCGAGGCATTTGCAGAGCCGTTCTTTGCTGCTAGTATCGTGACCTATAGCGTTTGTGTGGGTGCTGGCGATACGATGAAGCCCGCTGCCATCAACTTGAGCACGATGTGGCTGGTGCGCCTTACCCTGGCTTACGGGCTTTCGAAGAGCTATGGCTTGGAGGGAGTTTGGATAGCCATGGCTACGGAGCTTACCTTCCGTGGCATCCTCTTTCTTATCCGCCTCTTCCGTGGCTCATGGATGAAGAGCTTCCAATGTTAGTTTTATGTTAAGATTGCAGGCATTTGGAAAGATAATCTTCCAAATGCTTGCAAATCTTTTAATTTTTATGTAATTTTGCAGCAGAAATAGCTAATAATTACATATTTATTAATAAACAGAGAAGAATGAGATTAAGAAAAATTTTCGCAGCAGCACTGTTGCTGCTCTCTGTGGGAACAGCGATGGCGCAGCAGATGCCACCTATCCCAGTGGATAAGAATGTGAAGATTGGTCATCTTGACAATGGATTGACCTATTACATTCGCCACAACAGTTATCCTGAGCATGTAGCCAGCTTCTATATCGCCCAGAAAGTAGGTTCCATTAATGAGAACGATGACCAGCGCGGTTTGGCTCACCTCCTTGAGCACCTTGCATTCAATGGTACTGAGCACTTCAAGGACAATACCCTCCAGAACTATCTGCAGAGCATCGGTGTGGAGTATGGCCGTAATCTGAACGCTTATACCAGTGTTGACAAGACCGTTTATTACTTCACCGATGTGCCTACTGCCCGTGTTTCTGCCGTAGATTCATGTATGCTCATCCTGAAGGATTGGAGCAATGGCATCTCGCTTACCACCAAGGCCATCGAGGATGAGCGCGATGTGGTTCACAACGAGTATCGCATGCGTATGGTAGGTCAGCAGCTCATGTTGGAGCGTGCTCTCCCTAAACTCTATCAAGGCGAGAAGTATGGCTATCGTCTGCCTATCGGTTTGATGAGCGTTATCGACGGATGTAAGCCTGAAACACTCCGTGCTTACTATCGTAAGTGGTATCGCCCGGATAATCAGGCTATTATCGTTGTTGGTGATGTAGACGTTAACCATATTGAGGGCAAGATCAAGGAGCTTTTCTCAGGCATTAAGGTGCCTAAGGATGCTGCTAAGGTGATTCCTGTTCCTGTAGCTGATAACGATACAGCCATCTACGTAGTGGATAAGAACAAGGAGCAGCAGTATGACATCATCAACATCATGATGAAGAACGAGACAACTCCTGATTCATTGAAAGGTACTTTGCCATATCTGCTTGAGGGTTACTTGAAGAATGTGGCAACCTCTATGCTCAATGCTCGTTTTTCTGAGATGGCCCGTGAGGCAGATTGCCCATTCCTGCAGGGAGGTAGTGATATTGGCAACTATCTGGTTTCCAGTACAAAGGATGCTTTCTCAGTGGTAGGCGTGGCTAAGCCGGGCAAGGTGAAGGAGGCATATGCTGCCTTGATGCGCGAAGCTAAGCGCGTGCATGATTTCGGCTTTACGGCTTCTGAATATCAGCGTGCCAAGGACGAATTCATGAGTCATGTTGACAAGACTTACGAGAACCGTGCCAAGATGAAGAATGAGCAGTTTACCACTCAGTATGTTGACCATTTCATCTCTAACGAGCCAATTCCTTCTGTAGAGGATGAAACTCAGATCTATAAGATGGTAGTGCCACGCCTTTCTGTAGATGTGGTTAACAGTGCCGTGAAGCAGTTGATCTGTACTACCGATACCAACCTTGTAAGCATGGTGTTCATGCACGAGGCAGAGGGTGCCGTTTATCCTACCGAACAGGAACTTGCCGACATCGTGAAGCAGGTGCGCAGCGAGAAGCTTAAGGCTTATGTGGACAATGTGAAGCAGGAGCCGCTGATGGCTCAGGCACCTAAGGCAGGCAAAATCAAGAAGACTGAGGAGAACAAGCAGTTGGGCTTCAAGAAGCTTACCCTCTCCAACGGAGCCAAAGTAATTATCAAGAAGACAGACTTCAAGGACGATGAGATTCAGTTTGCTGCTTCTGCCAACATCGGTTATGCAGCTTATCAGAATGACCCTATCAATGCGCAGAATGCCAGTGCCGTATGGGGATTGAGCGGTTTGGGTGAATTCTCTAGCAATGATTTGGAGAAGGCACTTGCCGGCAAGCAATGTGGTGTAGATTTCTCTTTCTCTACCTTCCGTCACGGTTTGAGCGGTACTACCACTCCTAAGGATCTTGAGACGATGATGCAGCTGGTTTATCTCAATATGACCAATGTTACTAAGGATCAGAAGGCATTCGACAACATGAAGAATACCTATACTACAGTTCTTGCCAACAAGAGCAATAACCCAGGTCTTGTATATCAGGACTCAGTACAGAGCACCCTTTACCTGGGTAGCAAACTGGCTCGCATTCCTGAGGCTTCCGACATCCAGAGCATCGATTATGATGCCTGTCTCGAAATGTGGCATCAGCTCTACAGTAATGCCAAGGATTTCACTTTCTACTTTGTAGGCAACTATGATGAGAAGGTGCTCCTCCCACTCATCGAGCAGTATATTGCCTCTCTCCCTAACCAGGGCATGAAGATCAAGATCAAGAACCAGCCAATGCCTTGTGCTACAGGCAAGGTGAGCAATGTATTCACTAAGGCTATGGAGAATCCTCAGAGCCAGGCTCGCGAGATGTGGTTTGCCAAGATGCCTTATACCCAGAAGAGCAGTGTGCTGGCAGATATGGCAGCACGCCTCCTGGAGATGAAGTATCTGCGCAGCATCCGCGAGGAGTTGAGTGCTGCTTATTCTGCAGGTGCCATCTATGGCGTTTTCTTTGACGCAGACAACAAGGTGCAGGTTACCATCAACGGTATGGCTCAGCTGAATCCAGAGAAGGCAGATGTTGCCATCCCATGCTTCTTCAAGGGTATGGACGAGGTGATTGCCAAGGTTGATGCTGACGATTTGCAGAAAGTAAAGGAGATTCTCTTGAAGCAGGCTGGCGTGGATGAGAAGACCAACGGTTACTGGATTCAGACCTTGGGTATGTTCGACCTTCACAAGGTTGATGATTACAGCAACTATAAGAATCTCGTGAAGTCAATCGATGGCGCTCAGATTTCCGACTTCCTCAAGAATGTTATCTTGAAGAGTGGCAATCATGTAGAGGTTATCATGAAGGGCGAGAAGAACAAGTAATTCTGATTTGGATACCTGGATATTAGATAGAAAATGAAAAAAACCCGTTGTACGTACCATGCAAGATGGACGACAACGGGATTTTAACTTTTGTTTTTCCCAAAAATTTCAGTTCCTCTTAAAATTTAAGAGTCGTTCTGAAAAATCTCTCTCATTTTCAGTTTTCGGGGTTCTGTTTCCCTGAATCATTCTTTCTCCTTGTTGGGAAAAATAGATTCAGCAGAATCTCTCAACCGAATGTCATTCTTAAAATAATCTCTTTCTAAGAAGAATCTTGTCTCTTGTTCGCTAAAAATCAAAAGACTTAATCTCTTCTTCTTGCCTTAGAGGCAAGCGCCTCGCGGCGTTCATTAAGAATCTGCTGGCATCTGTCGATTGCCTGATTCTGATTCTCTGAATTTACCTTAATTAAATCATTCATAACCTATTGTGATTTTTAAAACGTTGCAAAGATAGGATATTCTGTTCATTTTCGGGGACACTTTTTGATAAAATATGTCTATTTTTCGTTCTTTTTTGATTTATGTCAAAAAAATGTGCAATCGTTGACACAAAATCGTCACATTTCGTTCGTTTTATGCAACATTTATGCAACAAATTAAACCTTTTCTCCTGTTTTTCATCTATTATAATAGTCTTTCCTCATTTATGATGGGAAATATGAAAGTGAAGAAAGCGAATGATATAAGAGAATTAGATTTAAACAAATAAATAGAAAGTAAAAATGAAAAAGGTATTTCTTTTCGCTGCCCTTGTGCTTGCATGCACAGCTGGCAGCAATGCTAGCGCTATGAACGAAGCTGCGCTGAATGCTTCCAATTCTGAGTTGATGCCGGTTAAGAAGTCAACTAAGAAGACTACTAAGAAGTCAACCAAGAAGACTACTAAAAAAACTTCTTCCAAGAGGACGACAGCTAAGAAATCTACTGCTTCTGCGTCTACAGCATCTGCAGCTCCTACTACTTCTTCTTCTGCTGCATCTGCAGCAACCACTACTACCGCTAATAATACTTCTGCTACCGTCAATTCTGCAGCAACCGTAGCAGGTGTATTGGGCGCTATCCTGGGTGGTAGCAATGCTGGTAATGGCAGTAACTCAAGCAGTAATGCAGGAAGTATAATCAACGGAATCCTGAACAATGTAATCGGTTCGGGTACATTTAAGCAGGCAGATCTCTGCCATACCTGGAAGTACAGCAAGCCAGGGTGCGCCTTCACCTCAGAGAACCTGCTGGCTAAGGCGGGTGGCGAGATTGCTGCCAGCAAGGTTGAGAATAAGCTGGAAGGTTATTATAAGAAGTTTGGATTCAGCAGTTCCAATACCTACTTCACCTTTAATACCGATGGTACTTTCTCTGCCAAGATTGACGGCAAGGCATGGAATGGCACCTATACCTTTGATGAGAAGACTCATGCCATCCAGCTGAAGGGCCTTCTGCTGAGTGCTTCGGGCTATGCCACCAAGACAACCAATGGCATCAGTCTTCTCTTCGACCAGAAGAAGCTACTCAATCTCATCAAGGCCCTCAGTGCCTTCAAGGGCAGCTCTACATTGAGCGCCGTAGGCAGTATCGCCAACAATTATGATGGTATGCAAGTAGGTTTCGAGATGACAAAGTAATATAATCTTTATTTAAAAAACAATAAAGCCGTCCTCTTCTAATGATATGAGGGCGGCTTTTTATTTCGTGTTTTATATCTTGGCTTATCGCTTTTGCGGTTTAATATATTTCCTATTTCACCTCAATAAGGAGCGGATTCTTCAATGCATCCAGATAATCCTTGATGCGGATTTGCCATTCGGCATAGCTTCTTACATCATATTTGCTCCATGCTGCACCGAAGTAGTAGCTGTATTTCTCCCCATTCTTCAAGCCACGCTTCAAGCCGAGGGCATGACCGGTGGCTCCATCGTGTTTCTTGTCGAAGAGCTGATAGTAGGTATGGTCGATGCCTTCCGGAAAGAGAACTCCCATATATACTTGAGAATTGTTCACCTCGATATTGTCCGTAGGGTCAGCATAGCTTACGTAATCCTTGGCGAAGGTCTTGCTCTCGGTATCCTCCTCGTGGATTGGGAAACCGGTAGCGAAATCGGTAGGAGTGGTCAAGCCGTCGTACCATACGGTCATCCGGTTGAAGTTGCTGCCCTTGTCGAGCGAGATGATGCGGTGCTCCACCACGTTCTTCATATCGCCTACGGCAGATGGATTGTAAGTCAGTTCTACGGTGAAGCGGAGCGGACCGTTATCCAATATCCTGTAATCCTTGTAGCAGTAAGGCAGAACCTGGTTCTTGCCCACCATGAGGCTTGGTGCACCCAATCCCAGGGTAGCGCCCACACGATAAGGATCCAATCCGTTGCCATGGTCGAGATGGAAGGAGGTGAGGATATCCGTCTCTCGTGATTCTGTCTGAAGAGCCTTGATTTGCTTGGCAAGAGCAGCTGCCTTTGCTGCGTTCTTCTCTGCCTTCTGCTGCTTCTGCAAGGCTCTCACCTTGGCATCAATCTTATCGCTCTTGATATTGCCGTTCATATCCTTGATGTATCGCTCGTAAACCACGGTATCCGGAGTATTCTTCACCCAGATGTCGGTACCGAAGGAACGCTCGCCGGTCTTCTGCAGGGCAGGGCCATATACGCGGTAGGCGCATCTGTCGTTCTCCCATGCGATATCGTCTTTTCTTATCTTATAGAGAGCACCGGTGGTCCAAGTCTTCTGCTGGTAAGGCTTGCCGATGGATACGTAGTAAGTGGTGGATCCGTGAGGACGTATGCTTGCATCAATGAGCAGAAAGCCGTCGTGAGTAATCTGCGAGCCAATCTGCTGTCCTCGTTTGTTCTTCACGATGTAAGCCTCTCCCTTTTTAGGGGCAGCATTGCCCAGTTTCGCCTTCACCTCGTTCATGCTGAGGGAGATAAGCTCTGTGCGTGATACGGAAGTAGGATTGCTTACCACAATAGTGGCTTGCTGAGCATGGCAGTAGTTAGAACCTGCCAAAGCCAGAAGCATCATCAGGCTCTTGGCCGTGGTGCCCTTCATCATTTTTCCATGAATCTTTTTCATTTTGATTTGTTTGTTTTTATTTAATACGTATGAATAGTTGTAGATACTGAATAAAGATTTCTCGCAGTTTTGTAGAAAGAACTGCGAGAAATGCCTTTTATTCTTCTATAACGGAGATATCCATGCTGATATCCTCCTTAGGTCTATCACCACGCAATGTTTCGCAGTTCTGAATTTTCTCTACGATGTCAAGTCCTTCCTCCACTTCACCGAAAACGGTGTATTGGTTATCGAGGAAAGGTGTTCCGCCTACTTCAGTGTAAGCCTTCTGCTGCTCCTCGGTAAACTTTGGGTAGCCCTGCTCCTTGCAGCGCTTCTTGGTTTCATCCACCAGTTTATCCTGTAGTTTCATTAAGCCTTCGCGGTCGCGGTTGCGGCGGAAGTTCATAATTTCATCATGATGCTCCTTGGCAAGCTGGTTGAAGATATTCTGCTCCATCTGCATGCCCATCTGCTTCTCCATCTGTTTCAGTTCGTTCTGCTTGTAGGTCTTTCCCCATACAATATAAAACTGGCTGCCGCTGCTCTCACGGTTAGGGTTCACCTCGTCGCCAAGGCGTGCAGCGCTCAAGGTACCACGCTTGTGGAAAAGTTGTGGATAAACAAACTCGGCAGGGATGGTGTAATCAGGTCCGCCCGTGCCCAGCATCTTGCCCTTTGGAGCGCCCTTGCTGTCAGGGTCGCCGCCCTGGATCATGAAATCCTTGATGACACGGTGGAAGAGTGTGCCATCGAAATATCCCTCCTTTGCCAACTTGATGAAGTTGTCACGATGCTGAGGTGTCTCGTCGTAGAGGCGTACCTTGATGTCGCCCTCTGATGTCTTTATCAATACTTTAGCCATAATAATTTATAATCAGTATATTTTATTAATCGGTATATGTCGTAATCAGTATGTTTTTTACCTTTTTACTTTTCGTAATACTCATTCCACTGCTTCATAGCCTCCTGCCAGTCGGTCTGTTCACCGCTGGCTACAGCTTCCTTCTGTCTCTCAGCCTCGTCGCGAGCCTTGTCTCTTGCACGTTTTGCCTTCATAGCCTCGATGGTGGCATCGTCGAGAATCTGGATAGCTCCACGCTTGATGGCATCTTGCAGTTCCTCCTCGCCGAAAGCCTTGCCAGGCTCATTGAAGTCAGAGATATTGAATTCATAATCCACGCGAAGGTCGTGGCGTATCATTTTCTGTTGTAAACGGTTGCCTGCGTTCTTGAGTCGCAGCAACTTGCCGATTTCTTTGATTTCTCCTGCTGAGTATTTATTTCTTCCCATTAATATGATTTGATATTATTATTTCTGTGTGCAAAATTAAGCATAATCCTCGATAAAACCAAGAAAAGTTTCTACTTTTTTACCTTTAAATCACTTCCATGCCTTCTTCTGGTTCAGTTCTATCAGGCGGTCGAATTCAAAGTCGGCTTTGATTTTATCCAATATTCTCTTTACGATGATAT
>ERZ1026866.1793-NODE-1793-length-10404-cov-5.020388_pt1 | contig 10404 bp, 9 predicted proteins | sample MGYA00380163_ERZ1026866 | MGnify/ENA primary metagenome ERZ1026866 (study PRJEB33269, sample SAMEA4719799) | human gut metagenome | biome: human-associated habitat; feature: organic feature; material: feces | place: Cameroon | collected 2013-10 ...
ATGTAGGAAGCAAGAATCTGATCCTGTGCAGCGGCAGCAGGCAGAGGATTGGCCTGATAGAATTTGTAGAGGCCGGTACCAATCAGATAGAAAACAGTAGCAATAAAGATGGAAAGACAACCATTGCCCAGCATCATTTTGTTCAGCTGCTTCATATCAGTGGTGGTGGTAAAACGCTGTACAATATCCTGACTGGAAATATAGGAGCCCATGGTGTTGACACCGGCACCGACAATCAGAATGAATACACTATCCCGCAAAATATTAATGTCAAACAAAGGCTGGTTTTCAGCCAGGAACTTGTGCTCCTCAGTAAAGGCAGAGAAGATAGTAGCCATGCCACCATCCAGATGATACAGCAGGTAGACTAAAGCAAAGGTAACGCCTACAAGTAGAACAGAGCCCTGCATAAAATCTGTCCAAAGAACGGATTTTAGGCCACCGGTGTAGGAGTAGATAATGGCTATAATACCCATAACGATAATCAGTAGATTTACATCCAGACCTGTCAAAGTTGACAGTACCATGCAAGGTAGGTACATGATAATGGACATTCTGCCAATCTGGTAAATAATGAACATAACTGCACCTAGAACTCGCAGCATCTTACTTTTGAAGCGTAGTTCCAAATAATGGTATGCAGTATCAATATCTAATTTGCTATATATAGGAAGAAAATAGCGGATCGTCAAAGGAATAGCCAAAATCATGCCTAGCTGTGCGAACCACATAAGCCAGGTGCCAGCAAAGGAAATGCCTACCAGTGACAAAAAGGAAATCGGACTTAGAAGTGTAGCAAAAATAGATACGGAAGTAACCCACCATGGAATAGTACCATCACCCTTGAAGTATTCTTTCCCCTTCATGTCCTTCTTGGCGAAATGGATACCCAACAGCAGTACCAGGATAAGGTAAATCACCAGTACAGCTAAATCAATGTTTGTAAATCCCTGCATAGATATGCCTCTCTTTCAAATTATAGATCCTTATGATAATCCCTGCCCACCTATCAAGGCGGGGATTAAATTAGGCACCTTCCCCCAAAGGTGCCTAACACCCTGTATTTTTATTAGAGATATTTTGCCTTGGCATCCTTAATCATCTGAGCAGCTGCCTCCACAATCTTCATATCTTCTGTGGTGAGCTCAGCAAGAGGTGCTCTAACACTGCCAATATCAAAGCCCTCATTCAATTTCAGAATAGCCTTGATTACTGCATACATATTGCCGTGGGCGGAGCACATTTTGTAGATGATGGAATTGGCTGCATACTGGATAGGCATAGCAGCCTCCAGCTGGCCAGCCTTTACCAATTCATTCATCTTCAGGAACAGCTCTGGCATTACACCATAGGTGCCACCGATACCAGCTTCTGCTCCAATAACTCTGCCACTGATAAATTGCTCATCTGGGCCGTTGAAGATAATATAATCATCGCCAGCATCAGCCTTGAACATCTGAATATCCTGTACAGGCATGGAAGAATTTTTAACACCGATAACCCGAGGATTTTTTCTCATTTCTGCGAAAAGGCTGTTGCTAAGAGCTACACCTGCTAATTGAGGAATGTTATAGATAACAAAATCAGTATTTGGGGCAGCGGAGCTAATATCATTCCAATACTTAGCAATAGCATGGTCAGGCAGACGGAAGTAAATAGGAGGGATGGAAGCAATGGCATCAACCCCCAGGCTTTCAGCATGAGCAGCCAGCTCCATGCTGTCCTTGGTATTGTTGCAGGCTACATGGGCAATAACTGTCAGCTTGCCCTTGGCTACCTTCATTACATTCTCCAATACAATTTTCTTATCTTCAACACTCTGATAAATGCACTCACCGGAGGAACCATTTACATATACACCTTTAACACCCTTGTCAATGAAATATTGGGCCAGTCTCTGAACCCCCGCAGGACTGATTTCGCCTTTTTCATCGTAGCAAGCATAAAATGCAGGAATAACGCCCTTGTACTTATCCAGATTTCTCATGTCAAAAATCTCCTTTGTTGAAATAAATATGTAAATAAATTATGGTTTTTCTTATTGTTTAGGCTAGAGCGGTGGCAAATTTTTTGGTAATCAGCTGAGGTCTGGTAATAATGGAGCCTACTACGGCACAATATGCACCTAGTTCAATAACACGCTTTAGCTTTTCTGGTGTATCAATATTGCCCTCAGCAATTACCTTGTGCTTTACCTTGCTGATAATTTCTCTGAGAATAGCAAAATCATCAGCGTTGATTTTGTCGTTTTTACTTTGCTCTGTGTAGCCCACCATAGTTGTGCCAATAAAGTCAAAGCCCAGTTCGTCAGCGTGTACTGCCTCGGCTACTGTGGAGCAGTCTGCCATGAAAAGCTGATGTGGATATTTGGCCTTTGCCTCATGGAAGAAATCATCAAGAGTTTTGCCTCCAGGCCGGGTGGATATGGTGGCATCCATAGCAATGATTTCTGGCTTTACCTCCATCAGTTCATCAATTTCTTTCATGGTTGGGGTGATGTAGATAATGGAATCCTCATAATCTCTTTTGACAATGCCGATAATAGGCAGATCTACATTCTGCTGAATCTCAGCAATATCCTCCTTGGTATTGGCCCGAATGCCGCTGGCGCCACCCTGTTGAGCGGCCAGAGCCATACGGCCCATTATAAATGAAGAATGAAGTGGCTCATCGGGTAGAGCCTGGCAGGAAACGATTAATTTGCCTTTTAGGCTGGCAATCTTTTCCTCTAGTGTTTTAGCCATATTTCTTCCCCCTTGGTATTAGTTTTCTTGCTTATGGCTTCATTATATGGGCTATGAAAGAAAGTGTCAATGTTTGAGTATAAACTAGAAAGAACTTTCAATAAGTGTTGAAAATACGCTGAATTTAGAGCTTCTGGCAGGAAAGAACTTTCAAGGGAATTGCAAAATATTGAAATATTAAAGACCATAAAAAAAGATGCTATATGCTTGTTGAGGCATATAGCATCATCTTTGCTTGGTTATATAATTTTAGGTTAATAGCTTAATCCCAGGAAATATCAGCAGGGGGAGAGGTTAGACCTACAGTGGCATTGGTAGAAGCAGTGCCGTTGCCCGTAGAGCTGCCATTGCCACCGCCAATAGTTTTATCAATCTCATAGGTTGCCTTGCCGGTAATTGCTAGTCCTTTGGAGGCTATAGAGCCATAGAAGCTCATGCCACCATCGTTGATGTGTACATCGGCGTATGGGGCGTAAATAATACCATGAAAATATGAATCTTTAGCCTCTATATTGATGGTACCTGTGCCAGTATAGACAAAAATAATCGGACGACTATTGCGGTTTTCTACTTTGTTAGTGATAGTAAGTTTTGTTGGATCTCCTGTTTTATCACAAACAACGTATAAAGGTCTATTATCATTAGGATCATTTTTAATTGGCAGATAGTCTACCTCTAATTCTGGACCTATAGAAGAATTATTGTAGATAAAAAAATTATTATTGGTAGCTTGTGGCAATATTTCAGTGACTTTTTTTCCATTACCCCATATATATTCGTGGCCTTTAGCAGCATCTACAATATCTTTCAGATTTTCATCCAGCTGATGGTCTAAATCCTTGGTGGGAAGAGTATGATATTCATAAGTGTCATTGGTTTTATCGTTGTCATAAATGTTATCTCTATCTAGGGCCTGTCTAACAGTAAGCTTCCTATCCGCAAGAAAGGCATCCATAGCTGCAAAGGTTAGCAGTTCATGGGTATAATCTATACCAGATATGGGCATTTTTGCATCTGAACCAATGCCACGGATATCTCCTTGATAAAAAGAGGAATTACCAATAAGGGAAACTCCAGGATCATCTGGATTCTGATTAGCATTAGTAGATTTAAAGCCACCTGAGCCAAAGGAAAAGAGATTTTGGAAGATATTATTCTTACCGCCACCGAGATTGACAATAGAGGCAATAGAATCAGCAGATACCGTGGTGCTATCCCCTACGCCGAAAAGACGAAGAAAATATACCGGTACGGATTCACTTAGCTCAACTCGATAGTAAATAACCCCATCTTTATCCACCCTAGCCTGATAATGTTGGCCTATATTATCAAAATTAGTTAGATTGCTTTTGGCAGAGTCTGTTGAGGCAGTATCGGCTTTGGGGTGATAGTCAATATTTTCTTTATTATCTCTAAAGGCATAACCACCAGCAATGGCGGCAGCATCTGCTGCGTTTTGCAACTTTGATTTATGCATATACATATTGCCAAAATCCACAGTAAAACCGCAGGCGGCTATTAAAAGTGGCAGCAGCACTGCCGTAAATACCAAAATTTGTCCCTTTTGCCGGCACTTATCCCAATGTGCCAAGCATTTTCTCCATATACCTGTCATGTAAAAAATCCCCCTTTTGACAGTTATTTTCCCTTAATCCTGTTTTTTCAATTCTGCTATTTTTCTTTCATGAGCCTTGACAGAAAAATTCAGTCTAGCTCGTTCCTCCTCAGAAACAGTATCATCCTTGGCTGTGGCGGTTAGATAATTCTGAATCCGCTCCTTGCGGGCAGAGAGAGCCTTGATTTCATCGGCCAGAGGCTTTGGCTCTCTCAGAGCTTCTCCATAGATGGTGTGGATATTGTCAATAATGTGCTGGGCATAGCCTCGTTCGGCAGAAGCTTTTTCCAGATAGCGGGCCACCCCATAGATAATCTCATAGGGATCTCTAGCTTCCTGAATCCATTCCAGCAAATCCATTTTGATGCTTTCCTGCACCCCATGAGGAGTTTGAATCAATTCCTGAACATTTTCTTCCTCCGACATTCCGTGTACTCGCTCCTTTCCATTATATATACCCATATACATTATATCAGCAGTTGGTCAAGGAAACAAATTATGTTATAATTAGTCACAGTAACTCTCAATTTATCCACAGAAAACTGTGAGTTATTCAGGGATAAGTCTAGAGTTATTCACTATTTTATGCACAATGGAGCATTTCCTGTGGATAAGTTATTCAGACTATCCACAGAAAGTCCAAAATATATGTGCATTCTGGAGGAATATTTTATGGAAGAAAAGAAGGAATTGCAGCGGGGGCTAAAGAATCGTCATCTGCAAATGATGGCTTTGGGCAGTGCCATTGGTACAGGTTTGTTCTACGGTTCAGCCTCCACCATTTCCCTCACAGGGCCATCGGTTATGGTGGCCTATCTCATTGGCGGCATTGTGATTTATTTTATCATGCGGATGCTGGGGGAAATGGCTGTGGATGAGCCAGTATCTGGTTCTTTTAGCTATTATGCTACCAAATATTGGGGGCCATTCCCAGGGTTTCTCTCTGGCTGGAATTATTGGTACTGTTACATTATGGTAAGTATGGCGGAGCTAACGGCAGTAGGTATTTATATAAATTATTGGCTGCCTGATGTACCCCAGTGGTTATCGGCTTTGATCTGTCTTTTGGCTATTACAGCCATTAATTTGGTTAATGTAAAGGCCTATGGTGAAATGGAATTTTGGATGGCTTTGATAAAGGTAGTGGCCATTCTCAGCATGATTGTTCTAGGGGCCTATTTGATATTTTCCAATCCCGCAGGTTTTCCCGATAATATGAGCAATCTTTGGGCCCATGGTGGCTATATGCCTAACGGAATCTGGGGCTTGATGATGGCCTGCGTAGTGGTTATGTTTTCCTTTGGTGGTATTGAGCTTTTGGGTATTACAGCCGGAGAGGCAGAGGATCCGGATAAATCTATTCCTCAGGCTATCAATCAGGTTATTTGGCGTATTCTGATTTTCTATGTAGGCACTATGTTTATTCTTATGTGCCTGTGGCCTTGGAATCAGGTTGGCATGGAGGCCAGTCCTTTTGTGCAGATTTTTGATAATGTAGGTATTCCAGCGGCAGCTCATATTCTCAATCTGGTGGTGTTGTCTGCGGCTATTTCTGTGTATAATTCCGCTATTTACAGCAATTCCCGGATGCTTTATGGCCTGTCTGACAAGGGGGATGCTCCTGCTATTCTCCACAGGCTTTCCCATCGGGGAGTACCGGTTACCGGCACGCTGATTTCCTCTGGCATTACCTTTATTATTGTTATTATGAATTATCTATTTCCTAGTCAGGTATTTATGTATCTTTTTGCGGTGGTAATTATCTCTGCGGTTATTAACTGGGTGTCCATTACTGTTACCCATATGAAATTCCGTCAGCATTGCATCAAAACAGGCCACCCTGTGCCTCATTTTCATTCCTGGCTCTATCCTTGGATGAATTATTTCTGCCTGGCCTTTTTGGCAGGAGTAATCTTTATGATGACACAGATTCCGGATATGCAGATGGCTGTCTGGGCTTTGCCGGTATGGCTGCTAGTGCTGTATGCTGGCTATCGGTTCAAAAATAGTTAAGAATGTATGCATAAAGCTTAAAATAATGCTATAATATGTTCTATAAGAAGGGGGATATTGTGGAAGGCTATGCTATGGCAAAATTTGGAGGTTTTCTGCAATAAAAGAAGAAATGGAGTCTATTTACAATCGTATTAAAAATGCCATGACGGCAGAGGGGACTATGCCGGAGGATTTTGTCCTGCGGCCTAAGATGCAGGATGGCAGACAGTTTGCTGATGGTGCTATTGATGGCACTATTCGCTATTATATGGGGCCTGCGGGCAATACAGATATTGAAATGCTTACCCAGGCTTTGAAGCTGGCTTCCGCAGATAAATTTGAGGATGCAGCTAATGCCTTGATTACTTATTTTGCTCAGGGAATTGTAATGCTGCCAGTTATGGACAAGGTGCAGGAGTGGATTTATCATCATCCCCAGGAGCTTTCGCCAGAGAATTTGGGACGGTTTGCAATGACCTTGCTGTTGCAAAGTCCAGATGCAGAATCTGTAAAATTTGCTCTGACTATTCTGGAGGTATTGGAGCAGGAGCCTAGTGAGGATTTGCAGGAACTGCTGTTAACCTTGGCAGCCTGTGAGGAACTGACCTTGTTCTGTCTCTTTGCTTTGGGAGGCTATGACAATGCCAATGATATTTATTTCCAGCTGGCTCAGAAGCTAAAGGGCTGGGGGAGAATCCATGCCATTAGTATGCTAAAGCCTGCTAATGAGGAAATTCGCAACTGGCTTTTGGCAGAGGGTTGGCAGAATAGTATTATGCCGGAGTATTCAGCTATTACCATTATCAAGCGTACCAAGCTGGCAGATTTACTGCAACAGGTAGAGGCTGGTCAGGATGCCCAGCTGGTAAATCAGGCTGGCAATCTTATTGGCTATGCCTTGCAGGAGGAGCCAATTGCAGGCTTGTCCGGTTATAAGCGGGCTGGAGAATTACTGCAGGTCTATCTGTCTAATGCAGAGCAGGTAGAGCTAAGTGAAGCCAACCGTCAGAAATTGCCAGAAATCAAGACCTTTATCGAAAACAGCCAGCTAGATAACAAATGGCAGTTAGTAGAGATGTGTAATAATATTTTGGGCTAAAGAAATATATAGAAAGGCAAAGAAACTTGTTAGAATAGTGTTCTTTTTGTAGACAAGGACTTGCAAATAACACGATTGAAAGGTATAATTAGTATAAAGAAAGTGCTACCGATAGACGGTTGGCCCGTTTAACTTGTCAGATTTAACCGCACAGTTTGGGACCTGGGGCGGTTATTTCTGTTTACGGGCATCTTTGCCCATCATGTAGTCTAGGCCAAAAATGGTTGCGGTGTAACCAAGTACACCTAGCAAATCCAAAATAGACATGGCATCACGCCCTCCTATATTTATTCCAGCAAGCTGGTTTCTATATAATCGGAGGGTAACAGTCCCTCCGGAGAGGGCCAACCGCCTACCGTTATGGTAGCACCACTTTCATTATAACATAATTGTCTTGTAAATGTCTTGTAATTATAAAAACCGCAATTTATTCAATTATAGTGAATAAATTGCGGTTTTTACTGTTTATGATATTATACTATACTCCAAAAAGCAGGACGACGCCACCCATAGTGCTCATGCCTACAATGCAGAATTTTAGCACTGGGCGAGGGGCTAGATGGGTTAGCTTGGCCCCCAGATAGGCTCCAACAAACTGTCCCACCAGGGTTTGCAGGAAAATAGCCAAGTCCAGCTGGCCCTGGAGAATATATCCCAGCCCTCCAGCTACAGAAATGGGCAATATTACCATCATACAGGTGCCAATGGCCTGTATCAAAGGCACGCCGAAGATAATCAGCAGGGTGAGCTGAATAAAGGCGGCGGCACCAATGCCAAAGGCACCAGAAATAAAGCCATTAACTGTACCAGCCAAAAGACCATAGAGATACAGCTTTTTGCCATCTAATAAATGGTCGGGAAAATGGAAGCGGGCATTGAGCCAATCGGAGTGATAAACCTTCAAATAAAGTAAAACCGCTGACAACAGCATAATATAGCTGGTCATATACCGCACCAGCTCGGCATCCAGCATCATGGAAACATTGGCACCAGCAAAGGAGCCTACAACGCCACCGATACCCAGAACAGCACCGGTTTTGACCACTACCTCTCCTTCTTTGAAGTGGCTATAACCGCCAGAAAGACAGGTAAAAATCATAGCGGTCAGAGCTACAGCCAAAGCCTCATGCATAGGCACATGGAAGCCTACCACCAGCATGGCAATGGTTACACCGGCGCCACCGGCACCAACAAAGCCGATTACAGCACCTAAAAGCAGCATGGCAAGAAAAAGCATGAAATCATATCCTTTCTATGGGTAAAATTCTTCCAGAGTCAAATTCTCCAAAAGCTGTTGCTAACTGAACTACATAGTAGTAACAAGCCCTGCTATTATAGCACAAAAAACAACTTCATAGTGTATACAATTTCTTGCCATAACATTTTTTGATTTCTTGACAGTCAGGGGGGCCAAAGGCTATAATACTAATGCAGTGTAATTGTACAAAGGCGAATAGATTCTCTAGCAATTACATATATGCTGATATAGCACAGTCGGTAGTGCATCGGATTCGTAACCCGAAGGTCGCCAGTTCGATTCTGGCTATCAGCTCCAAAAAAAATAACAGGCTGTCCCGCTGGGGGCAGCCTGTTTTGCATTTAGCGGCTTTGATTCATATTGTCCAGTAATACCTGTTTCAGTTGGTTCTCAATAGTGGCCAGCTCCTGCTGGGCATTCTGCCGGGCAATTCTGCCCTCCTGCTGGATTTTCAGGGTTTCTGTCAGGGTAGTTACCAAATCCTCATTAACTTTTTTTACGGTTTCCATATCCACAATACTGCGGTTGTTTTCCTTGGCTGTTTCAATGGTATTCAGCTTCAGCATTTCCGCATTTTTCCTTAACAGTTCATTGGTGGTATCAGAAACAGCCTGCTGCATTTTCAGCACGTTCTGCTGTCGGCTAAGGCCTAGGGCAATGACAATCTGATTTTTCCAAAGAGGAATAGCATTGTAAATAGCTCCCTGCACCCTTTCCACCAGAATCTTATCGTTATTCTGAATCAGCCGCAGCTGGGGAGCGGTTTGAATAGCAATGGTTTTGCTGATTTTCAAATCGTGGATTTTCTTTTCAAACCTGTCCACATTGCTTTCAAAATCACTAACTACCTGGGCTGCCATGGGATCGGTAGAGTTAGCCGCATCCATGCGCAGTTTAGGAAGAACCTGATTCCGCATTTCTGTCAGCTTTTCCTCTCCAGCCTGAATATAAAGCTGCAGCTCCTTAAAATAAGCCAGATTTTTTTGATAAAGATTGTCAAAAAGGACAATATCCTTCATCATGGTGGTTTTGGCCTTTTCCAGCTCGGACTGGATTTTGGCTACCTTGGTGGAAAGCTTTTCATAGGAGCTAAGCATATTTTCCCCCTTGTTCACCAGAGAACCAATGAGAGGGATTTTTTTTACAAAGCTATCATTTTGGCTTTCTGAAAAATCGTTAATTTTTCCCGAAAGGTCTGTAAGGAGTTCCCCTACCTGACCACTATCCTTGGTGCGAACCTGACTAAGAAGGCTATCGGAAAAGGCCGCCATGTCCTTTTGGGCTGTAGAGCCAAATTGCAGAGCATAGCTAGAATCCATCAAATTGATTTTTTCTTTGATTTCCTCTACCTGCTGGCGTTCAGCGGGAGTAAGGGCTTCTGTCTGGGCTGTAACCTGCTGAATTTCCTGTTGTTGATTTATAAGGACTGGCTGGGCAGCAGCTTCGGTTTTTTTGGCCTGCAGTAAATCTTCAAGACTAATATCTGGCATAAATTTCATCCTTTCTATTTTTGAAAACGACCTCTAGGACGGACATGACAGCCCTGTTTTTTGCCACAAGCATCAAAAGGGCGGTCTATACGAAAATCAAGGCTATCAGAGTCGGCAGGTTCTTCTCTGGGAATATCTGCTGGTTGGGAGCTATGGGGAGCTTTGTTGGAAATTCCTGCATCAGACATAATCTGCCTGGCCAC
>ERZ1026866.1802-NODE-1802-length-10366-cov-13.489768_pt1 | contig 10366 bp, 7 predicted proteins | sample MGYA00380163_ERZ1026866 | MGnify/ENA primary metagenome ERZ1026866 (study PRJEB33269, sample SAMEA4719799) | human gut metagenome | biome: human-associated habitat; feature: organic feature; material: feces | place: Cameroon | collected 2013-10 ...
AATTCAAGCAAGCTTGATTGCATTCGCCTTGCACGATGATTCAGCCCGCACTTGCTAAATCCGAAACTTCAGTAATTATTCTTGAACACCGTCTTAAGAAAACACTCAAGGCGGTGGAGTACAAGTGTTGTACACCACCTGTGCCCCATCGCCTTGAGTTACTGCCTGTTATTACGCGTTGGACCTATTTAGCGCCAACGGCTCAATGGTTATTTATTTTTATGACGAGGGGTAGCACTGCTTTGCCCCCCCCTTGGCACTACTTACTTTGTAGCAGTGCGGCGCGAACGGCGCTTGGGTTTTTCGTCGGCGGGTTTTACGATCTTTACACCAGCCAATTCGGGGTCGATCATGATACGGCCGCAGTATTCGCATACGATGATTTTTTTGCGCATACGAATGTCGAGCTGGCGCTGGGGCGGGATTTTGTTGAAGCAACCACCACAGGCATCACGCTGTACATAAACGATGCCCAAACCATTGCGCGAATTTTTGCGAATGCGCTTGAAGGCTGCGAGCAAACGGGGTTCGATGGTCTGTTCAAGGTTCTTGGCCTTTTCGCGGAGCTTCTCTTCCTCGGCCTTAGTCTCGGCAGTGATGTCGTCAAGTTCAGACTTTTTCATGTCAAGGTCGGCACGACGCTCCTCAAGTTGATGCTTGGCATTTTCAACGTCGGCCTTGCGGCTGTCGATGGCACGCTGGGCTTCGCCAATCTTCTTGTTCTGAAGTTCAACCTCAAGACCCTGGAATTCTATTTCCTTTGAGAGCATATCATACTCACGGTTGTTCTTCACATCGTTAAGCTGGTTCTTATAGCGGTCGATGGCTTCCTGTGCCTCTTTTATCTTATTTTTTTTGACAGCAATGTCAGTTTGCAAGCCTTCGATATCCTCGTTATACTTGCCAATACGGTGTGTCAAACCTTCAATTTCGTCCTCAAGGTCTTGCACTTCAAGGGGAAGTTCACCGCGAAGCGTTTTGATGCGGTCAACCTCCGACAGGGTGGTTTGCAACTGGTAAAGGTTCTTCAACTTCTGTTCAACGGACATGTCCGCAACGTCTTTCTTTGCCATAGTCTTTATTGTATGTTTTAGTTTATTGTTATCGGATTGGTGTTTATGGTTGTTTCGAGCACACGCAGCGTGGGGTGTGCCTCGTGCAGTATGCGGTGCAACAACTCTATGGTGTATTGCTCGCTCTGGTAGTGCCCGAGCACTGCGATGAGCAATTCGTGCTCATGGCCAAAATAACGGTGGTAGCTCATTTCACCCGTCAAAAAGGCATCTGCCCCTTGCTTGACCGCCTCGTCGAGCAAGAAGTCGCCTGCCCCGCCACACAACGCCACGGTGTGGATCTGGTTCATGGTGGGGGTGTTGTGCATCACGCCTTCGACGTTGAAGGTTGAGGCCAATGTTTTGACAAACTCGGCGGGGGACACTGCACTCGGCAGGTTGCCTATCACCCCACTGCCACCGGCACCATTTGCTGCAGGTTGCAGAAAGCGCACGTTGTCGAGCCCAAGCTTTTCGGCTATCATAAAGTTGACTCCACCCGGTGCGTTGTCAAGATTGGTGTGTGCTGAATAAATGGCTATTCCCTTTTGCAGGGCCATGGCCACGCAACGCTCCACCTGTGTCTGCCCCGTGATGTGGCGCAACGGGCGAAATATGAGCGGGTGATGCGACACGATAAGGTTGCACCCCTGACGCTCGGCTTCGCATATCACTTCCTCAGTCACGTCAAGACACAATAAGACCCCTGACACATCTTCGGCCTCTGTTAATCCAATCTGCAAGCCAGCATTATCATAGCTCTCTTGCAGCGGCAGGGGCGCGAACCGTTCAAGGGTCACAGCGACGTCCTTTATCTTCATTTCAATGAGATAGTTATATGTTTGTGCTGCAAATTTACAACTTTTCGTGCATAAACGGAGCAAACGTGTGCGTTTTTATTTACCACGCACACGTTTGCACATCATTTTCATGACGATTTATAGTCTAAACCGTTGATGATTTTTGCTCAAACTTAGATCAATACACTATTACCTTTTTACCTTCGACCACATAAATGCCTGAAGGCAAGCTTATATCTTGCTGCTGACCAGCCTCAACTGCAACGTATTTTATACACTGGCCCTGCAAATTGTAGACGCCAACCTTTCGGGGCATTTCCGACATCAGCACCATGCAGCCATGCCCACCTTGCAAGGTGAGACTGTTGCCACTTGCGTGAATGTGATGTACACCAACGGGAGCCCCAGCAATGTAGAAAATAAGAGTTGAACCTCTCTGCACCCAATATCGGTTTGAATTATCAACTATATAGTATTTCACTTCTGGTATCTCTGACACGTCTAAATCCATTATTTCTGTACTTTCAGAATAATCATACAGAGTCAAGTCACAACTCAGCGACCTCAAATCTTCATAATCAGCTAAAGGCAGTGTGAAAGTCAAGGTGGTAACCGCTCCGTTGCCTGAAAGCTTTACACGTTTAGACTGGCTCGAAAATACGCCATCTGGAGCTGGAGTTGAGCTATTAAAAGCAAAAGACGTCAAACAAGCATTCGCATAGCACAAGCCACCATCATTGCGTACATTATAAGCCAAAACAGCCTTATCGGCATTCACTCTTGGCACAGCCGTACGATAGCCCCATAAATAGGCGTTTTCTGTTTCAAGATCGCCTGCTGTGGTGTTTACATGTTTACTGGCCAAAGTCAGCATTGGTGTTTGGCTTTCTGCCACCTCAAACTTTTGGGCTGACACAAGTTCGCGACCATCTTCATCACACACCCACACATACAAGTCACCGGCCGAAGGGGGACGTAACGCGAAGCGGCGGGTCACATGGCCTTTGGCTGGAATGTTTACATAGAGGGGTTGTGCGCACTCAGATGGTTTGTCGGGAGTCTGACTGCCATACACATACAGCATAACCATTTGCTCGCGGCATGCCGTTGTGCTGGCTGTCAGATTGAAGCTGGCACCATAGCCCTCTACAAACTCATCTACACTTGCCAAACTTGCCGACAAGGTATCTTCAACCATACTCAACGTGGTATCTGTGGCGTCAAATTCGTAGCACAATTTGTCAGAATTGCCACATTGTTGCCACGTTTCGCCGTCTGTTGAATATATTTGGTATATGCGGGTACGTCCTTCGGGAAAAGAATAGTCTATCTCGAATGTCAACGGCGAAGAATAATATGCACAATTTTCCTCCATACCTTTGAGGTAGATTTTGCTTGTGCTCAAAGGCAAATATATGCCATTCTCATCTTTCAAACCCACACCGGCATAGCCGTCGAATGCCGTTTTCTCGTAATTTCCAAACTCTGCAGCAATGCTTAATCTGAACGCCCCTTTGGCATCGGCGCGTTCGGTGGTGAGTAAATCACAACCAACCCATTCACTTTCAGAAGCTGTTAGCAATGGAGTCACTATCAATGGCGCATCTGTCACCCCATTATCGGGCATGATGCCCACTATCATGTTGCAAGAATGATTATAGCCGTCTGTAGGGGCAGTAGCCGATTCGGTGCCACTATAGTCATAGTTTAGTACGGTTATGTCAAAATAGCCGTTGCTCCAGCCGCTCCAGCCCCAGTTAATATGGTACAACCCGTCGCCATCGGCGCCGTCGCACAGAAAGGCATGGCCTGATGTGGGCGACCAACCGCTATAATACACCGGACGCGACGCTTGCAACTCTGCATCGAGTATGGCGGTCCACTCTCGCAGACTGAAGTTTTTTCTATATAAAAACTTTATCACATCAGGGTCATACCCCCAATATTTTACCAAAACATTTGGTGTACACAATGCGCTTGTCGACGACGGCCCGTAATCGGCCTCGACCGAAAGTCCGCAATGGTACATGAGTTTAGCCACAGCATTGGCTTGTTCTGCCGTATACGCGCTGCCCGAATATTGCGGCAGCATATTGTCCCAATCATAACGTTCACCTGCAGCCACCGACGGCATATTCAACTGATAAGAGCTGGTTTGATAAGCAGGTATGTCGCTTTTGAGCGTTTGGGGGTATTGGTAATACATCATCAGCTGTGCCATGGCTGTGGGCACGCAACCTGTTACCGTACGCCGTTGACCATCATACATCGGACACAGGTATTGTAAGGCTCACTTTGCCCCCAAGCAACATCGGCAAGCAATGGCGCCACACGGGGCTGCCGGTATGTGGAGTCAGCCGCGAGTGCTTCTTTCTCGGCCAAACATCTCTCTGCTTTGGCATCACCGTTGGCCAATGCTGTTGCCATGGCTTCATAGGCCTGCATCAAGTGCTTCATGCCATCTGGCATGTTTTCTTCACTATACGTGTCTGTGGTTGAATAACCCACAATTTCGGGCATTCGGTCATCGCCCGACACGATGGTATAACCACAATTACCATCATGTGGAAATACGTAATATCCTCGGCTACTGGTGGTTGATTGTTGCTTGTTCAGCACCTTGGCACGCTTTACCGATTGCAGCCCTATATGCGCTCCATTCTTTGCAGCATGTCTTTCGGCGATCTCGCGAGCTTGCCGAAACGAACGGTTCTCTGCCAATACTGGCATTGCCATCAATAGCAGGAATAACAGAAGTGTGTGTTTTCTCATATTCATGGTTCTTTGGGGTTTGGATTAAACTTCTCTATACTATCATAACGCAAATGTATAACTTTTTCACCATTGTTGCAACTTTCGCGACCTTTATTATCGCTTTCGCGCAAGTTAGGCGGCGGCTCGGAAATGCAAAATTGAAAGTCGCGGGACTTTCATTTTGCATTTCGCTCGCCTTGCACTTTCGCTTCGCGCAAGTTAGGCAGCGGCTCGGAAATGCAAAAATGAAAGTCGCGGGACTTTCATTTTGCATTTCGCTCGCCTTGCACTAACTTTGCACCCAAAAGAAATGATTGTGAGAAAAATACTCCTATATATATTAGTATTGGCAGGCTGTGCAGCATACGCATTGCCCAATGTCAACCAACACCGAAAGAAACATACTCATAACAATGAACGCATTGTGCTGCGACATGCCGATAATTTGCGCTTTTCTGAATACGAAATGAACAAAGCGCAACGACTCAGCGGCAACGTGATACTGGCACACGCGGGCATGGTGATGCACTGCGACAGCGCAGTGCTGAATGATGACTCACAAACGTTTGACGCTTTCGGACGGGTACGCATCGTGCAGGGCGACACCCTCACACTTAAAGGTGACAAACTGCACTACGACGGCAGCACCCAAATGGCCGAGATGCGCAAAAACGTGGTCATGACGCACCGCAAGCAAATAATGCGCACGGACAGCCTCAACTACGACCGCATGTATAATGTGGGATATTACTTTGAAGGCGGCGAACTGATTGACGGCAACAACCACCTGACATCTGATTGGGGTGAATATCACACTGATACACGCAAGGCCACGTTTAACTACAATGTGGAGCTGAAGAACCCTAAATTCAAACTGATAACCGACACACTGCATTACAACACCATCACTAAATGGGCTGAAATTGTAGGCAAGTCTAACATCTATTCCGGACAGGACCGCATCTACACCGAGCATGGTTTTTATAACACGGTTTCTGAAAAAGTGCGCCTGTACAAGGGCACTAAAGCATTTGGCAAGGACCGCATCATGCAGGGTGACACGGTTTACTACGACAAGAAAACGGGCGTGATGGAGGGGCTCGGCAACGTGTCGTGCGAGGACACCAAAAACAAGAACATTCTCACTGGCGGTTACGCCCGCTACAACGAACTGACTGGCGAGGCCATGGCCACCAAACGGGCCTTGGCACGCGACTACTCACAAGGTAAGGATACGCTCTATGTGCATGCCGACACCTTGCGCATGTTTTCGTACAACCTTAAAACGGACTCAGTCTACCGTGTGCTGCACGGCTATTTCCACGCTCGCGCTTTCCGCACCGACATGCAAATGGTGGCTGACTCGCTGGTGTTCTCATCGCGTACCAAAAAGGTGACGCTCTACCGCGATCCCATTGTGTGGAGTGACAACAAGCAAATAGTGGGCGAGGAAATCAATGCCTATATGAATGATTCCACGCTCGACTCCATTTACGTTGACCGCCAGGCACTTACCATCGAACGGGTGGACTCTACACACTTTAACCAGGTGGCATCACAACAAATGCGCACCTACTTCGACACGCAGGGCGAGGTGAAGGAAAACCGCGCCATAGGCAACGTAATGGTGGTAAACTACCCACTCGAAAAGGATAGCACAATCCTTTACCAAAACTATGTCGAAACCGCACAGGCTCGCATGTTTATGCGCAACCGCAAGCTGTACAAAATATGGGCGCCAGCCTCACACGGCTACTTTTACCCCATCGGACTGGCACCTGCCGACCGCACAAAGCTCCCGGGCTTTGCGTGGTTTGACTACATACGCCCTCTGTCACCTGACGACGTGTTCAACTGGCGTGGCAAAAAAGAGGGCACAACTCTGAAGCCAAGCATTAGGCGCGAGGCTCCTCTTCAAAAATTATAACAACCGCGTTGGCGGAATTAGTAAACGAGTTAACAGGTTGACAAATTGACAAGTTAACAGGTAAATATATTCTGGAGTATTTATAGTATTAAATGTCAGAATATATAAGGAACATAAAACTAACATACTTGTTACCCCGTTAACTTGTTTACTAATTTCGCCTACTTATATATACTTATATGAGTGATATCATACATCTGCTGCCCGACTCTGTGGCCAACCAAATTGCTGCAGGCGAGGTGATACAGCGTCCAGCATCTGTCATAAAGGAGTTGGTTGAGAACGCTCTCGACGCCGGCGCCACTCACATACAAGTGGTGGTTGAAGATGCCGGCAAGACACTCGTGCAGGTGGTTGACAACGGCTGTGGCATGAGCGACACCGATGCACGCTTGTCATTTGAACGTCACGCCACATCTAAAATTCAGCAGGCCACCGACCTGTTTGCACTGCGCACCATGGGCTTCCGCGGCGAGGCACTTGCCTCAATAGCCGCTGTGGCCCAAGTTGAACTGCGCACCAAGCAGCAGGGTAAAGACCTTGGCACGAGCATCTGCATCGAGGGGTCAAAGGTCACTTGCCAAGAACCCGTGGCCTGTCCGGCCGGAGCCAACTTTGCTGTGCGCAATTTGTTTTTCAACATACCGGCGCGCCGCAAGTTCTTAAAGTCCAACCAAACAGAGTTGGCCAACATCACAAGCGAGTTTGAGCGCATAGCACTCGCCCACCCCGACATAGCCTTCACGCTCCACTCTGGCGGCAGTGTCATGCTCGATTTGCCCGGTGGTAACTTCCGCCAACGCATCGTGGGCATATTCGGCCGCCGCATCGACAAACACCTCGTGCCGGTTGAGGTTGACACCACCCTGGCACACATCAGCGGTTTTGTGGGCATGCCCGCTGCAGCACGACGCAAGAATGCACACCAATATCTCTTTGTCAACGGACGTTTCATGCGCCACCCTTATTTTTCCAAGGCCATTCTCACAGCCTACGAACGTCTAATTCCCGACGGGCAACAAGTGCCGTTCTTTATCAACTTTGAGGTTGACCCCGCACGCATCGATGTCAACATTCACCCTACAAAGACTGAAATAAAGTTTGAGGACGACAGCGCCATATTCCAAATTCTGCTGGCAGCTGTCCGCGAGTCGTTGGGCAAATATGGCGCCGTGCCAGCCATCGATTTCAACACCGAGGGGCGTCCCGACATACCAACGTTCAACAACGAGTTCAATGCGTCGTCTGCCCCCATTGCGCCGCCAACCATTCATGTCAACACGGCATTCAACCCCTTCGACACAGGCAGCCAGGCCGATGCCAGCAGCAATGACTTTGCACCACATGGCAGCGACAACCCTTCTGCGGCAGCATACCGCACACACCACCCCGCACCTGCCCCACTCGACTGGCAGCAGATTTACGAAAACGCACAAAGGCAGGCTGCCCAGCAACCACAAGCTGCCAACCAAGGCGAAGCGACCATTGAGATTGAGAGTCATTACAACAACGAGTCCTCAGCAAGTGACACCATGCCTGCCACACCCGATGCCCTCCCACAACCGTCAGACAACGCACTCTACAACAATCTGCCGTTGCCCGACCAAAACGAGTGGCAAGCCAAAAGTGCCGCCGACCTGTTGCAATATAACGGCCGCTACATTGTGACAGGCATCAGCTCGGGGTTGGCGCTTATCGACCAGCACAAAGCGCACATGCGCATCTTGTACGAGCGATACATCAAGCAACAGCAGGCACACAAAGCGCCCTCACAGCAAATGCTCTTTCCCGAGCCATTCACCACGTCACCCTCTGAGGGCATTGTGCTTGAACAAATTATGCCGCAGCTCAAGGAGGTGGGATTTGACATCACCACCACAGCCCCCAACACCTACGAAATATCAGGCACCCCCGTCGGCACTGAAGGGCTGTCGCCTACCGCCCTCGTCACCTCTATCCTGACCGATGCCATTGCCGGGCAAGCTGATGCCGCCGCCACCATCGGACACATCATTGCGCTGGCCCTCGCCCGCAAGGTGGCCATGCCTGTGGGCCAATACCTCACCACCACCGAAATGAGCGAACTCATTGGCCAACTTTTCAGCTGCGAGTCACCGGCCATCACACCCGACGGGTCGCCCACAATGATTATTATCAATCCCGAAAAAATGTTTTAGACGCGCCTTTAGGTGTTATAAGCCGCCAAAACGCACAATACACCTTACAAAACAAGTCTAAATCACGGCATAAAAGCTATTTTTCACGCAAAAAGTTGCGTCAAACACACAAGTATACTTAACTTTGCAACAAGTTGCAGGCAAAAGTAGCCCCCTACGAATGCCGTGCAATACATAACGACAACAAAACAAATACAATATTATTAATAGTTTCAAATCATCTAATTATGAAAAAATTAATGATTGCACTCGCCTTTGTAGGTCTTGCATCGACCACAACGGCTATGGCTCAAGACACTGAAGTTCCTACCAAGAAGTACAGTGTGGCCACCAACTCATTCTGGGCTAACTGGTTTGTAAGCGCTGGTGTATCTGGTACAGCTTACTACACTTCACAGGAGCATGGTGTTAGCAACAACCCATTCAGCGACAAGCGTGGTACTATCGGATTCACTGTAGCTGTAGGTAAGTGGTTCACTCCAGGCATCGGTCTTCGTACTAAGTTCGACGCTATCAAGGGTAAGCAGGTTAACTCTGAAACGAGCCACCCTCTCTATACCGCACTCAACGTTCACGAGGACGTTATGTTCAACCTCTCTAACATGTTCTGCGGTTACAACGAAAAGCGCGTTTGGAACTTCATTCCTTATGTAGGTATCGGTGTATCAACTAAGTTGAACAACGGCAAGAATGCTGACATCTACTACACTGCAGGTTTACTGAACAACTTCCGCGTAAGCAAGCACGTTCAAATTTTTGCTGACCTCAGCGTAGGTGCTACTGAAGGTTCTCTTGACCAGGCTGCCAACGACAACTGGGCAGGCTACAAGAAGAACAAGATGAAGCACTGGGACAAGGATCTCCGCCTCGATGTAGGTGTTACTTACAACCTCGGCAAGTGCACTTGGGACAAGGTGCCCGATGTTGACGCCCTCATGGCTATGAACAAAGAGCAGATGGACGCTCTCAACCAGTCACTCAAGGAGCAGCAGGACGAAAATGCACGTCTGCGCGATATGCTTGCTAACGCCAAGAACCAGCCTGTTGTTAACACCAAGGAATTTGTTGGTACTACTTCAAGCGTATTCTTCAACATCAACTCTGCTAAGGTTGCCAGCCGCAAGGATCTCGTTAACGTGAAGGAAGTTGCCGAGTATGCTAAGGCTAACAACTCTAAGATCGTTGTTACTGGTTACGCTGATAGCAAGACTGGTTCTGCCGAATACAACCAGAAGCTCTCTCAGAAGCGTGCCGAGACTGTTGCTAACGAACTCGTTAAGATGGGCGTTAACCGCGACAATATCATCACCGAAGCTAAGGGTGGTGTAATGAACCTCGAGCCGTTCTCATACAACCGTCGTGCTACTGTTAAGATTCAGTAATCCTTATTCGAACACTTAACGGTTCATATATCTCTTATCAAGGGCTGCGCCAAGTTGGTGCAGCCCTTGTTTTGTATCATATATTGTATGGTAAAACGGAGCCATGCGAACGGAGCCAAACAACAAACGCAAGCAACAAACGCAAGCAACAAGCGCAAGCAACAAATGCAAGCAACAAATGCAAGCAACAAACGCAAGCAACAAACGCAAGCACTAATGGGGGGCGACGCGTCTCGAGGCTGCTGACAAAATAGCGGTTTATAGAGTTAAGTCT
>ERZ1026866.1803-NODE-1803-length-10365-cov-9.561009_pt1 | contig 10365 bp, 4 predicted proteins | sample MGYA00380163_ERZ1026866 | MGnify/ENA primary metagenome ERZ1026866 (study PRJEB33269, sample SAMEA4719799) | human gut metagenome | biome: human-associated habitat; feature: organic feature; material: feces | place: Cameroon | collected 2013-10 ...
TGTGCCATCAAGGCCCCTCTCTTTTGGCGAATCTTGGGGCTTTAGTATGACACCTGGCTTTACAGCTGACAAGACAGCTGTAAAGCCAGGTGTAAAGTTGAAATAAAGATTCAATCTTGGGGCGGGTCCATTTTCGGACTGGCAAGCTGAGGATAGTCGAAAATGGACCCGCCCCACGATTCGAGCGGTCCGTTTTGCCCTGGACCAAGGGGCAGTGGGCAAAAAAGGGCAAATATGAGTACTGTTACCAAATTGGTGGCAGCGATTTTCCGGTCCGGAACGGCAAAATCGCCTTGTTTTGGACCCCATCACGGCTCTGACGGACGAAATCGGACACATTTTTGGCCGCTGGCATCGATTTTGGGGGCTATTTGGCTGCCACTAAACTGGTAACAGTACTCATATTTGGCCTTTTTTGCCCACTGGGTTTCCGGCAGACCCCAAAAGCGGGCCCGAATCGCTCGATCCGGGCCCGCTGGGGACTGGCGCGCGACTATGCGCGGCGCCTCATGGCCCACGCCAGCAGCAGAGCTGCTGCGCCGGCTGCGAATACGGCACCAGCCACGACGTACGCGCTGTCGCCGGACTGAGGCAACGTCTCCTTGCCAGCCTTCTTCTTGGACTTGGAAGACGTGGTCGTGGTGGTCGTAGTCGTGGTCTGGCTCGAACCAGGCGTCGGCGTAGGCTTGGCAGCCTCGGTAACGGTAAAGTTCGTCTCGGCCGTGCCCGTGGTCGAAACCACGCTCAGTTTATGCTCGCCAACGCCGAGCGTCTTCAGGAAGCTTGTCTTGAGCGTCACGATCGTAGAGCCCTCAGTGAGCACGTAGTTCTCGGAAGCGACCTCCTTGTCGTCGACCAGCACCTTCTGGAAGAACCCGATCGGAGCGTTTGAACGGAAGCTCAGGTCCTTGGCGGCGTCGACCACCATCGTCTGACCCTTACCGTCGATGATCTCGGGTGCCAGAATCGCAATCTCCTCGGACTTGCCCTTCTCGCCGCAAACCGTGCACTCCTGATGCTTCTCGCCCTTGGCCTCGACAGTCGCCGGCTTGACGACCCACTCAAAAGTGTGCTCGGCCTTGTCGATAATCTCGCCGCAACGGCAGACATGCCAGTGGTCCTCGGCGTCGTGTGCCCAGCCAGAACCGTCGGGCTCGTGCTTGAGAACACCCTCGACCGTCACGTTCACGTCGCCCTCGACGTCCTTGAGCTCATAGGTGCCCTTAGCGGAGAACTCAACAGCCTTGCCGTTGACCTTGACGGCGTAGTCCTTGCCCGCAAAGTACGCGCTGTCGATGCTCATGGTGAGCGTTGCAGTCCCGTGCCAATCAAGCTCGGTTGCCGTCGAGGCGAGCGCGTAGCCCACCTGATTGCTCGGCAGCGTCACGACCAGCTTGCGGCCGGCTGCCACGGTAACCTCGGTGGCAGGAGACTCGTCGTAGTTAGTCTTGGCCTGGTAGCGCACCTCGTACACGCCGGCGGCAAGGTCCTCGAGTTCAGTCACGCCCTCGCCCACCGCCTGATACTTGGTAGCACCCTTGGCGCGCCACTCCATCGTCGCGTCGACGCCCGTGATCTTGCCGTCCCTCTTGCCGCTCACAGTCTCGGCCTCGACCTGGACCACCGGCGCGTCCTGCGGGGCGTTCTTGATGGAGAACTCGCACGTCAGACCTTCGGTAGGCAGTGCGTAGTTGCCTGCGGCCTTGCCCGTCAGCTCGGTGAGGGTCGCGGCATAGGCGCCGACCTCGATCTGAGAGCCCTCGACGGTCGCACCAAGGTCGTCCTTATCGATGACGTTGCCGAGCGTCGCCTCGGGGCAGTGTTCCTTGCCATCATAGGTGAACTCAGTAGTTCCCCACTTCACAGTGAGCACGCGCTGGTTGATGGTGAACACGCCATCAACGAACGTAATGTTGTAGTTGGGGTTCGCGCCCTCGGGCTGCGTCAGTTTCAGAGCATAGCCGCCGTCGCGCACGTTGTCGTTATCTTCACGCTCGATCTCGATGCCATCAAGGCTCTCGCCCTCGACAAGCTCGCCAGATGCGATCGCCCACGTAAACACGGGGTCGGCCTCGCCGTACGTCTTGGAGGAGGTATCGGCTGCGACCGTGATCGCGCGCGGCTTGACCTCGAGCGTGACCTCACCCTCGGCGGTCGCACCGTCAATCGTCACCTGGTAACCAACGGTCAACGTGCCGACGTCGCGGATCTTGGGGGCCTCGGGGGACCAGTTCTTGCCGTCGGTGCTGTACATGGCCGTCGCGCCCTCGGGCAAGCTCGTCGCGTCGACCGTGTGATACGCACCGTTGTACTCGCCGGAGTAGCCAACGATGGCGGCAGCCGGAATCTCGACCTCGGCCAGCTTGTGACCGCAGACCTTGCACTGCTGTTGCTTGGAGCCCTTCTCGGTTGCCGTGGGGGCCTTGACGACGACCCACTCAAAGTCGTGCTTGGCCTCGTCGATCTTGTCTCCACAGGCGCACTTATGCCAATGCGTGCTGTCGTCGGAGAGCCACTCATCGTTCACGGCCTCGTGCTTGCGCACGCCCTCGACCGTGACGACGAGGTCGCTCTCGGCGTTCTGAACGGTGAACTCACCACGCGCATCGGGCGTCACAACGGCATTGTTGACCTTGACGGCGTAAGAGTCGTTGTCAGCAAAGTAGCCGCTCTCGATGCCGACCGTGAGGGTGGTTGAACCGTGCCAGTCAAGCTCGTCCGGGCTCGCCGTGATCGTATAGCCGACCTGCTTGGCAGGCAGCGTCACGACGAGCTTGCCGCCGACATTAACGGTAACCTCGGTGGCGGAGGAGGCATCATGGTCGCTATCGGCGCGGTAGCGCACCTCGTACGTGCCGACAGCGCAACCCGCAATCTCAGTCACGCCTTCGGGCACGCCCCGATACTCGCCAGAGTCCTTGGCGCGCCACTCCATCATAGCGTCGACGCCCGTGATCTTACCGTCGGACTTGCCACTCACAGTCTCGGCCGTGGCCTGGACCTTCGGCGCGCCCTGGGGCGCCTTCTTGATGGAGAACTCGCACGTCAGGCCTTCGGCGGGAAGCTTGTAGTTACCCGCGTCGTCGCCCGTCAGCTCGGTGATTTTCGCCGTGTAGGTGCCAGCCTTGACTTTGGCGCCGTCAACACACGCGGAGAGATCGTCATCGCCGACAATGTTGTGGAGCTTCGCTTGGGGACAGTGCTCCTCGCCGTCGTAGGTGAACTCAATAGTGGTGTCCCACGTTACGGTGAGCTCGCGTTTGCTGATTGTAAAGGTGCCATCCTTGAACGTGATCTTGTAGTTGGAGTTGGCGCCCTCAGGCTGCGTCAGGCGCAGAGCATAACCTCCGTCGCGTACACTGTCGTCATCATCGCGCTCAATCTCAATACCCTGAAGGCTCTCGCCCTCGACGAGCTCGCCAGAAGTGACGTCATACGTAAACTTGGGATCGTCCTCACCATAGGTCTTGGAGGCGTCCTGCGCCGCGACCGTTATCGCACGCGGTTTGACCTCAAGCGTCACCTTGCCGTCGACCGCCGCGCCGTCGATCGTGACGCGATAGTCGACCGTCACACTGCCGGAATCCTTGATGCTGGGCGCAACGCTCGTCCAGCCGCCGTCAGCAGCCTTGTATTCAACGACGGAACCTTCGGGCAGCGCCGAGGCGTCGACAGAGTGGTCCTTGCCGTCATATTTGCCCGAATAGCCCTTAACAGCCAGGGCCGGAATCTCTACCGCACCCGACTCATGGCCGCACACGGAGCACGTTCCATGTTTGGAGCCGGTCTCGGTAACCGTCGGCTGCTTGTCGATCGTCCATTTATACACATGCTCGGCGTACATCTTAATTGTGATGGTCTCTTTATTGCCGGCAGTGTCCGTAGCCACGATTACATGCTCAGTACCGGCATCGCCTTCAGCGGCCTTAACCGTGTACTTTCCGTCCTTGCCAGCCTTGAGCTCCTTGCCGTTATCGGTAACCGTCACCGTCTCGTCGCGGTCATCGAACACGTCAAACGAAACGCTCTCGCAGTAGGCCTTATCTACCCAGAGGTCATAAATGGTGGGGGCGTAAGTATCCACGTAGGTATAACGTTCTTCATCCCACCTGCCGTTGCAAACCCTGCAGACCTTTTGACGAACACCATCGGCCTCAGGCGTGGCGGGCGTAACGATCTCATATTTCCACCTGCAGGGCTGGCGCTCCTGAGCCTTCTTGCAATACTTGCAGACCTTAACGTGGCTACCTTCGCCATTCGGCTTCCAAGCTGCATTGTCAGCAACGGCATGAGGACCCTGCTCGATCTTGACCTCGGCATCGGGCGACGCATTGTGGTTGTTATCCTCGGCATAGCGAACGTAGTACGTTCCCGACTTCGCAAGACCGGTCAGTTTATCGTCAGACGTTATCTTCTGGTAGTCTTTGCTGAATTCGTGGCGGTATTCCATTTTCTTGGTCACGCCCGAGATGGAGCCGTCCTTGCTGCTGCACGTGGTCCAATTATTGCCCACGAGCCCAGCCGGCGCTTCCTGGTCTGCCTTGGAAATCTTCACGGTCGCTTGGCCTGTGACGGTCAGGTAGTCGGAAGCCGTCACACGGTAACGGGTCGTGTACACGGCCGCATTGCGATAGGTCGGCTTTTCCGTCGTCCAAGCGCCGCCCTCTTCGCAGTACTCAATCTTCATATCCGCCGGAACGGGGTCATTCTTAACGTTGACCGTAATGCCGTGCTCTTTGCCATCATAGGTGCCATCGAAGCCCGCGACCTCGAGGTCAAAACGTGCAACGTCAACGATCTCCCATTTGAGCGTCAAAACACTTGTGGTGCCGCCATCGGTCGTAAAGTTGCCCTTACCGATGACAATGCACTCGTATTGCCCCGGCTCAGTCTGCTTCAGTCCGGATTCGCTTCGAGCGCTGAGCTCGTAATCCTTGCCCTCAACGAGATCGACCCACTCGCCGGCACCGTTCTTGAACTTTGCACTTTCAACGACAGGCTGATGCTCCTTGCCGTCATAGGCATACTTGCCGGCGCCCTTGCCGCCGTCTTTAAGGGTGAACCGGTAAGATTGACCCCTAACCAGGCGACGCTGCGAAATCGCGAAGGCTTTTTTGCCCTCGAGCGTCTGGCCAGAGGCAGTCTCAAATGTCGTAACGACATAGTAGTAGCCGGCGTCCGTCGGAGCGTCCTTGAGCTTGGTGCCGTTTTGATACGCCTCGGCATCCGCCTGAGACTTGCACTGATACCACGTGAACTCGTCGCTGGCCGTCGCGCCCATCTGCTCCAGGTTCCACGCGCCGTCCTTATCCAAAGCGATCTTGACCGGGCAGCCATCATAGACAAGCTCAGTGCTCTGAGAGCTCGTCGCCTTGGACATGGAAAGCTTGTACGTGGCCCTCAGGTACTTTTTGACCTCACCGTTCTCGTCCTTGCCATATTCGCACTCGCTGTTGCGGAACGGGCCCACGCACGATGCGCGAACGCCCAAACCGTCAGCTTCAACGTTCCACTTGTGCTGGTGGATGGTCTCGCGGAAGACAAGCTCGCCGTTGCGGTTCACGATCTCGTATTTATCGGAGTTATCATCGGTCTTAGATGAGCCGTCTGGCACAACGCCTTCGATCTCGTCGGATTCGCAGGTGCCAAGAACACGCGACTTTACGCCGTTGCTGCCCGCAGTCTCCTCAATCGAAATCCAAACATGATAATCGCCTCCGCGCACGGAGAAGTCAGAAGCAAGGTTCAGCGCCGGCGCTGTAGCATCGGAGCTATTTTTCTTAGGGATATACAGGCTCTTGGCGGTTCCCGTAGCGATATCAGCCTCGGTATATCCGTCGCCCGCCGTTACGTCTCCTGCATGGCTGTTCTTCCAGAAGCTCGCAATGGTCGGCGACCCGCCGAGGGTAAGGGTTCCAGCAGCGTACACCACGCACGTATTGCCTCTAGCAGCGTTGCGAGAAATCTTGCCACCGCTTATGTTGCAGCGCGCGCTTCGTGCAACATTAAGGGCATCGACCGTCAAAGTGTTGTCGGCCGAGCTCGAGCGCGTGCTGTGGAAGTTGCTCATCGTGCAACCGTTGAGGTTGACCGTAGCGTTGGTGACGCCCATCACGCCCGCGACAGCATAGGTATTAAGGATAGAGGAATTCTCATAATAACAAGACGCTTCGACCGACTTATAGCTCTTGTTCGTCTGCCTGACGCCCAAGTTCTCTCCATTGCCGCCGCCATTGTGGCCACTGAAGCTGCAGTTGTTGAACGTTGCTGTCAACTTTTCGGCAGCGCTTCCATCTTTGGGCATCTTAAAGCTGCTGTTGCCATCGACGGAAACAGCACCATTGAAGTCTCCGGACGTATCGTAGAATTCGCAGCCGGTAAAAGTCGCCGTGAAGGAGTTGGTGTTGCCGCCAGTCGTACTCCGGCCCTCGCGGAAGAGGTGTACGGGGACGGCATATTCTTGGGCATTGCCCGCCACTGCGTGCGAATTGCCGGCATAGTCTTGGATCTTCAGCTTTTCGAACTTGGCGGTCAGCTCGCCCTCGGTGCTGCCCAGAGAAATCGCGGGCACCTTTTGGTCTGCCCCACTGCTGTACGAAAGGGAGAAGTTCTTCGAGCCGTCGCCAACCCACAGGCTAACTGAGATATTCCCCAATGCATTCTTGTAGCCCCCGTCGTAATAACGATCGGTCAAAAACCCGCTTACGGACTGACGCACTTCACTCTTATCATGGAAGCTGACGCACGGATTGTTGATACCGATGAACTCGATATTGCTGCCCTGCTTGATGTTGAACAGCCATCGCTTTTGACTGAGCGACGCGGTCGTATAATCGTTCACGTAGACCGTGCCATCGATGTAAATCCTCACAGGATTAATCCGAGACGCATTCGGCGCGTCAATGGTGTAGCCCGATTTGGGCGTGACCTCGCCCTCGGCCGTCTTAAGCACATAGCTACCCGGCTCGGTGATTTGGACGGACTTTGCGCCGTCCTGCTTAAGCGACAGCACCTCCGCCTTCACCCCGTCGGGCATGACCTGCGTCTCGGCGGTTGCCACCGTCGGCGTTGCCACGAGTGCGCATGCCACGGTGGCGATGCCCAGCAGACGCGTCAACACGGCGCGCATCCCCATCTTCTTCTCCCTCATCATGGCTCCCTTACCCCTATGCTTTCGCGTCGCTTGGCGCCGGCGGTTGGCGTGGTCCCTCGCCAGCCGCCGGCTCAAATTGACATATATATCCACCTGGTATTGTGCAACCGCATGTTTTGACACCCTGCCGCTCGGCGCGAGTTGCGTACCGTGGGGCGCAAACGGAACGCACCCCCGCGGGTGGCGCGTGCGCGATGTGGCAAAATCGAGGTACTAAGGGGGCCCAATATGCTCAAAATCATCGCCTGCGACGACGACGTCGCCTTTCTAGATAACCTGCACCGCATGATCAACCGCTGGTCGGCCGAGACGGGCACGGCGGTCGATGTTGCACTCGTTACGCGCGGCGAGGACCTGCTGGCACGCCATGCCGCATCGCGCGCCGACATCATCATGCTCGACATGATCATGCCGCTCGTCAACGGCATGGACACCGCCCGCGAGCTGCGCCAATCCGATACCGCCGTGCGCTTGGTTTTTCTGACCTCATCGCCCGAGTTCGCGCTTGAGTCCTACGAGGTCCGTGCCTTCGACTACCTGCTCAAACCCGTGACCTACGAGCGCGTGGCGCAACTGCTTGACGAGCTGTCGAGCCTGCGTCCGGCAACGATCGACGAGCTCGTCATCAAGACGTCCTTTGGCTACCATGCCCTGCGCCTATCCGATATCGAATATGCCGAGGCTCGCAACAAGCACGTGGTCTTCCACCTGCGCGACGGCCGCGATATCGAGGCGCTCGAGCCGTTCCGCAGCATCGAGGACCGACTGGCCCAAAACGCGACCTTCTTTAAGTGCCACCGCAGCTACCAGGTCAATCTGCGCAACATCGACCACTTTAACCGCACGGAAATCGTCATGCGCTCGGGCGCGTGCATACCGCTCGCGCGCAGCTGCAAGCAGGGGTTCCAAGACGCCTACTTTGCGGCGCGGTTCGAGGGCGGGAGACGCTGATGTTCCTCTCGGCAGAACTGGTGCTCTGGGCAATCCACCACACAACGACGCTGCTCTTTGGCGTCTTTGCCTCGGCGGCGCTGTGCGGCGTCGAGATCAACCGCCGCCATGCGCTCGAGCTGGTGGGGGTCGGCGCCGTAACCGGCACTGCCTTTACGATTGCCAACCTCGTCGGTGGCGAGCTGTTTGCGCGACAGGCCTATCCACTCGTCGTGCATCTGCCGCTTGTCGTCTACCTGTGCGTGCGTTATCGTCTGAGCCCGTTGCTCACCCTGTTGGGCGTTACCAGTGCCTACCTGAGCTGCCAGTTTAGCAACTGGATGGGCATCGCCGCATTCGCCGCCACCGATTCGCAGGTCGCGTACTACGCGGCGCGCATCATCACCACGCTCGGCGTCTTTGCCGTCTTGTTGCATTGGGCAAGCGAGATTGGCCCCCGCCTGGCGATCAAAAGCCCCACCGAGCTGGAGATTCTGCTCATCCTGCCGCTCGTCTACTACATCTTCGACTACGCCACCAACGTCTATACCACGCTCTTCCACTCGGGCTCGGTGGTAACCGTTGAGTTTTTGGCGTTCGCCCTCTGCGCCTTCTACCTTATGTTTCTTGCCGTCTACCTTCGCGAATACGAGGCAAAGGAAATCGCCGAGCGTGAGCGCTGGATGCTCGCGACCCGCGACAGCGCGGCCATCAAAGAGCTCGAAGCCTGGCGCCAGTCCGGACGCGAGCTCTCGGTTCTCCGTCACGACATGCGCCACTACCTGCGCGGTCTAGCGGCCCTGATCGAAGAGGGTCACACCGATGAGGCGCTCGAGCGCATCGACGCGCTCTGCGAGACCAACGACCGCACCGCCGTGCGCCGCTACTGCGCCAACGAAACGGTCAACATTGCGCTCTCGTCGCTTTCCGCGGACATCAACGCGCACGGCATCACCGCCGACCTGCGCGCCGCCGTGCCCGAAACCGTCCACGTGGGCGATGTCGATCTGTTCAGTGTGGTATCGAACGCCCTGGACAATGCCATCGCCGCGGCGAGCGCCGCCCCCGAAGGCAAGCGGTTTGTCGACCTGGACCTTCGCTACGAAGACGGTCAGCTTCTATTGCTGGTTTCCAACACGTTTGGCCGTGCGCCGCACATGGTCGACGGCATGCCCGTGGCTCAGCACACTGGGCACGGCTTTGGCACCAAGAGCATTATGCTTGCCGTCGAGCGCATGAACGGCAACTGCCAGTTCCGCATTAACGGCGACCGGTTTGAGCTGCGCGCCGTGATGTAGGGGCTGCCACCAGCCTCGCTACAGCGGTGCAGCCGCCGGGGTCAGCTGCTTAATGTAGGCCCACATGCGCTGCTTGGCGGCCTTGTCGGTGAGCGCCGCCTCAAAACCGTCGAGCGCCAGCACGCGGCGCCCCTGCACATGGGCGACCAGGCCGGGCTTGAGCATAGCGGTGTCAAAGTCATCAATTGCCACAAGCATATCGGCATAGGTCTCGCGCATGACATCGGCCGCACTGTTGTCCAGCAGCAGCACCGCCTCGGGGTCCAAGGTCTCCAGCGCCTCGCGGAACAGATCGCACGTCAGGGCCTCGCCCGCCGCGACCGCTCCGTCGCCCGCGCCGGCAACGCTTGCCAGCACGCAGAAGTCCTCGGGCGCATACCCGATAGCCCCAAGCGCCTTGCGCAGTGCGGCGCCATCCGCGCCGGCAGCCAGCTCGCCGCCCGAGCACTCGGCTTCATCCAAATCGCCTTTGACCAGCACAATCGGCGAGCACGCGTTGCCCGCGATACGCACGCCGCGATCTGCAAGCGACGCGAGCTCCTGCTCGGTCGCCTGAGCGATGGCTTCTTTTTTCTGGCTTTGTGACGTGGGCATGCGCTCTCCAATCGTTTGCGTGCCCACCATTATATAAAAGAGCCGCCCGCGAGTGGTTGCTTTACGAGCCGCTGGGTATAAGCACGGTCGTACTGAGTTTTACGCGGCCGAGCCGCGTCGCATTATGGAGGTCACCATGGCTGACATCAAGCAGATTACCCCCGAGAACTTCGACGCTGTCGTCAACGATAGCCTGCCCGTACTGGTTGATTTTTGGGCCCCGTGGTGCGGCCCCTGCCGCTCGCTCTCGCCCATCGTAGACGAGGTTGCCGACGAGCAGGCCGGCAAGCTGGCTGTGGCCAAGTGCAACGTCGACGACAACCAGGACCTGGCCATGAAGTTTGGCGTCATGAGCATCCCCACGCTGATCGTCTTTAAGAACGGCGAGGA
>ERZ1026866.1810-NODE-1810-length-10348-cov-131.969008_pt1 | contig 10348 bp, 6 predicted proteins | sample MGYA00380163_ERZ1026866 | MGnify/ENA primary metagenome ERZ1026866 (study PRJEB33269, sample SAMEA4719799) | human gut metagenome | biome: human-associated habitat; feature: organic feature; material: feces | place: Cameroon | collected 2013-10 ...
ACAAAATAAAATTGCATTTATTTGCATTTATTCAATTAATTATTAAGGGAAGAGAATATCGCTGCATAAGGTACTTGACTCTATTATAGCATGTGATGGATGATGGAATAGATTGATATTACGACTATCCTTAATAGAATTTGTGGATATCATAAGAGGAATTTATTGCTACCATTAACTGAAATTGTTGCTAAGCCTAATGAAAATCTTCGTTCAGCGACGTTGAATGTACGTTCAGCGACGTTGAATGTGTATTCAGCATCGTTGAATGTGCGTTCAAAACTTATGAACGGAGATTTCTATTAAGGATAGAAGCTTTTTCCATTAAGGATAGAAGCTTTTTCCATTAGGGATAGAATCTTTTTCTATTAGGGATAGTTGTATCACCCATGCTATCAAACATTAAAAAGGGCCGACCTCACGGCCAGCCCTTTCAAAATACTGAGTAAAATTCAAATAGGTATGACTTGAATTTTAACTAAACATAATAGTGAATTGAAGGTTATAAATCCTTCTACGCAAATTTTACATCTTAGTGATGACACCCTTCTGGGAACTCTCCAGGAACTGGATGATGTTCTGAATCTCCGGACCATCTGGCACCTGATCCTTGATCTGGTTGATGGCATCGAAGAGGGATGTCTGACCATGGAATACCAGTCGGTAGGCATTCGCAATGTGCTTGCGAACCTTCTCGGTAACCTCGGCTGCCTCCATGATGATGGTGTTAGGACCTGCATACTTCACAGGCTTTCCACCGGCAATGATATAAGGAGGAATATCCTTAGAGAAGGTAGTACCTGCCTGAATCATCGCCAAGTCACCTACTCGAGTCTTGGCGTTCTCTACTACGGATGTTGAGTAGATGACACCGTTACCAATCACGCAGTCGCCTGCAATCTTGGTACCATAACCGAATACGCAACCGTTGCCGATTACGGTATCGTGAGAGATATGGGCACCTTCCATCAGGAAGTTGTTGTTGCCCAGAACGGTCTTGCCACCCTTGTGAGTACCACGGTTGATAACCACGTTCTCACGGATGGTATTGTTGTCGCCAATCACTACCTCACTCTCCTCACCGGTAAAGTTGAAATCCTGTGGGAGGGCAGCGATAACGGCTGCCTGAAACACCTTATTATTATTACCCATGCGAGTACCGTTCATAATACTCACAAATGGATAGATGATACAGTTGTCGCCGATGACCACATCGTCCTCAATATAGGCGAATGGATAGATCTTGCAGTTGTCTCCAATCTTAGCTTTTGGAGAAACCTCTGCCTTTGGACTTATTATACTAGCCATAACTATAAACTATTAATTATTAACTATAAATTACTTAGCTCCTCCACCCAATGCATAGTAGAGATTAACTACTGCCTGCATCTTGTAGAAGTCATCAGCTACCTTAGAGAGCTGTACGTTGAGCAGAGATGACTGTGCCTGGATTACCTCCAGATAAGAACCGCCAGCCTCTGACATCAACTTACGTGTATCCTCCACATTCTGCTCGAGTACGGCGATGCGCTTAGCCTCCACCTTACCCTTCTCGTCAGAATAGTTGTAGAGCACGAGGGCATTGCTCACCTCGCTACCAGCCTTCAGCACGGTGTTCTGCCAAGTGTTGTAAGCCTGCTCATACTGCATCTTAGCCACCTTCAATCCGGCAATGATTCTACCATTCTGGAAGATTGGCTGAACCAATGAACCAACAGCAGAAAGCAACCACTTGCCTGGATTCACGATACCTGCACCAGCAGAATTGGTGAATGCACCTGTACCAGAAATGGTGATGGATGGATAGAACTTGCTGCGGGCAGTCTCTACGCCATAGAAGCACTGAGCCAGATTCATCTCGGCAGCGTGAACATCAGCACGGTTGTTGAGCAACTGGATGCCTACACCTGTAGAGAAAGTTGTAGGAAGACTCTGATTCTCCAGCTTGCCACGGGCAATGGAATGAGCCTGGTCGCCGATGAGAAGACTCAGGGAGTTCTCTGTCTCGCGAATCTGACGCATCAGGTCGGTCTTCTGGGTCAACACTGCATAGTAGTTGCTCTCGGCAGCCTGCACGGAAGTTCCGCGATAACCAAGCTTGGTATCCTTCAGCACCTTCATCATCTCCCAAGTATCCTTGGTCAAGCCTTCCATATTGTTAACCAGCTCCACCTGCTTGTCGAGCATCAACAAGGTATAATACATGTTGGCGATGTTGGCGATGAGGTTGGTCTTTACAGATACCTGATAGTCCTGCAACTGGAGCAGAGCCATCTGGGCACCACGCTTCTGAGAGAGCAGGTTGCCGAAGAGGTCAACCATCCAACTGGCTGTAACAGGCAAGCTGTAAGTCTTGGTAGCAGCGTTACCATCCCAGGAAGCGATAGTTCCCTGAGGAGAGAAAGACAAGGCAGGCACAAATGCCAACTTGGCACACTTCAACTGCTCCTCTGCCATCTTCACGTTCAAAGCCGCATTGAGGAGGTTGACATTGTTGTTCAATCCCTTCTCGATGATTGACTGGAGCTGAGGGTCGGTAAAGACACTGCGCCAAGGAATGTTGGCAAAGGTAGTAGTATCCTTTACAGCCAAAGTATCTGTATCAGAAGCTACATCGCGAACGATACCGCTGGTCTTCACATCCGGACGCTCATACTTTCCGTAGAGAGTCTTGCAGCTGCTCAGAGAGAGCGCTGCGAGACCCAATATGATGATATTTAAATTCTTTTTCATTGTTTCCTTTGAAGTTACATTGCGTTATTACTTCTTCTCGATACCCTTCTGCTGATGAGCGGCATTGGCATACTGCTCCAACTCTGCAGCTACCTCCTCGTTCAACTCATCCTCGAACTTCATTGGAGTCAACTTCTCCTGCAACCACTGGAAGACTGCGAAGAGAGCAGGAACCACGAAGATCTGACAGATAGTACCGATCAACATACCACCTACGGCGGCAGCACCCAGGGTCTGGTTACCATTCTTACCTACACCTGATGCGAACATCAGAGGCAACAGACCGATAACCATCGCCAGAGAGGTCATCAGGATAGGACGGAGACGGGCACCGGCACCCAGGATAGCTGAGTACTTGATGGCCATACCCGTACGACGACGCTCGAGGGCGAACTGTACAATCAGGATGGCGTTCTTTGCCAACAGACCGATCAACATAATCAACGAAATCTGCATGTAGATATCGTTAGAGTGACCGAAGAGGTTGGTGAAGATGAACGAACCTGCCAAACCGAATGGGATAGACAATACCACAGACAGTGGCAAGATGTAACTCTCGTACTGGGCACTCAAGATCAGGTAAACGAATACGATACAGAGTGCGAAGATCAAACCTGTAGAGTTGCTTGATTCAGCCTCAGAACGGGTCAAACCAGAGTACTCATAGCCGTAACCCTCTGGCAATGTCTCCTTGGCAACCTCAGCAATCGCCTTCATACCGTCACCGGTAGAGTAACCGCTGTTAGGAGTTACAGATACATCCATAGAGGTAAACAGGTTGAAACGTGTGATGTTAGATGGACCATAAATCTTCTTCAGATTCACGAACTCGCTTACAGGAGACATGGTGCCATCAGCACAACGAACGTAAATCTTGCTCAGATCGTCTGGACGCATACGACTCTCAGGACCAGCCTGAATCATCACACGGTAGAGCTTACCGTAGGCATTGAAGTTAGATGCGTAGAGACCACCGAGGTAACCCTGCATGACAGACAATACTGAAGATGGAGAGATACCAGCCTGCTTGGTCTTGGCAACATCTACATCCACCATATACTGAGGATAGTTAGGGTTATACTGAGTCTGAGCGGTCTGAATCTCAGGACGCTTGTTCAACTCAGCCAGGAACTTCTTCACATTATCATAGAACTTGTTCAAGTCACCACCGGTCTTATCCTGCATGGTCATGGTGATACCATTCTGTACAGAGAAACCGGAAATCATAGGTGGAGCGAAGGCAAGAACCTGTGCATCCTTGATGGCAGCAGTCTGCTTGTAGATCATACCCAATACAGAGGTATACTCCATAGGGTTGACAAACAATGCCTCGATACCGCCACCGGTACAAGCCTCCTTGATACGGTGGAAGAATCCACCCGGACGCTCCTCGAATGGTTTCAGCTTGACGATGATGGTACCCTGGTTAGAACCGGCACCACCGATAAAGCTATAACCCATGATGGCGTTACGGGTTGCGATGGCTGGGTTGTTAGCCAGCATCTTATCCACCTGCTTAACTACCTCGGATGTACGTTCCTGAGAAGTACCAGGAGCTGTAGAGATACAAGCGAAGATAGTACCGGTATCCTCATCAGGCACCAGACCCGTCTTGGTAGTACCCATCAGGGCAACCAGACCTACGATACTGACAGCCACGAGGCCACCAGCAATGATGCCATGATTGATAACCCACTTGACACCACCCTTATATTTATTGGTAATCTTCTCAAACTGATAGTTGAATCCTGCGTGGAAACGGTCCACGAAAGACATCTTCTTCTCGTGACCCTCCTCGTGTGGCTTCAGCAACACGGCACAAAGTGCAGGAGACAGAGTCAACGCATTGATAGCCGAAATAACGATAGATACCGCCATGGTTACACCGAACTCACGGTAGAAGTAACCGGAAGTACCACCGATGAATGATACAGGAACGAACACGGCAGACATCACCAATGTAATAGAGATGATGGCGCTGGAGATTTCGTTCATCGCATCGATAGATGCTGTCAAGGCACTCTTGTAACCCTGGTCGAGCTTGGCGTGAACCGCCTCGACCACCACGATGGCATCATCGACCACAATCGCAATAGCCAGCAGCAGGGCTGACAGCGTAAGCAGGTTGATGGAGAATCCGAAGATCCAGAGGAAGAGGAACGTACCAATCAAAGCCACAGGTACGGCAATCATAGGAATCAGCGTAGAACGGAAGTCCTGCAAGAAGATATACACTACGATGAACACCAGTACCAGGGTGATGATCAAGGTGAAGATAACCTCCTCGATAGATGCGAACAAGAACTCGGTAACATCCATCAGGATGACATTCTTCAACCCTGGAGGATAACTCTTCTCCAGTTCATTCAACTTCTTCTTTACGTCGCTTGCAATCTGGGTAGCATTGGAACCGGCAATCTGCTGAACCATACCCATCACGGCAGGCTGACCATCATTGAGCAGGTTTACGTTATACTGCAAACCACCCAACTCAACCTTGGCAATTTCGCCCAGGCGGAGAGTCTGACCGGAAGTATTGCTCTTGATGAGGATGTTCTCATACTCCAATGGAGTCTTCAAACGACCCTTGTAACGCAAGGTATATTCATACTGCATATCAGAGCTCTCACCAAAGCTACCAGGGGCAGCCTCGATATTCTGCTCTGCCAAAGCCTGAGAAACATCAGAAGGAACCAGTCCGAACTCCTTCATCTTCTCTGGCTTCAACCAGATACGCATAGAGTAGTTACGGGTAGAAGGGCTCTGCACATCACCCACACCACTGATACGCTTCAACTGAGGAATCACGTTGATCAGGGCGTAGTTGGTAACAAACTGGTCGTCGTAACGTCCATCGTCTGTAGTCAGAGCGAACATGATGACGTTGGAACTCTGACGCTTGGTAACGGTGACACCCACCCTGGTAACCTCGGCAGGCAGCAGAGACTGCGCCTGAGATACACGGTTCTGTACGTTGACCGCAGCCATATCAGGGTCAGAACCCTGCTTGAAGTAAACGGTGATCTGAGCAAAACCAGAGTTAGACGCAGAAGAGGTCATATAAGTCATGTTCTCCACACCGTTGATACTCTCCTCCAGCGGAGCAACGACTGAGTTCAACACCGTCTGGGCATCTGCACCCGTATAGGTAGCAGTTACCGTGATGGTAGGCGGCGCGATATTCGGATACTGCTCGATAGGCAGCGATACCAAGCCGATGATACCCAGCAAGACGAAGAAGATGGAAACCACCGTCGAAAGTACCGGGCGCTTTATAAAGTTTGTAAATGACATAATTTACTATTTTTCTTTATACCTTATTATATATTACTTCTTTCCGCCCATAGCAGTAGCGAAGGCATGAGCGTTATCCTGAGACTCAGCCAACTTGGCAGCCTCAGCAATCTTCTGATTGTAACGCTCCAGAGTGATAGGCTTGATCTGCTGACCATCGGTCAACTTGGTGATACCCTTCAATACGATGCGGTCGCCAACATGAAGACCAGAAGTTACAATATAGTTCTTGCCATCATCCTGTGGATTTACCTTGATCTCAGAATACTTCACCTTGTTATCCTTGGTTACGATGTAAACGAAAATCTTATCCTGAATCTGAGAGCAAGCCTCCTGAGGGATGACGATAGCACTGTTATGATCGTTAGGAACCACGATAGAACCTGCACCACCACTCTTCAGCAACTTCTCTGGGTTAGCGAAGTGAGCGATGAGAGAGATAGAACCAGAAGTAGCATCGATGACACCACTCATCTTGACCACCTTACCTGGATGATTATAGATAGAACCGTCTGCCAACTGCAATTTAACAGCTGGGAAAGCAGCGATAGCAGCCTGAATGCTACCATTGGTCTTAGACATATTCAAAATCTGAGACTCAGAGAGTGAGAAGAATACCTCCATGGTGCTGATGTTGGAAACGGTAGTCAAAGCCTGGCCAGAAGCGCTGACCAAAGCACCTACCTTGAAAGGAAGGCTACCAACAACACCGGCTGAAGGACTGGTAACAGTACACCAAGCCAACTGCTCGCGGGCTGAAGCCAATGCTGCCTCTGCCTGAGCTACCTGTGCCTTAGCGGTTGCATAGCTGTTAGCAGCTGTAGAAAGTTCATATTCACCAATAATCTTGCTATCATACAACTTCTTGTTGTTCTGGTAAGTCAACTTTGCTGTGTTAGCCTGAGCCTTGGCTGTATTGACAGCGGCAGCAGCTGAACGGACAGCAGCCTGATAAGTCTCGCTATCGATAGAGAACAAAGCCTGACCTGCTGAAACAGTCTGACCCTCATGTACAAAAACCTTTGTAATGAAGCCAGAAACCTTAGGACGAACCTCTACATCCTGAATACCCTTGATGGTAGCAGGATAGGTAGTCTGCAATGCGGCGCTGGAAGTGCCGATGGTAGCCACGGCAAACTCATCATCGCCGAAGTTAGGCAGACCGCCCTTCTTACTTCCACCACATGATGTCAAAGCAGCAAGAACACAAACTGCTGCAACAAACAAAACGTTTTTAATTTTCATACCTATTTATATTATAATTTATTATTTTATGTCATACCTTATTATATATACCGCCCTCTGACGGAAACTGAAACAATGCTTTTAGTTTTAAAAAGCGGTGCAAAATTACGAATAATAAACGAATAACGGCTCGCAGGGAGCCGTTATTTAACAAAAATTATTCTCTGTTTAAGTTTTCTGCCATATTCAGCCCCATATCCTGGGCTTTCTTCATCAGAAGTTCCATCAGCGGCTCGCGCTCGTTAGCCACCTTGTTGTCCAGCACGGCATCCTTGAGATACTGCTTCAGTACGCCTACTTCGCGGCATGGCTTGAGTTGGAACATCTCCATGATTTCATTGCCGTCGATGCATGGCTGGAGCAGTCGCTTGTAGTCACGATCCTGAAGATCTACCAGTTTTTCGCGCACCATCTTGAAGTTATCCAGGAATCGCTGCTTGCGCACCTGATTCTTGCTGGTGATATCAGCCTCGCAAAGCGTCATCAGGTCGTTGATGTCATCACCGGCATCATTCAGCAGTCGGCGTACGGCGCTATCAGTCACCTCTTCATCTGCTATCACGATCGGACGCATGTGGAGCTCCACCAGCTTCTGTACATACTTCATCTTGGCATCCATCGGCAGCTTCATGCGGCGGAAAATGCCTGGAATCATCTTGGCACCGATGATGTTATGGCTATGGAAAGTCCATCCGATGTTGTTGTCCCATCGCTTGCTCTTCGGTTTGCCGATATCATGGAAGAGGGCTGCCCAGCGGAGCCAGAGGTTATCAGAATGCTTGCAGACATTCTCGAGCACCTCCATCGTATGGTCGTAATTGTTTTTGTGGGCTCTTCCGTTGCGGGTCTCCACCTTATCCATCGCCACCAGTTCCGGCAGGATGAGATCGAGCAGTCCGGTATCCTTCAGATAATAGAAGCCGCTGCTAGGATGCTTGGAGAGCATGATCTTGTTCATCTCGTCGCAGATACGCTCGCCACTGATAATCTTCAGTCGTTCGGCATTGCGAGAGAGAGCGGCATAAGTTTCATCTTCTATCTGGAAATTGAGCTGGGTAGCAAAGCGTACACATCTCATCATACGGAGCGGATCATCGGAGAAGGTGATATCCGGATCGAGCGGAGTGGCGATGATGCCATCTTCCAGGTCATAGACACCATCAAACGGATCGACGAGTTCTCCAAAACGGTCCTTGTTCAGGCAGACCGCCATCGCATTGATGGTGAAGTCGCGACGATTCTGGTCATCCTCCAGGGTTCCATCCTCTACAATCGGCTTGCGCGAATCATGGTTATAACTTTCCTTTCGTGCTCCCACGAACTCTACTTCTGTATCCTTATACTTAACCTGTGCGGTTCCGAAATTTCGGAACACCGAGAGATGTGCCTTCTTGCCCAGCTTATTCTTGAGGGCAGAAGCCACCTCAATTCCGCTACCCACCACCACGACATCGATGTCATTGGAAGGGCGCTCCAGGAAGAGATCGCGCACATATCCACCTACTACATAGCATTCCACAGACAGCGCATCCGCCGCCTCTGAAATCTCGTGAAAAATATCCTTATCTAGTATTTGCGCCAGTTCGGCATTGGTCAAATTTCTCATACTCATTTTATTTCGGGGTGCAAAGTTACTGCAAATCGAAGACAATACAAAATAAAAAAGCACTTTTTTTATTTTTATTGTTGAGATGCAGCGTAACTTGTCTAAAGTTACTGCAAATAATGTAAAATACAAAATAAATATTTGGCTATTTCATAATAAATGCGTAAATTTGCACCGAATTTCGAAATTATTATGGCAGATTTATTGAAAACAGAACAGCAGTTTAAAGTTGTTATGGGAGAATGCAGGGCATTATTTGAGAAGAAGCTTCACGATTATGGAGCCTCTTGGAGAATCTTGCGCCCATCTTCCTTAACCGACCAACTCTATATCAAGGCGAAGCGCATCCGCTCGCTTGAAATCAAGAAAGAATCACTCGTAGGCGAAGGCATCCGTCCGGAGTTTATCGCGCTTATTAATTATGGTATCGTTGGACTCATCCAGCTGGAAAAACCATTCGTGGATGAAGTGGATATGACACCGGAAGAGGCGATGAAGCTCTACGACAAGCATGCCCAGGAAGCCCTGGAACTGATGCTCAAGAAGAATCACGACTACGACGAGGCATGGCGCTCGATGCGAGTGAGCAGCTATACCGACTTTATTCTTACCAAGATACAGCGAGTAAAGGAAATCGAGGATATCGAAGGAGCCACACTCGTATCAGAAGGCATTGACGCCAACTATATGGACATCATCAACTACGCAGTTTTCGGTGCCATCAAAATGGGAGAAAAGTAAGAAGGCTCATCCTATAATAAGAAGGTTCATTCTATCAGGTAAAAGAGGAAAATGATATGACGGCAAAGCAGATTATAACAAAAACAGCGGTGAATATCGGGCGACTGCTCGTGGCTGTAACCTTCATCTTCTCAGGATTCGTGAAGGGAATGGATCCACTGGGCACGCAATACAAGATAACCGACTATCTGGAAGCGCTGCATATCGACTGGATGTTTCCCGACTGGAGCACCCTGATAATGTCGGTACTGCTTGCCACTGCTGAGTTTGCCATCGGTATCTTCCTTCTCTTCGCCATCCGACGGAGACTGACGAGCAAGATTACCCTTGCCGTGATGATCGTGATGACGCTGATTACACTCTGGATCGTCATCGCAGACCCAGTAAAGGATTGCGGATGCTTCGGTGATGCCGTAGTGCTCACCAATATGGAGACATTCATCAAGAACATCATCCTCCTGATATTCGCCGTCCTGATCTGGAGAAAGCCGCTGGAGATGCCGAGACTCATTTCGAGACAGACACAGTGGGTGGTGATCAACTACACCTTCCTCTTCTCCATCGTGATGAGCACCTGGAGCCTGTGGTATCTGCCGCAGTTCGACTTCCGCCCTTATCACATCGGTGCCAACATCGCCAAGGGCATGGAGATTCCGAAGGGAGCCAAGCAGCCGAAGTTTGACACCACCTTCATCCTGGAGAAGAACGGAGAACGGAAGGAGTTTACGA
>ERZ1026866.1813-NODE-1813-length-10334-cov-7.342543_pt1 | contig 10334 bp, 5 predicted proteins | sample MGYA00380163_ERZ1026866 | MGnify/ENA primary metagenome ERZ1026866 (study PRJEB33269, sample SAMEA4719799) | human gut metagenome | biome: human-associated habitat; feature: organic feature; material: feces | place: Cameroon | collected 2013-10 ...
GCAACAAAAAACAGGGCATAGGTGAGGGAAACCAGATACTCGTCTGAAATGACATTCCTGATGAGGCCTAACAGGTCGTCCTTGATGCCGTATGTTCCGAAAACGATGGCAAGGAACTCGCTCAGGACATAAAGAAAAAGTGGATTCATTCCGAAAGACAGAAACAGAACTGTTATCGGATTCTCCTTTGTTTTTATCGTCTTTCCTTCCGCATTTGCTTCTATCTTTCCTTCTGCACTGATTTCACCCCTGTCAATCCATTGGATTAGCAGACTCAAGATCCAGGCAGCAAAACCACAGGTCACAAATACATAGCTTGGACTCCATATTCTCTTATTGATGCCGAAACCAATCAAGGAAAGGAAGAAGCCAAGAGTGAGCATGACAAGACCACTGATTTTCAGAAACTTGATTTTGGAATGAACGTCCTGGCCTGCGATGCTGATGTATTTGCAACAGAGAAAAACGTTATGATATCTAAACGATTTAGAGGTGTTCTATAATACCAATTAGAACCAATTTTTGTTTTTTTCGATAAGCAGAGAGTCTCATTATATATTAAGGTATATTTGCTTCTTATTAACTTATTAAATAGTGTTTTCTATCTTTTTGTGATTTCCCGTTTTTCTGTTTTCCGTTTTTTCCCGTATTTTTTTTGAAACTTTTTGCTAAAAGTTTTGTTGTTTCGTTTTTTTTCTATAATTTTGTAGGCAGTTAGCGATTGAAATGTGTAAAAACAGAAAATCGCAGCAAAAGTCTCGAACCACGCCGAGCCTTTCATATAGGTATGATTCTTATGATAGAGGAGAGTAGGGTGGGAAAGAGACACGACATATATAAGGCGCATACTTGGCGCTTTGTTCACGACTGATAGAAACTTCGCAACTTTCAGATACTGTCATGGGCTTAGCAACGGTAGGTGTCTACGGGTGTGATTATATCACAGCCAATGGAGTATTGTATACCTATAATAATAGGTAAGATACTCCATGTGGTGGCGTATATCATATCGGCGTGGGCTCTAACGTTGTCTGTTCAGCAGTATCGGGCAATGCGAAGGCCTCTATCAGTGGGACAGACGACAGGCAGTTCCCACGCTTTTTTTATGTTCGTATTAACCGATAAACTAATCAGACTTGTAAATAGGGAGCAAGCAGGTCGCAAAGTGTTATTAATACGATGAATAAATGGTTGACAAAAGGCCTAAATGTTTTGTCCATAGCAACGCTTGTTGTGGGGATAGGAATGATTTGCTCTTGTTCTTGTGGAAAAATAGAAACACCAAATGATGTTAAATACCTTTCCGAATTTCAAGAAATAAACTTTGAAAGTAATCAAAATTGCTTGACTTCAGATAATCTATCTTTGTATGTAGATTATTCAACTTGTATGGCGCAAGCTATGAAAACTTCTCCATTTTTTTCAGATATGATACCTTCTTTGACGGCTGCAACAAAGAACTTTTATTCAATAAAAGGTGATTCCATAAAGAAGGAAACTGGGAAGGTATTTACCCTGCTTAGTAGTATTCAAGAAACTAATTATGCAGATATTTTGACGGCAGCTGAAAATATTGTTGAAGGGAATTCTGAAGGTATGTTGTTGACAGATGGAGAGTATTATGAACCAACTGTTGCAAAAAGTCATGTTAATGATCCATATTTGAAGGATGTTTTTAGCAAATGGTTGAAAAAAGGCCATGATATATATGTTGTAGCAGAACCATATAAAGAGGTATATAATGGGAATGTTTTTGACAAGAAGCGTTTTTATTTTTTGTTTACGGATTCTCGTGTACCTAATAATATATACGACAGAATTTTGCAGTGTGTAGATATGAAAAAATATCCGAATGTTGATATATATCATATGTCTGTTAGTCATCCAACAATAATGGCAGAAGGAACATCCTCGAAGCCTGACGGAGACTTGGCTGTTACTGTAGACGGATATGGAAATTTTGAAATTCAAAACTGGAGTATTGATTGGAATAGTATCCAAAACATCTATCTAAATGCAAATGTGGATGAGAATGGAAATCCTTTGCCAACTGGTAAACCGGTAATTTCTGGATTGAAAATTGATAGAAACTCTTTTGGCTGCTTTAGAATTAAAGATATTGCATTAAAGGTTTATGATATCAATGAGCCTTATGCAGAATTCTATGGCAATAAAGTTGCAGGCTTAAAAGCTGTGAAAATGCAAAGTCCTTTGCAAGAAACAACAAATTTCTTTGCTTTGGACGAGAAAGAATTTAAGGCTCATAGCTTGATTAATATTTCTTTAGATCCTGCCTTTAATGATGTATGTCTTGATGGCTCCCCATACAATTATACAAAAGTGGATATTTGTGTTAATGGGGTGGACTATGTATTTGATAACTATTCTTCAATGTTTGATTTTCAATCTATAGATGTACTTGGGCAAATGAATAGTTCTGTTGCAGAAAGTATTAAGCAATGCTTAACAGATCCATCTATCAAGAAGATGATGGATAATGCTTTAATTTATACAATTTATATTAAGAGTAACGAAAAATAGCTTAGATTATGAGACAGATTGCTACATTAAACCAATTGCAAGATTTGCAAAATTCAACTTGGATTTATGCAATCGCAGTGTGTGTTATTGCCATTGCGGTTGCTTATTTAGTGTCAAACATGATTGCTTGGCAAGGAGGAAATGATAAGTCATATATCAAAAGAAGAGTTTGGTGGGTTATAATCGGAATAGTTTCAGGACTTGGATTCTGGATTTATAATGACATGGTTAATGTCCATCGTATAGTCAATGTAGGATTCAAGCATATGTATTCACAGACAAATCTGATGTGTCTGGGAGTTGTGCTTTTAGGGTACTTTATTGTTAGCTTGCTTATTATGGTAACGCTATTTCGTAAGGCAAAGTTTGGTTCAATATTAGGCAAACAACGTAATAAATAAGGATTATATTATGGCAAAGCAGTTTTTTGTATTAGGTATTGGTGGTACTGGTATGAGGTGTATAGAATCCTTGATTCATCTCTGTGCCATGGGAATGTTTGACAATACTGATATTCATTTGTTAGCTTTAGATACTGACAAAAATAATGGAAACTTCTCTCGTCTGAAAGAAGTTAAGGAGGCGTATGTCAAAGCTAAAGGGGTGGAGGCTTCTTCTCGTGTTGCTCTACAAGACACATTCTTTTCAGCTAATATCAAGTACTATGAGTTTAGTCCTAATTATGAGCAGAAAAGTACTTTTAAAGATGTCTTTGGTTATAGTGATACTCAGTATAATCATAGTGAAGAGACAGATTTGGCTGATCTCGTTTTAGCAAAAAATGTTGAAGATTTTAATCTCCGTCATGGCTATCGTGCCCAAACGCATTTAGGCTCTATGATGATGTACCATTCCATTATTGAAGCTGCAAAGTCATCAACAAATAATGACTTAAAGGCTTTCTTGGGAGAATTGGCAAAGCAGGCCCAAACAGGTAACCCTAGAGTTTTTATCTTAGGATCTGTTTTTGGCGGCACAGGTGCTTCTTCTATACCAATTATACCTCAAGCTATATCAAAAGCTGCTGAGATTATGACAAATGGAGCCGTTAATGTATTGAAGAGTGCGTATTTCGGATCTACATTGTTGACAGCATATTTTTCATTCAAGGCACCTTCTAGCAATGAGTTGGCCAACCAAAAAGTAATAGCTACAAGTGATAAGTTTGCTCTTAATTCACAGGTCGCTATGATGTTTTACGAGGATGATTCAACTGTAAAAAGTACTTATCAGAAGTTTTATATGATGGGTACTGATAGTTTGAGCTGGGATCCAATGGCTAAAGAAAAAGATAAAATTTCGGAGACCATCACTGGTGGAGAAAAACAAAAAAATGATTCTCATTATATTGAGCTTTTGGCAGCTTCATCTGCGTTAAGTTTCTATAATGAGGATGAAAATGTATTGGCAGTTAATAAACAAAATGTCAAGACCGATTATGAGTATCGTGCTATTAATAATAATGGAAAATTTGACTTCCAAGATTTTGTGGGGCAACAAAGAGCTGAGGAGTTTGCTAGAAAGTTTGGTCTATTGATAGCATTTTCGTTGTTCTGCAATGGAACGGATGATTTCGTAGAAAGTGTTCGTTCTGGTGGTGTAAAGGAAATCCAAGAGTTTTTGGATATTAATGTAAATCAGGTGCTGGCTTTGAAAGAATATTTCAATTTGTTCTTTGTTAGGGTAAATGATAATGGGACTCTTTCTGAGGGATGGTTAAAGCAGATTCATCGTTCTGCTTGTGGAGGCGATAATTTCTTGTTTAATGCAAATCTTTTCTCTCCATCCGATTTGAAGAGTTTAATGAAGTTGTCTTGGAACAAGAACTTATATAGAACAAAGGGAATTGGCAAAGATAATCATTATTCTACAGGTATTTTTGGTTCAAAGTTTGATTCTTTCAAGAAGCAGTTCTTGCTTACACGTGACAAAGATTCCTCTTGGAAAAATATAACGAATAATGGGGAACAACTTAATAAGTTAATTTACGATACATTGTCTTCACTTTATAATTTCAAATAAGAAAGGGCTATAATATGTCAAAAGCATTGTTGATAAAAAGTTATACAAATTTAACTACAGGTACACAAGGTCAATGGAATGAGTTGACTATGGCTCGTTCTTATATTCAAGGAATTGAAACAGGTAAAATCCTAGATAATTTATCTGCAGATAAATTAGGAAGCTTGATTTCTGGTGTCCCAACTCCTTGGGCAAGAGCAAAGTTGTTTAAGTTTGCTTTACAAACATTGGCTTCTCCCGATCCTAATATCAATATTTCTGGTTTGCAGCAGTATTATAAGCTATTGCTTGGAGAATGGAAAGGATTGTTAGCTGTTATGGCTTTATATCCAGATAGAATTCGATTCTCAAAACCTGTAGTAATGGATACGAATGGGGGTGATTATGATATAGCTTCAGCGTTTGGACGAATGCTGTTTGAGGATAAAGATGTGTGGAGTAACCAAGACTTACTTCAAAAAGACCCTGCTACACAACCTTTCATTCAATTGATTTATTATAGGAATCATCTTGTTGGTGGAACTTCACCTTTAACAGGTGTCTTTGCAGGCATTTCATATAATAATTTAGGAAGTGATGCCAGTGATATAAATTGGTATAGAGACGGTAAGTTTGAAGATCCTACTAATTATCTGGATCCAGAACAAGTGCAAAAGGTATATCTTTTTGTTAAGAATCTTAATGGGAATCTAACAAATTTTGAGATGAAAATAAATTCTCAACGCGGAAATAAACCCAAAGTAGATTTGAATGGATTTAAGGATATGAGTCGTGATTGGGAGCAAAAAATATTAAGTCGCGGTGGAAATAACCTTCGTGACAAGGGACCTATTGCTAAATATTCAAACTTAGAATGTCCATTCTCAATCTTGTTTGATAGTAATGTACCTGTTTATTTGAAGCCTGATTATACCTTTACTTATACTAATAATGGAGAATATCAGTTAATTGGTGATATCCAAAAGTTATTAAGTGAGGATAAGTATGTAATAGGATTCCAGGAAGATGCTGCGGCTAGACCAAAACTTTCAGATGCTCCAGTCTTTTATTTGTCTGTAAAGGATTTGAAGGATGGCAGTGTTAGCTATTTTTCTTTACCTTTGTCAGAAAAAGGAGTAGATATCTTCAAAAATAGTCTTTCTGGTTTGTTGGGCTATTCTGAAGGTAGTAATACATCTTTGACAGGAGTAATTACCGATGCTGGTCAGTTGGCTGTAACGTTGGTTGTCGAAATTGATGGTCAAAAGGTTACTTTAAATACTCGCGAGTATGAAATTGATTGGATTACCGATCAAGGAAGAGTTATTATGTGGCCAAACTTCGTTTCAGAAAAATGGAATAAGTATTATCTGTACTCAGAGTTCACTGCTGATGCCAAGGAGCAATTCTTGCCTATATTTAAATGGGGTGGTGAGTTCTTGAAAAATATTGATGGAGAGTTTTGGACAGGAGATTATGAACCAGCTCCAGATCAAGAAAAACTTGTGGATGTAAAAAAGTTAGTTACTTATCCTGCAGGGCAAGGTGAAAACTTGCCTAAGTATAATATCGTAGGGGCAGACAAACCTTTAGCAGGTCTTTCTGTTTCTGTTAAAGATACAGGCAAGGAAGTACATGCTGGTTTCTTGATTTTTAGACCTCAAGTTATAGAGGATAGAACCGCTTTCGAAATGAGGGGAACTGCCACAGTCGGCATCGATTTTGGTAGTAACAATACTTGTGTCTATTATAATGAAGACAATAAAGGCGCTACTCCTGTTCATTTTGAAAACTACCGTTCTGTTTTAGTTGGACAAGAGAATAATGATCCGAAAGCAATAGCGGAGAATAATGAATTATTATTCTTTACAAATTACTCTTCTAATAACGGACAGACTAAGTCATGGCTTCATGAGCATGATAATCGCTATAATTGTTATAATGAGTCATTGGAAGTTGCTGGAGGAGTACCTGTAAATCGTCCTAACGTCTTAGTGAAGAAGATGGACCAATATGAGATAACTACCCAAGCAGGTATATTGCATTATAATATGAAGTGGCTTGATGATGATAAAGGAAAGCAAAAGAAAGGAGCTTTCTTGAAATCAATATGGCTGCAAACATGTGCTTATCTTTATACAAATAAGATAAAACCTACGATGTTGGAGTGGAGTTGCCCAGGTTCCATGATGGAGGCGGACATCAATGAATTGGATAAAATTTACAATAGTCTTTGTAAGTTGACTCCAATAGTTGGAGCTAAAACTACTTTGGCTTATCATGAGAATGCTGTTACAGAAGCAGAGGCTGTATGCTCTTACGCACTTTCGCAGAATTTTGGTCTCAATAGCAATAATATGTTCTTGGGTATTGATGTAGGAGGTAGTACAAGTGATATACTTTTGCTAGCAAAGGATTCTGACAATGGAAATAAAGCAACTCTCTACAGGGAAAGCTCAGTTCGTTTAGCAGCAGGCGTATTCTTTAATGCTGTTATTAAGTCTGAAGCATTTAGACAAGCATTGCTATCTTTCCATGAGGGGCATAAGACCAATGTCTATGTGTCAAATATAAAAGAAATATTAGCAGAGCCTTCGAAAGCACCATATTTCTTGAACAGTATCTTTGATCAATTAAAAACGGCAGAAGATTATGAGGAGTTCTATAGTTCGATAGATGCAAATGCTAAATTTGTGTTTACTATACCAGCTTATGTAACCGGTATGCTGCTATATTATTCTGGAATGTTGATTGGTAAGACTATCAAGGCAGAGCATTTGGAACGTATCACAAGAGTTGATGTGCTATCTTTTGGAAAGGGTGGAAGGCTCTTCCATTGGTTGATAAATTCTGCGGGGGTACGAGCTACAAGAGGATATTATTCTGACTGTCTTAATGCTGGTGTCAGATTAGTTGTTGATAAAGAGTTGGATGTTGTTTACCGAGATGAGATAGCAGAAGACAACAAAGCAGAAGTTGCCAAAGGACTTTGTGATCCAAAGGACTTGGAAAAGAAGGCTTTTTCTTCTGAGTCTGATATCTGTGGTGAGTCGGGAGTCAAATATATTATGGCTAATGGTGCACCGAGAGAGTTACAAGCAGAAGATGAGTTGACTGGAGATTATTTCGCAAATGAAATGAACAATTTTGATTTCTCAGGCATAGAGAATTTCGAGAAATTTATGAATATCTTCTTGGACTTTGTCAGTGTAAAAACTCATTTGTATCCACAGGCAGATAATGCATTGAGAAGCGATTTGGCAGACTTGCCTAATCGCATAGCAAGTTATATTTGTAATAATGATACGGAGTATCGAAAGGCAAGAAAAAGTGAGGATGGCAGTTTCCATTATCACCAACCTTTGATTATAGCAGAGGGCGTTTGCTTCTTAGATACTTTAATAAAGAAAGTTTTTGATCAATAAAATGAAGGAACTTACACTATATATAGATAAATGGTACATCATCGGAGCCGTTTGCACCGATGGTGTACCTCGTCTTGTCATCCCTGATAATAAGGAGGACCGTTATTGGCTGTATTTCTATGAAGATACTACCAATAATGAGATAGTGTATGGAAAAGACAATCAATCTCATTATCGCAATAATGAACCTCATTATTATGGGGATATATTCTCAAAGATGACCCAAAGTGATTCACATTTCTTGTATTACAATAGGAAGCAAGAATTATGTGATATCTTTAAGGCTTCAAGAATTTTGGCTTCTTTGAGAGAGTTTATGGATATGACAGAAACAGAAACGGTTGAAACTTATGTTTCTTTTTCTAAGGATATTAGTGATGATGCTCGTTTTCTGTTTTTGACAAAAGTATTGGGGCAAAACCATTTTCATGTGAAGGAATCTGTTGCTCGTATTGAGCACTTGGCATTGGAGCATTCTGTTAGAAATAATAAACTGAAAGATGATGGCTTTATCTTAGTATTGAATGCTTGTAATGAAAATCTTCATGTGTCTTTGTTCAAGAAACAAGGAAAAGATTGCGTACTTCAAAATGAGATGGTGTTAGATGGCTATGGTCGAGATTTGAGAAGTCGAGCATTGTTGGAGAATGTTGTTGGTTGTGTCAATCAACGCACCAATTTTTTGTCATCTTCTTTGGATTTTGAAAAAGAATATCAGAGATTAGAACCCGAAGTAGATAATTGGCTTATAAAATTGGATAATGCAAAAAATGGGCGCCCTATAAGCCTCAATAATATCTCGTTCTCGGGAATGACAAATCAATATGCAGTGATGGTATTGAAGAATGATATTGATTCAAGAACACATATTATTGTTGATGATGTTGTTCGTGAAATAGATAGCTTTGTGAAAAAGTCTAAGGTCAATAATAATGAAGTAAAGGGTGTGGTCTTTCTAGGAAATACTTTCACTAATAAGCAGTTCTTGGAATCGATTCGCTCATGTTATATACTAGATGATGAAAATTATCTATTTTATAGGGAAACGGAATTACCTAATATAATAGGTGTTTATTCGGTTATTGATTGTTCTCAATTCTCTGCAGAGACTCAGGCTGTAATGGCCAATGGTGAGTTGGAGTTGGTTCGTAAGCAAAGGGCTAAAGAGGAAAAAGACCGTATGGACGAAGCTAAGCGTAGGAACCAAGAACAACTGGCAAGAGATAAGGAGGCGCGAGAGGCTGAACTTAGATATAAGGAAGCAATGGATAATGTCGCTGCTTTTGAAAGAAAGCAAAATTATGCCCAAATGTTAGATTGGGCTAATATTGCTTTAACACATCGTCCTGAAGATAAAGAGGCTATGGCTAAAAAAGAAGAGGCTACTCGTCTTTCGTCTGAGCAGAAAGTAAGACAACAACAATACAACAGCATTATACAACGTGCTGAGGCAAGTTTAAAAGAGCATAAATATCAAGATGCATTATCACAAAGTGATGCAGCTCTCAATTTGATGCCTTCTTCCGAACAGGCAAAGTTGATACATGACAAAGCCCGTAAGGCTTTAGATGATATTGCACAAGTTAAAGAGTATTTGACTCGTGCAGACTTGTTCTTGGCTCAAAAATCATACAATGAGGCTTTGGAGGAACTCAGAAAAGTTCTTTCCTTTGATGAGCATAATAAAGTGGCATTGCATAAAGTTTCAGAAATCCAAGTGGAGTTAAAAAAGCAAAATCAAAAAGTTGAAACTTTAAGACAAATTGTAAATCATCCGAAAGAAAATATCGAGGATTTTGAAAAGTCGATAGTAGCTTGTAATGAGTTGTTGAGTATTGATGTCAATAATCAAAAACAATGGACTGAGTGTTTGGCACAATTGAAAAATGATAGGATGAAGTTTAATGAAAATGAGCAGCAATGGAAACTTTTAAATGATCAGATACATAAAGCACTTTTTGATGAAGATTGGCATAAAGTTGTGGAGTGTACAGAAAAGGCGTTATCTATAAAAAATGATGATGTCTTAAAAAATAATATGCAGATAGCTAAAGATAAATTAATGAAGCAACATAAAGAAAATTGTTTTAAACAGCAAATTAATGAAGTGAAGGCTTTGCTTGTTGATAAAGAATTTGATGAAGCAAAGAAAATACTTTCTGGTATGCAAAGGGAAGTTTGCTGGGCATTCTGCAGAGATGAAATTATTGTTTAAACAAATTTTCGAAGAAGAAACTGCAACCGATTTCATAAAAGATAAATCAAAAGAAGACTTTTTTGAATCTCTTAAAAATAAAGATAAGAAGAAAATTAATATGAATAAAGGAAAAATAGAGGACGATGATTTCTTTGGTTCTAATCAACTAG
>ERZ1026866.1814-NODE-1814-length-10327-cov-141.179907_pt1 | contig 10327 bp, 8 predicted proteins | sample MGYA00380163_ERZ1026866 | MGnify/ENA primary metagenome ERZ1026866 (study PRJEB33269, sample SAMEA4719799) | human gut metagenome | biome: human-associated habitat; feature: organic feature; material: feces | place: Cameroon | collected 2013-10 ...
AGTATGGTATCATAGACAAGCTGTAGTTTATAACAACCAAGCATCATTCTCATGAAAGAAATCGCATTTGATTCATTGCTGCTGATAGCTGCTGACGATGTTAGTCAGCAAGCTATCAATCAGCTTCGCTCAGATGGAATATATTCCGTCGAGAACCGTTCTTGCACACTTATCAATATGGTAGTGGTATCTACTGCCGAAGGAGCAGAACATATTCATCAGGTATTGGAGAACCACGAACGTGCCAGAAAGAATGTAGTCGTAAAAATGACTCCGGAACTCTGCATCAAGGATGAATCCGATATCGACTCTATCTTGTCTTTTCAGCAAAAGCCAGGCTGTAATCCATACATGGAGTTGAAGCACTTCTTGCAAGTGTACCATGAGAATGTGGAAATTCATGGTATGGTAGGCTTTGATTTCAGAAGTTTCTCCGATATCATCAGAGGAAAGAATGTGGTATCTGTCTATTCGTATGAATATCAAGACGACATAGCTGAGGCTATCTGCCACCTAAAGTCTGTTAATCTAAAAGACAATGGCAAATATCTTCTGTCGTTTACAGTAGGCAAGTATGATGAGAAGACTCTATCCAGGCATTTGGCTTCTCTTAATGAATACATGGATACCTTCCCCGAAGAGAGCAGCCTCTACTGGACATACAGAGAAGCAACTCCTCAAAAAGTAACTTTGTTTGCTTCTATATCTTCAGAGCAATAAAAGGAAACGTTGATGGAGGAAAAATTCCCTCCGTAAGTATATTAGCTTCATCAGGCATCGAAAGTAGTTTCATCAGACACCGAAACTACTTTCGATGCCTGATGAAGCTAACTTCGTTTTTGGGCTTCTTTTCCTAATAATTTTTAGAATATGCTTGGCTAATTCAGATTTTCTTCGTAACTTAGCAGCGCAAAACGTAAAGCATGTAGGAATATGGCAAAAATAGTAAATAAATATCCTGTAGGAATTCAGACATTTGAAAAAATCCGCGAGAATGGCTATCTCTATATAGATAAGACCAAATATATCGTGGATTTCAGGGAAAAGCAGATGTCGTATATCTTTCTGAGTCGTCCAAGACGATTCGGCAAGTCGCTCTTTGCCTCTACCCTTCAGGCTTATTTTGAGGGAAGAAAGGAACTTTTCGAGGGATTGGCCATTGCTGATTACGAGAAGGATTGGGTGAAGCATCCTGTGCTGCATTTCGACCTGAGTGGTGCCAAGCATTTTGATGAGGAAGGCTTGAAGCATTATCTCGACTTGCAGCTGAAACCATACGAGAAGCTCTATGGCAGGGATGATGATGAATTGTATCCAAACGACCGACTGGATGGAATAGTAAAGCGAGCTTACGAACAGACGGGCGAAAAGGTGGTTGTCATTATTGATGAATATGATGCCCCATTGCTGGATGTGGTGCATGAGAAGGATGTACTCAAGCAGTTGCGTCTCATTATGCAGAACTTCTATAGTCCTTTAAAAAAGCTCGACCCATACCTGGAGTTCACCTTCATCACCGGTATCACCAAGTTCTCGCAGCTCAGTATCTTCAGCGAACTCAACAACCTCGATAATATCAGCATGTTCGACCAGTATTCGGCTATCTGTGGTATCAGTAAGGCTGAACTTTGTACGCAGATGAAACCGGATATAGAGGCTCTTGGCGAAGCTCTTGGCATGACGTACGAGGAATGTCTGGCTGAGTTGACAAGATACTACGACGGCTATCATTTCAGTGAGAAATCAGAGGATGTCTTTAATCCGTTCAGTTTGGTGAAGGCCTTGAACGCCCAAAAGATTGCCCCTTACTGGTTTGGTTCTGGAACGCCAACTTATCTTATCAAAACGTTGCAGAAGTACCATGTCAGCGTGATGGATATAGAGAAAAAGTCATGTGATATAGATGACTTTGATGTTTCGCCCGAACTGGTGACCTCTGCACTTCCGCTGCTCTATCAGAGCGGTTACCTCACCATCAAGAAGTATAATCCGATATTGCATCGCTATACGCTGGAATATCCTAACAAGGAGGTTAAGACGGGTATGCTCAAGAGTCTTGCGCCCAACTATCTTTCGCCAATATCGCTGGATAACAACAGTTTGGTAGGTGATTTTCTTGAAAAGCTCTATGATGCTGATGTTGAAGGAGCGATGGTTCGCCTGAAAGCCTATCTTGCTAGTATCTCCAACCGCTTGAGTAATAAGAACGAACGGGATTTCCAGACGGTGTTCTATCTTATCTTCAACCTGATGGGTGCCTACATGAGGGTAGAGGAGAACAGTGCGATAGGCAGGGCTGATGCCGTGGTGTATATGCCTGATGCCGTGTTTGTTTTTGAACTGAAGTATGATGGTTCTGCCGAAGAAGCTATTAGACAGATTGATGAAAAGGGATATCTGATTCCATATTCTGCAGATGGTAAGCGCCTGTTTAAAATAGGTGTAAATTTCGATAGTAATCAGCGTACGATTGGTGATTGGATAATCAGGGAAGAATAAGAAAGAAAACGAAAAGATAATCCGAAACAGAAGCATTGGCAGCTATCTGTTTCGGATTTTTTGCAGTAACCATACGGATGCAAATGGAAAATCAGTTGCACAAGATAGATTTATTTCATGCAGATTTCAATTATTTCATCGTTTTGCGAAAAAAAACGAACCTGTGCAGTCAATTTTCATATTTTATTTGTAATTTTGCCATGTCATTCAGAGTTTTGCTATTCTATTCATGCAGCACTAAGATTAGAGGTATTTCTGATATGGCATAATCCTAGGCAGTTTTTTGCAGCTTGGGTGTTTGTAGAATATAAATTATAGTGTTGCGAAGTTAGATAAAATATGGAAAATATTTTAGAATATAATAAGTGGGAAGATAAGCTATGGGCTTTGTACAATAGTATTTTTAAGGATGCTTCATATACGATTAGAGATGGAGTCATTTTCCCTGATAAGTATGCTTCAACTCCGTTCAAAGTGATGATAATGAACCGAGAGGCTTATGATGAGAAATCGTATAGTCTCAATCAAGATGGTATTGCAAAAGAGATTGGAGAAGGAATTATTCCTTTCAAAGACCAGATAACATTACGTAGTCATCTGCGTCAATATCTTAGTTTGATTCATCTATTGTCAAATAAAGGTTTTAATGAAGTTTCAGAGAAAGAGGTAATAGACTTTGTAAACCAATCTGACAATGATGATTTTGCGTATTACCTTTCTAATGCAGCTTATATCAATATTAAAAAATCTGATGGTAAAAAATGCTCTGTGCGAAGTGACTTAAAGGAGTATGCTAAGAAAGGAATTGATGTGTTGAAAGAGCAGATTCGATTCTGTAACCCTTCTGTTATCTTGGGTGGTGATGTGTGCTACAACATAATTGACAATCTGTTTGAATGGGGAGAGGTGCTTTATGGTGGAGACGGCTATAACCCGGTAAAGATATATGAGTTGGTGATAGATGGTAAATCATATCCATTTATAGATATGTTCCACCCGTCAAGAACTCAAAACTATAAGGACGGTGACGAAACAGAAAGTATGTCTATGTATTTTCTTGAATTATTCAAAGGTATGATTAGTGTTGAGAAAGCACGTCCTGGATATTGGAGTAGTCATATGAACAATAAATGTTTTGAGACGAGTGCCTTAAAGTAATAATAGTTCATCTTAATAGTGATAATGAGTCTTCTCATGAAAGAAATCGCATTTGATTCTTTGCTGCTGATAGCTGCTGACGATGTTAGTCAGCAAGCTATCAATCAGCTTCGCTCAGATGGAATATATTCCGTCGAGAACCGTTCTTGCACACTTATCAATATGGTAGTGGTATCTACTGCCGAAGGAGCAGAACATATTCATCAGGTATTGGAGAACCACGAACGTGCCAGAAAGAATGTAGTCGTAAAAATGACTCCGGAACTCTGCATCAAGGATGAATCCGATATCGACTCTATCTTGTCTTTTCAGCAAAAGCCAGGCTGTAATCCATACATGGAGTTGAAGCACTTCTTGCAAGTGTACCATGAGAATGTGGAAATTCATGGTATGGTAGGCTTTGATTTCAGAAGTTTCTCCGATATCATCAGAGGAAAGAATGTGGTATCTGTCTATTCGTATGAATATCAAGACGACATAGCTGAGGCTATCTGCCACCTAAAGTCTGTTAATCTAAAAGACAATGGCAAATATCTTCTGTCGTTTACAGTAGGCAAGTATGATGAGAAGACTCTATCCAGGCATTTGGCTTCTCTTAATGAATACATGGATACCTTCCCCGAAGAGAGCAGCCTCTACTGGACATACAGAGAAGCAACTCCTCAAAAAGTAACTTTGTTTGCTTCTATATCTTCAGAGCAATAAAAGGAAACGTTGATGGAGGAAAAATTCCCTCCGTAAGTATATTAGCTTCATCGTCCATCGAAAGTAGTTTCATCAGGCACCGAAACTACTTTCGATGCCTGATGAAGCTAACTTCGTTTTTGGGGGCTGAGTCGTTGCGAATACCATCAAAGCTGCGTAATATTTCTTCTGATCCACAACTTGAAGAACGGGTCGTTAAAGGATACGAAATCCCCATCCGCATCTATGAAATCTCTAGCTATCAACGCCTTCTTGATGCTTTGCACATTTGCAGAGCTTTCCAGGTGCTTAGCGTCGTCTATGCGGTCGGTGAAATATTCATCTTCCACAGCTCTACCGAATTCAAAGGGATTTTCTATCATAATCGTTTCCTTCTTCATCATTTAATGTTGAATGTAAAGGTAGTAATAATTTTTAAAGTAAGAAGTGTTTTAGTAAGAAGTATATTAGTAAGAACTTTATTACTAATTAACTTTTTACTAGTTATACGTAACTACTCAGTACCCCTATGAGCATGAGTAGTTACATTGGAGATTAGTATGTATTTAAGAGATGGATGCACCATTTGATGCTTTATCTTGTTAATGATTGAAGGCAGACATGGAGTATGATGGATATCCAAGTCTGCCTTCTATTTTTATGGGTGTATTTGCTTGATGTACATCTTCTTATCCTACTGGTTTCTTTTGGTTTTTCTTTCTTCTCCACAGCAGGAAACCTGTAATAGGCAATGAAGCTGATGTAAGTGCAGCAAATAGCATGATGATTTTGCCTATCCATCCCAAGATGATGCCTTCATGTAGGTCCAAAGTGGCATGAATCAGTTTATCTGCTGGTGTGCCATCCTTGTATCTGCCAGCATATGGGCCTGTTCCTTTTAGCTCTTTGAGAGTATATTGGTCAAAGAAAAGATTGTCTTGTTTATAATAGGAACCTTTCTCATGTACCACACTCACTCTATAGCTTCCCTGGCTATCGGCAGGGAGTGCATAGTAGTATTGTACTGCGTTAGGACTCTCTTTTAGAATCTTGGCTTGCAGTAGGTCGATGCCTGCCGTTTTACTCTGGATATGGAGAGAATCGGATGGAGGTAAGGTGTATGCTTCCATCTGTTTTCCGCCAGAGGCCAGTTGGTAGATACCATGACTGAACCAATCTAAGCCGAAGATAAGGCCTGTGATACTTACCACTATTATCGGTAGGAGCATGTATATACCCAATACATTATGAAGATCATATACGAATCGTCTCCACTTGAATGGACGATGAAAGGCGAGACGTTTCTTCAGAAGATGTAACGTGATATGCTTTGGCATCCAGATGACCAATCCTGTGAGGAGAGTCAGGAAGAAAAGCAAGACTCCATAGCTAACCAAAGGTTTTCCGATGGTTCGAGGAAACCACATATACAGGTGTCCGTTCAAGATGAATAGGTAAAAGTCAAACTCATCGGTTCCTAAGTGGCTAGTATGGATTATCTTTCCGTCATAAGGGTTCAGATAAATGGTTGTCTGTCCCTTCTCTCCGAAGTAATCCACCCATACGGCTTCATCCTTTTCGCCTATGGTGATGGCGGAAGGACGCTCTTGGTGGCTTTGTGTGTTGGCAATCTCTATCAGCTTGGAAGGTTGGAGAAAAGGCTGATTCCTTGCCTCCACCTTTTTCCAAGGTTGATAGGTTGAGCTGATCTCATCCTTGAAGAGATAGATGGCCCCTGTTATGCTGACAACAAAGACGATGATTCCAGTGGCTAGACCTATCCATAAGTGGAGTAGGTAGCATAATCTTTTGATATTCATCCGTTCTTGATATATTTTTCCTATTTTCTGCTTTTCTGATGTTTATGGTAGTTTGAAAAAGCCTCCTACGAAAGATGTGGAGACACGAGCTCCTCTCTCGGCCTTGGCTGTGGCAATATCGGTTCTATAGATGTAGATGCCATCAGTTGTTGACACCGGCAAGAAAGCGTAGCCGTTTTCAATGAGGCAAGCGAATCTTCTGCCACCATTTCCATTGTGCACAGGGATTCCTTCCACGTCTTTTACTGTTTTGTTTTTGAGGTCGATGATGCAGCATTTTAGGCTTTTGTCGCCCCATCTGTCATTGGCGGTCTGAGGGGTGATGGTACTCACTTCCGCAAAGACGAGTCCATTGCCGATATATTGGATATGGGCAGGTTTTAGCCCACCTGTGGCCTGTTCGAAATCGAAGAAGTAGTCCTCGTCAAAGGTGGTGGATCCCTTCTTGATTCTCAGAAAGCCTGCATGCTTGGTACTTTGAGAGTATCCGTTGGAAATGGCAGAGTTGGACATCACGTAGAGGTTGTCTTCTTCATCCTTGACAAATCCATTGAAGGCGTTCCATGATCCACCAGGTCCCATTCGCGTGTCTTTCATCAGCTTGACAAACTTGAACTCTGGATATGAATATACCGCTACGAAGCAAGTGTCAGTATAAGCAGTCTCGAATGTTTTGCTGTTCATCGGTGTATAAGTAACATAGAGGTTGCTGCCACTATGTGCCATTCCCGTGATGCTTGGCCAGTCGAGATTATCTATTGGAGAAACAGAAGTCTTGCTGTTTTTGGAAGTGATGGCTGCCGTATGGGCATCTACCGTATAAAAAGTCAATTTGTTACCGCTTTCCTTATTGCTTGGCAGTTCCAGGGCCACCATCGTGTTCCCATCTATTTGGCAAAATCCATTGATGGAGTTGTTGAAAACGAATTCTCCTTGTTCCTTCAGAAGACCGTCGGAGCCTCTTACCACTCCTGTGGCGTTGGTTACTCCCAGTCCTCCGATGCAGAAGATGGTATTGCCGCCTTGCTGATAATCGTGATAGCCATTTTGCTCGATACCTTTACCTACAGCATTGATGGTTCCTTCCATCAAGTTGTCTGTAGAAACCACGTAATAGGAGGTATTGCCACTGGAGGTTACGCCCAAGCTAAGCACGTAAGGGGCGTTTGGAATTTCTTGCTCGCCACTGAGGTCATCGTCGCATGATGACAGAGTGAGGGATGTCATGGCTATGGTGACCATGAGCATGATGTTGCTATATATTTTTTTCATTGTCTAATCAAATTTCTTTTAATTCAATGGATGTTATTTGCTGATGTAATATCTGAACTTCATGTTGAATGTTCTGCCTGGTTTTTGCAAGCGATAGTTGTCATACAGTTTCTCGTTAGTGATGTCCGTGCATTCCAATATGACGCTGTATCTGCCATCTTTCATGCTGTAACCCAGAGATACATTGTGACTCAGCTGCTCTGGTATGACCTTCTTGGTGGCCTTGGCTCCCAGTCCGGTGAAGGAGAGATAGTAGCTATGGATATACTGTATGTCATAATTGAGGGAGAGGGTGTTTCCCTTCCACCCGAAATCAAAGAAATTGTAGTCAGCGTGTCCATTCATGAAGAGATATGGAATGTTTGGCAAGCGCTGTCCGAAGGTGATGTTCTCAGTGATGCCATCGCCCACGTAGGTATTCTGTGATTTCTCAAACTCCAGCTTGTCCTTGATGTCTTGGTAGGTGAAATTTCCATTGATATGGAGATTTCTCTTGTAAGAATATCCCAGAGAGGCCTCTATACCACGCGTATGCACCTTGCCAATGTTGTCATAACTGGTGGTAGGGTTGCTGGTCAAGCTCACTCCCTTCAAGATGAAGTCCTTGGTGTTTCTATAAATGTAGTTGACCTCTGCCTGCACTCTGTGAGGACCAAAGTTTTGGTCAAAGAGAAGGCCCGCATTGAAGTTGTTGCTACTCTCTGGTTTGAGGTCTGGGTTACTTTTCTGAACCATTCCATCACCAAACATCTCCACGGTCTCTGGCATACGGAAGGCACGCTCAAAGGAAACCTTGGCTTGCAAAGAAGGTAAGATGTAATAAGTGGCAGCGGCTCCATAACCAAAGCGATGCTTTCTGTCAGACACCTTCTCCCATCGTTGGTTATCGGTGAACTGGTCCATCAGCTTATAGGTGGAGCTATAGAGTCGGTACATCTTACCGAAGATGTTGGCATTCCATCTTTGGAATCTCACCTGATAGCCCAAGCCTGTGATGTTTTTGGTGAGTTGCTGTGGTACATTGTTCATCTCATCGTCTGGGTACATCTTGTCATCGCTCTTTCTGCGCATGGCAGTGAATACATTGTTCAGAGTGACCGACTGGTGGTCATCTATGACGTAGTTCAGATTGGCATTGGCTTGCCACTGGCGTTCCTTGATGGTAGCATCGGTGAGGTAACCTTCACCAGCCGATGTACTGGTAACATATTCTCCCTTCCAGTTATACTTTCTGGCAAGCGTATCTACATTCTGGGTGTTCACGATATTGTACGTGCCATAAAGAGACAAAGACAGTCCTGGCAAGAACAAGTCATCTTTCTTGTACTTAATGCTTGGGATAATGGAGAAACTCTTGGTCTTTACACCACCATACACCGCATCCATTGTGGCTCCTGTTTGTACATTATTCTTGTCGGTGGATGCAATCAAGCCCAGGAGCAAGTAGTCTGCCCATGATTTGCCCACGATGCCGCTTTCCACCTTCAAACCGAATGAGTGGTAGCCATCATTGAATCTTTTCACCCATTCGTAGCCCTCTTGTTTGTTGGTGGAAAGGTTGACGATAGGTGCCCATACCTTATAGTTGTTGTCAGAGTAGTTGGCGAAGGCGTTGGCTCTGATGGTGAATCCTCCATGTGATGTATAAGCTCCATTGATAGAGAAGCGGTGCGTATTATAAGAACCGATGGAGTAGGTGGCATCCAGGTAGTTGGCATTTTTGCGTGACACGATGTTCACAGCTCCACCCAGTGCGTCAGAGCCGAGATATACTGGTAACACACCCTTATACACCTCGATTCTGTCAGCCATGTTTGCGGAGATATTGGCCAAGTTGAAGGAAGAGCCAAAGTTATCCATAGGAATGCCATCGATGAAGAACTTTATCTGGTTGCCAGAGAAGCCATTCAGGGAGAAGCTATAGTTGGAACCCAGTCCACCGTCTTCTCTAATCTTGACGCTCGTAACACTATTAAGAAGCTTGTTCAAGGGAGCCGCTGTCTGGTATTGTTTCTTTAAGTCCAAGACAGAGATTGCGTAAGCTTGCTCTTGCATTCTGCGTGCCTTTGATTTACCCACTACCTGAACTTCTTCAAGAAGGACAGAGTCTTTTCCTACCTGTGCATTCAGATTCGTGCTGATGGCCATTGATGAAAGAATGCACAGACCTATTTTTTTGTTCACTCTCATATTAATTTTTGTCTTTTTACCTTATTTTCTTTTGAGGGTGCAAAGGTACGGCTTCTATGAGGAATATGCAATACCTAAAAATAGTGATTTACAGTCCTCTTAAATTTAAAGTATATTTTATTCGGAGTGCCGTTGTGGGAAAGCAGTTGCACTGGAACTGGATATTCCAAACAGATGCTCTTACCTATGTGTATCAGTTGAAGTCGAGAGGGCAGGAGGCTGTAGATTCCAAGTTTCCTAACGGTCTGCCCCATTCAACGCTTGTGACCGACAGAAAGCAAACTTATTTCAAGATGAATGTCAAGGATCATCAAGTCTGTCTGGCTCACCTGTTAAGAAATGCCGAATATCTTAACGAGCTAGATGCAAAGCAGGACTGGTCTCGAAGGTTTATCCATCTGTTAGCGCACGCCATCGACTTTAGGCGAAACAACACTATCACGCAGAGAAAGATAAAGGTACTGAAGACCAAGATGAAGAATCTCTTGGGAGAAAGTTTGTCACACCTCGATGATGAGTTGGAGAGATTCTAGTTACAGTTATACTGATGTCATTTTCGGATTCCCCAAATTCAACAAGCATGTTCTAAACAACGAAATGCCTCAGCCATACTGGTCGAAATCGGTTATTATCAGGTTAAAACCGTAATTAAGTAAACGATTTCATACAATTATAATAAGGAATCGTGTGGTTATTGCTTTTCT
>ERZ1026866.1817-NODE-1817-length-10321-cov-8.333431_pt1 | contig 10321 bp, 8 predicted proteins | sample MGYA00380163_ERZ1026866 | MGnify/ENA primary metagenome ERZ1026866 (study PRJEB33269, sample SAMEA4719799) | human gut metagenome | biome: human-associated habitat; feature: organic feature; material: feces | place: Cameroon | collected 2013-10 ...
CGTACATGTACGGATGAATGTGGGAGGTGTTCGGATGAAGTTGATAATCAAGGCAAGCTTTCCGGAGCCAAGTCGCAGCGCGTATAAAAAACGGGTGCAGACCGAAGTCTGCACCCGTACATGTCGATGCCCGAGGGCTTATTTGCGCATCAAGCCGCCGCGCTCGTCGATGGCGTCCCAGAAGGCGCTGGCAAAGCGAGGATCGCTTGCGGCCATGAGGGCGTTGGTTGCCATCCAGCCAGACGGGGTGCCGGTGTCGTAGCCCGAGAGCGGGTCGATGACGACAGCGTACATGGCCTCGCGGTCGAGCGAGCGGGCCATGGCGTCAGTCAACTGAATCTCGCCGCCCTTACCGGCCTGCTGATCGGCCAGCAGGTCCATGACCAGCGGGCTCAGCAGGTAACGGCCGACGATGTACAGGTTGGACGGAGCCGCCTCGGGAGCGGGCTTCTCGACCAGACCGCCGATGCGCCAGACAGCGCCCGGCTCGGCATCGGCAACGCCCTCAGCGCCCTCGAGCGAACCGACTCGCTCGCCGGCAATAACGCCGTAGCGGCTGACTTCCTCGGGCGAGCAAGCAGCGACGGCGATAACCGAAGCGCCACCGTGCTCCTTGGAAACGGCGAGCATCTTGTCGCAGATGTCGCGGTTAGGCACAACGTAGTCGCCCAGAAGAACCAGGAAGTTCTCCCCTGCCACAGCGTCGGCAGCAGAGCGGATAGCATGGCCGAGGCCCTTGGGCTCGTACTGATAACGGAAGTCGACCGGCATACCACCAGCGTGGGCAACGGCATCGGCATAGGCGTTCTTGCCGCGCTCGCGCAGCAGGTTCTCGAGCGAGCGATCGGGCTGGAAGTAGCTCAGCAGCTCAGGCTTACCGGGAGAGGTAACGATGATGGCGTCGTCGACCTCCTCGGGGTCGAGTGCCTCCTCAACGACATACTGAATGACCGGCTTGTCGAGCACCGGCAACATCTCTTTGGGCGTGCACTTAGTGCCAGGCAGAAAACGCGTGCCAAGACCGGCGGCGGGGATGATTGCCTTCATGTTATTCAAGGATCCTTTCGCAGGCGCAGAATGCGCCCTATGCGTGCGGCACGGCGGCCGCAGACCAAATTGCGATACCGAAGTATCTTACCGCCGAAGACATACGTCGCCGTAAGGCAAACGCAATTCTTCAGCAGGTCAACGCAAATTATTGCTCGAATGGTGCAATTTTACGCCCCAGCGGTAACGGGATTGGCACGGCGAAGACAGCGGTGTTCTGCGTGCCGAGCAATGGGAATGAGGGGCCAAAACAAAAAAGACGGGGCTCGCATAGCGAGTCCCGTCTGCAAAGAAATCTGGCGAGAAAGCCTGATTACTTGAGGGTGACAGCAGCGCCAGCAGCCTCGAGCTTCTCCTTGGCAGCCTCGGCGTCCTCCTTCTTGGCACCCTCGAGAACAGCCTTGGGAGCGCCCTCGACGACCTCCTTGGCCTCCTTCAGGCCAAGGTTGGTGAGCTCACGGACGGCCTTGATGACCTGGATCTTGTTGTCGCCGAAGCCCTCGAGCACGACGTCAAACTCGGTCTTCTCCTCGGCCTCAGCAGCGCCAGCAGCAGGAGCGGCGACAACAGCGGCAGGAGCAGCGGCGGAAACGCCGAAGGTGTCCTCGATAGCCTTGACGAGCTCGGAAGCCTCGAGAAGGGTCATTTCCTTAAGAGCATCGATGATCTCATCGGTGGTAAGCTTAGCCATTTCTAAGTCCTTTCGGTTTCCGTGCGGATGCACGGAGATCAGTTAAAACACGGCGCGAATGCGCCAGGGGTGCGGCGTTGCCGCCGCGGATGAAAACAGCAACTAGGCTGCCTTCTGCTCGGAGACCTGCTGGATCGAACGAGCGAGACCAGAGGAAACGCCGTTGACGCAGACAGCGATGTCGCGAGCGAAACCGGAGATGAGACCGGCGATCTGGCCGAGAAGCTGATCCTTGGTGGGCAGCTCGGCGATAGCCTTAACATCATCAGCGGAAACGGCCTTGCCGTCGGAGATACCGCCCTTGATCTCAAGGACGCCCTTGGACTTAGCGGAGAAGTCCTTAAGAGCCTTAGCGGCCTCGACCGGCTCGGTCTCGTAGAACACATAAGCGACGGGGCCGGCGAGGATCTCGTCGAGCTCGGGCTGCTCCTGGTTCTTGAGAGCGATCTTGACCAGGTTGTTCTTGTAGACCTTCATCTCGGCGCCGCACTCGCGAAGCTGATGACGCAGCTCCTGAGCCTGCTTAACCGTCAGACCGTTGTAGTTGACGACGAACAGACCGGCGTTCTCGGCGATACGGGACTCGATCTCTGCAACCTTGTCGATTTTGTACTGCTGGGGCATGAATTACACCTCCTCGAATTCTTTCCGGGCACGGTCCGCCACAAGGACGTGACGGGGGCATGTCCAAAAAGAAAGCCCCCGCGCTGCATGAGCGACGGGGGCGAGAAGACATATCTACTCGACCACCTCGGCTGGCGGGATGTCCCATTAAGCTCGCGGGTAAGACCCGTTTGCGCCGGCTGTCTCTGGCAGCGGATTCGTGCGTGAACCGAAAGTATTATGGCGGGGACCCCGGCGTCGGTCAACGGGCACGAGGATTCGCACACAAACCCTGCATACGCTCCGGTCCGAGGGGGCGGGTCGAGATTTTCGCTCGGTCAAGTCCTGGGCTCGCACGAAGAGCACATTTAGTGCTCTTCGGCTCGTGCGGAATCTACGAAAATCTCGACCCGCCCCCTCGGACCGGAGCTACGGTAACTTTGCTGCGAATCCTCGTGCCCGTTGAGCGACGCGCCCCACGCATAACCCTTATGTCGGTGGGCTGATGGGTTGCGTCCCGTTGGGCTATAAGGTTGAAACGAAGTTGGACAGGCGGTGGAGACCTTCGTCCAGATCTTGGTCGGAGACGCAGTAGCTTAGGCGGATGTGGTTTTCGGTGCCGAAGCAGTTTCCGGGGACTAGGGCTATGTTTGCTTCTTTGATGGCTTTGATGCAGAAATCCTCGCTTGTTAGGCTGAATTGTTTGATGCTCGGGAAGGCGTAGAAGGCTCCTGCGGGCTCTACTACGTCGAGGCCCATTTCGTCTAGGGCTGCAAGCACTCGTTTGCGGCGGGCTCGGTAGACTTCGAGCATGGGGGTGGGGTCGACGGTGAGGGCTCGGGTTGCTGCGTCCATCTCAAAGGAGACGGCACTCGATACCAGGTACTGGTGGGCTTTTGCAATCTCGGCGATGACGGGGGTTGCGGCTGCGAGCCAGCCAAGGCGCCAGCCCGTCATGGCCCAGGGCTTGGAGAAGCTCTCGATGACCACTGTCTGCTCGCGCAGTTCTGGGTGGCGCTGGGCGAAGCGCTCATAACCGTCTACATAGACCAGGCGGTTGTAGACGTCGTCGCAGACTACGTAGATGCCCGCCTGCTCTGCCACGCGCGCCACGGCGTCGAGCGATGCCGCGTTGAGGATGCAGCCCGTGGGGTTGTTGGGCGAGCAGATGACGATGGCTTTGGTCGCCGGGGTCACGCAGGCGCGAAGTGCTTCCTCGTCGATCTGGAATTGTGCGGGCTCCGTATCCAAAAAGACCGCCTTGGCGTGGTTGGCCACGACGATGCTCTCATACAAGCCAAAAGCCGGCGTGGGGATAATGACCTCGTCGCCGGGGTTGAGCATGGCCATAAACGTAGCCGACAGGGCCTCGGTCGCACCGTCCGTGAGGATGACCTCGTCAGCCGAAAACGAAAGGCCCGCGTCACCCATATATTTGGACAGCGCCTCGCGCAGGGCGGGGCGGCCGTTGTTAGGCGGATAGTGTGTGTCGCCACGGTTGAGCGAGGCGGTCACCTCGGCGCTGATCACATCGGGCGTGGGAAAATCGGGCTCGCCGAGCGCGAGCGCAATGCATCCCGGATGCTGCGCGGCGAGTGCGTTGATCCGGCGGATGCCGGAGGGCTTGAGCGTGGCAAGCGAGGTATTCATGGGCAGACACATGGCATTCCTTTCGTAAGGGTTGCACTAGGATAGCGCGCCGTCCGGCCGACAGACGGTGTAACCTAAACGGAAATGAACCGGAAAGGAGGCGGCATGGAGACGACCACGCGCGGCGATGTACCAAAAACGCTGCAAACCATCGCGTATATCAGCATTCCCGATAGCGCCGATCTTGAGTTTTTGCTTTGGGACCTGCAGGATGCCATCGCGGCGTATGCCCGGCTTTCCGGCACCACGCACCCCAGCCCGGTTGATTTAAAGGCAGATGATGCCGATGCCACCGTCGATGGCATTGTGTTCGCCGTTGATGATGCATTTGATGATGAAGCGATGACCGCTGTCGAGCAGATACTCGATCGCCTTAAGAATAGAGACGCACGCGTCTATGTTGTCGTTCAGGCCCTGTCCAAAACCACCAAGCAGACGGACGAAGTCCTCGACGGCCTGTATCGGGCATGTCTTCTACGCGATCAGCCATGGTGCGACGGCGTTGTCGTCTGTGCCGGCAGCGGCATTGCGGCTCTTCGCCGCTCCCCGCGCATGGGCCTCTTGCGCCGTCCGTTTTCCGAAGCCATGGACAAGCTGGTAGGCGCCATTCGCATGGGCTGCTCTATTGAGCATGCGCAGCTGCTCGGCGGCGGCAATGCTGGTAGCGTCGATGCCGACGGCATGGTGCGCGCCAAACCCGCTCTGCCCGCACCGATCTGGCATGCCGTCATCAAACATCTCGGCAGCCGCGCTCAATCAAATATCTAGATTACAGAGCACCCCAGTCGACGGCCTCGCCCCAACGCTCAACAAGCCGCTCCAGGCGCCATGCCGCATTGGCGGGACTTGTCGAGGGCAGAACGATGGCGGGCAGCCCCGTGCGCTCTTGCAGGTAGCGCTTGTAGAGCCGTCCGGCCGTACCGCCATTGCAAACAACGACCTCGATCGGCGCGGCATCGGTAATGCGCTCGATATGCGCCGGTACAACGTTGCGAATGCTGGCGTCGCTCGAGCCCTTGATGTCGCAACTCTCGATCACATCCCACAGGGCCACGCCACCGTTGAGCAGCATGGCCCGCTTGGCGGCAATAGAGGCGTCGAGCGTCGCGGATTCGCCGTCTGCCAAAGGCTCCCCCTCGTTGGGCGGCACGGGCACGCCGAGACACGCAGCCATCACGCGCCAAAAGCGGTTTTGCGGGTTGCCATAATAGAAGGCGTTGGCGCGCGAGAGCACCGAAGGAAACGAGCCCAGCACCAAAACGCGCGAACGCTCGTCAAACACGGGGTCAAACCCATGCTCAATATGCTGATATCCCTCATCCGGCGTGGTCACGGGCTAGGCCCTCAGCAGATAGCGCACCTCGTAGGGTGCAAGCTCAAGCGTGCCCGACAGCTCGACTGTGGGCGCGCCGTCAGCAAGCAGGTCGACAAAGGAGCCGTTAAGCTCGCCGGCGCCAAAGGCATAGGGCTCGTTCACGGCATTTACCGCCACGAACACCGTCGCATCGTCGCAGGCGCGCTCGAACAGCAGCTGCTTGTTCTGGATTACCACGTTGCGATAGGCGCCGTAGTTGAGGGCGCGGGCCGCCGCGTCGTCAGCCGAGCGAAGGTGCGTCAGCTGCGTGATGAATCCCGTCAGTTCGTTGGGTGCCGGCTCGTCAAGCGCAGGGCGCAGTGCCCAATCGCCATCGGGGCCGCCCTTTTCGCCGGCAATCCCCCACTCGCTGCCGTAGTAGACGCAGGGAATACCCGGCATGCCAAAGAGCATGCCGTAGGCGGGGCGCAAGCAGGACTGGTCGGTGAGGATGCTTGCCAGACGCGGCACGTCGTGGTTGTCGACAAACGACAGCAGGTGCTTGCCGCGGTAGATGCACCACGGATCACCGCCAAACTGGCGATGCAGCGAGTGGGCGATCTCGAACATGTTGACCGAGTTAAAGCTGGAGTACAGGCCCTTGTAGCACTCGTAGTTGGTGCACGAGTCGAGCATCTCGTCGTTGACGATCTGGTTGTAGTCGCCGTGGAGCGTCTCGCCGACCAGCACAAAGTCGGGCTTGAGTTCGCGGGTAAAGGCGTGCAAGCGGCGCATAAAGTCGCGGTCGAGCATGTAGGCGACGTCTAGGCGCAGGCCATCGACACCAAAGACCTCGGCCCAGCGGCGCACGGATTCAAGCAGGTAATCGACCACGGCAGGATTTTGCAGATTGAGCTTTACGAGCTCAAAATGACCCTCCCAGCCCTCGTACCAAAAGCCGTCGCCGTAGCACGAGTCACCGTCAAAACTAATGTGGAACCAGTCCTTGTAGGGCGAGTTCCACTTGCGCTCCTGCACATCGCGGAAGGCCCAAAAGCCGCGACCGACGTGGTTGAAGACGGCGTCGAGCACTACGTGGATGCCATGGGCGTGCAGCGTCTCGCACACGGCGGCAAAATCGGCGTCCCCACCCAGGCGACGGTCGATATGGCGCAGGCTACGCGTGTCGTAGCCATGGCTGTCGGACTCAAGGGGCGGGTTGATGAGAACGGCGCCAATACCGAGCTCCTGCAGGTAGTCAGCCCATTGGGCGATCTTCATGATGGGGGCATCGGGGTTGGCGGCGGCATCGGCTGCCTGAGCGAGCTCATCCTCGGCAACGGGCGCGGCGTTTTCGCGCGGGGCACCGCAAAAGCCCAGCGGATAGATCTGATAGAACGTCGTCTCGTATGCCCACATGGCAACCTCCCGGTCAGTCCTCACACAACGACATCCATTGTATGCCCAGCAGGGTAGCTAATTTGGGACGGGGCTCTTTTAGCTGCCCAGACCCTACTGAGTTGTGGTGAAATACGGACTGTTTGCCAGGTTTATTGGGCTAAACAGTCCGTATTTCACCGCAACTGATGAGGGGATGTGGTTAGGCGACGGCCTTGGCGCGGCGGATGGCCGGGAACATCACCGTGATGGCGAGGATGACACCGACGACGGCGATCGCGCCGCCTGCGTAGCCGATCCAGGCAATGCCGGGGCCCGAGACCACAGCACCGCCAATCGCGGTGCCCGTACCGATACCGAGATTAAACAGGCCCGAGAAGATCGACATGGCGACAGCCGACGAGTCCGCGGGCGTGTATTTGATGAGCTCGGCCTGGAACGCCACGTTAAAGGCCGTGGCGCAGCAGCCCCACAGTGCACAGACGGCGAGAACCACTGCAAGCGACGACGCAGCAGGACCCATAAGCAGCAAAGCAACCGGCACGCCGGAGAGCGTGATCGCGAGGAACGGGAAGCGATGCCCATCGAACAGGCGGCCGAACAGCCAGCTGCCCAGCAGGCCAGAGCAGCCGAACGCCGTCAGCGTCATGGTGATAGCGCTTGCGTCGACATGTGCGACCTGAGCCAGGAAAGGCTCGATATAGCTGTAGCCCGCGTAATAGCCGGTCGCCATGAACACCGTGACCACATAGAGCGCGATGAGGAACGGGTTCTTGAGAAGCTCGGGTAGCTGCTTGAGCGTAAAGCGCTCGCCGGCAGGCATGGCGGGGAACACGGTCGCCTGGTAGACGACCGCGATAGCCGAGAGGGCCCCGACCACGGCAAACGTCATACGCCAGCCCACGGCCAGGCCGATGGCGCGGCCGAGCGGCAGGCCAAAGATCTGCGCGATGGACGAACCCGTGGCGATCATGCTGATGGCGAGCGCGCCGTGGCGCGTGTCGACCAGGCGCGAAGCCATAATCGAAGCGACCGACCAGAACACGGCGTGCGCGCAAGCAACCACCAGGCGCGCGCAGACCAAGATGGGATAGGTCGGCGCCACAGCAGACAGGAACTGGCCCAGCGAGAATACGGCCAGCACACCCAGCAGCATCCGCTTAAACTCAAAGCGCGAGGCGAACACCATAAGCGGCAGCGACAGCAGCATGACGCCCCAGGCGTAGACCGAGATCATGATGCCGGCCTGGGCCTCGGTGAGCGAAAACGATGCGGCGATGTCGGTCAGCAGGCCGATGGGCATGAACTCCGACGTGTTGAACACGAACGCGCAGCAGGTGAGCCCGACGAGCGGGAGCCACTGCCTGAGCGTGATGCCGTCTTGCCTTGCCTGACTCATATATAACGTCTCCAATCATTTTGAGTGGAGGCGATTATATAGCAACGGCCCCGCATCCGTCAGCAACAGATGCAGGGCCGAAAACAATTCGATACACAGAGGTTGCGCCGTCAATACATAACTAAGCCAACCCCAGCAATATGCCCGCCGAATGCACGACAAACGCCACGATCCAGGCGACTGCCACCTGAAACGCGAACACGGCAACGGCGTAGCGCGCGCCCAGCTCGCTCTTGACGGCGCCGATGGCAGCCACGCAGGGCGGATACAGCAGCGTAAAGACCAGAAACACATAGGCAGTAAACGGCGAAAACATGGTCGACAGTGCCGCGGGCGAGGTCGCGCCCAAAAGCACCGTGAGCGTCGATATGACGCTCTCCTTGGCGATAAGTCCGGTGACGAGCGCCGTGGACGCACGCCAGTCGCCAAACCCAAGCGGCGCCAGCGCCGGCGCGATGATGCTGCCGAGGCCCGCAAGCAGGCTTTGCGACTGATCGGCGACCACATTAAAGCGAATGTCGAACGTCTGAAGGAACCAGATGACCACGGTAGCGGCAAAGATAATGGTAAAGGCCTTGGTAATAAAGTCCTTGGCCTTATCCCATGCCAGCATCACTGTCGTCTTGACGCTCGGCAGGCGGTAGTTGGGAAGCTCCATGATAAACGGCACCGGGTCGCCCTTAAATGCCGTGCGGTTGAGCACCAAAGCCGCAATGCAGCCGACCACGATACCGATCAGATAGAGCGAGACCATGGCGGGAACCGTCGCCTGTGGGAAAAACGCCCCGCACAGCAGACCGTAGACCGGCAACTTGGCCGAGCAGCTCATGAACGGCGTGAGCATGACCGTCATCTTGCGGTCGTGCTCGGATGGGAGCGTACGGGTCGACATGATAGCCGGCACGGTGCAGCCAAAACCGACGAGCATAGGCACGAAGCTACGGCCCGACAGGCCAAAGCGACGCAGCACCTTATCCATGACAAAGGCCACGCGCGCCATGTAGCCGGAGTCTTCCAGAATGGAGAGGAACAAGAAGAGCACGACGATAATCGGCAGGAAGGTCAGCACGCTGCCCACACCCGTAAGCACGCCGTCGACAGCCAGCGAGCGCACCACGTCGTTGGTGCCGAACGCCTTGAGGCCCGCATCGGCCGAGGCGATGATGGCAGCGATACCGTCCTCCATAAGTCCCTGCAACGCCGCGCCGATCACGCCAAACGTCAGCCAAAAGACGAGCCCCATGATCACCAGGAACGTCGGAATGGCCGTGTAACGACCTGTCAGGATGCGGTCGATCTTGACGGAGCGCACGTGTTCGCGGCTCTCGTGCGGCTTGACGACGCAACGCCCGCACACGTCGCCGATAAAGCTAAAGCGCATATCGGCCAGCGCGGACAGGCGGTCGGTGCCGGCCTCGCCCTCCATCTGGGTAATGATGTGCTCGACGGCGTCAAGTTCGTTACGGTCCAGATGAAGCGCCTCGGTCACCAGCTCGTCGCCCTCAACCAGCTTGGTCGCCGCAAAACGCACGGGAATGTGCGCCGTCGCGGCATGGTCCTCGATAAGGTTGGCGATGCCGTGGATGCAGCGATGCAGTGCGCCGCCGTCTGGGCCATCAGGTGCGCAGAAGTCCAGGCGGCCGGGACGCTCGCGGAAACGCGCCACATGCAAGGCATGGTCCACCAGCTCGCCGATACCCTCGTTGCGGGCAGCGCTAATGGGGACGACCGGCACGCCCAACAGACTCTCGAGCAGGTTGACGTCAATGGCGCCGCCGTTGGTCGTCACCTCGTCCATCATGTTGAGCGCGATGACCATGGGGCGGTCGAGCTCCATAAGCTGCAGCGTCAGGTACAGATTGCGCTCGATGTTAGTAGCGTCGATGATGTCGATGATGGCGTCCGGGCGCTCGTCGAGGATGAACTGACGGCTCACGACCTCTTCGCCTGTGTACGGCGACAGGGAGTAAATACCGGGCAGGTCGGTAACGCTCGCCTCGGGGTGGTTACGGATGGTGCCGTCCTTGCGGTCGACCGTCACGCCGGGAAAGTTGCCGACGTGCTGGTTGGAGCCCGTAAGCTGGTTGAACAGGGTGGTCTTGCCGCAGTTTTGGTTGCCGGCGAGGGCAAAATGCAGGGGCGCGCCCTCGGGCACGGCCGTCTTGGCAGCACGGGGCGAATACGTCCCCTCGCCGAGTGCCGGGTGCTCCGTCGTGCCGATTGCGGCGTTAGCGCGCGG
>ERZ1026866.1819-NODE-1819-length-10319-cov-9.394291_pt1 | contig 10319 bp, 8 predicted proteins | sample MGYA00380163_ERZ1026866 | MGnify/ENA primary metagenome ERZ1026866 (study PRJEB33269, sample SAMEA4719799) | human gut metagenome | biome: human-associated habitat; feature: organic feature; material: feces | place: Cameroon | collected 2013-10 ...
TTAAAATCCCTTGGCCAGTAATGGCTGTGCGGGTTCGAGTCCCGCTCGCGGCACACTCCTTTTAAATTTTTCATGATGAAAAAGTTTGCTTACATCCTCTTATTATTAGCGACTGTTGTACTTGCCTCTTGTGGTGCAGGTAGTGGTCGTTTCAAGTTTGAAGGCAAATTTCTCAACATGAACCAAGGTGAATTTTATGTTTATAGCCCTGAGGGTGGCATCCATGGCATGGACACCATCAAGGTGGAAGGTGGTCGCTTCACATACGAATGCGAATGCAAGGATCCTTTTACGTTGGTCGTCGTCTTCCCTAACTTCTCTGAGCAACCTATCTTTGCTGAGTCAGGCGCATCCGTTGACATCAAGGCTGATGCCTCTCACCTGAAAGAACTTTCGGTCAAGGGAACGAAAGCCAATGAACTGATGAACTCATTCCGTGAGAACATCCTCAATGTTTCTCCACCTGAGGAGAAAGCCAAGGCTGAGCAATTCATCAAGGATCACCCAGAGTCTATCGTCAGCATCTATCTCACCCGAAAGTACTTCATCAGCAACCCACAGCCAGACTTCAAGAAGGCATACGCCTTAACTGAGACTATGGCGAAGAAGCAGCCGAAAAATGGAGAGCTTCAGAAGATGCTACAGCAGTTGAAAGGACTGAAAGACGTGGGAGTAGGCTCCAGATTGCCATCCTTCACCGCATACGACACCAAAGGCAAACTCATATCCAGCGCCGAACTGAGCAGTGCGCCAGTGGCAGTCATCAACACCTGGGCTACCTACAATTTCGATAGCCAAGACCTTCAAAGGGAGTTGAAGAAGCGCATGAGGGCATCGCAAGGCAAACTCAAGGTGATGAGCATCTGCCTCGACCCTAGCAAGGTAGATTGCAAGAGAAGTCTCGACAGAGACTCTATCTCTTGGTCCAACATCTGCACCGGCGACATGCTGGAAGACAAGACCTTGCAGAAACTAGGAATGACCTCAGTGCCAGATGTCATCGTCTTGCAAAATGGCAAGATCGTAGCTCGTAGCTTGAAACGACAAGAACTGTACGACAAGCTCGACCAACTGCTGAAATAAAAGCAGCACCAAAAGGAAATCAAGTCCCTTGCCTCTTGACGAGGGCGACAACATATATTATTAACAACATCTAATTTCAAATATATGCAGGAAACTCAATTCCTGCAGGAAAGGAATGAAATGCTAGTCAAAACTTTTTGCGCCGCAGTCAACGGATTGGACGTGACTACGGTTACCGTGGAGGTGAGCCTCACACGTGGAGTCCAATATCATCTTACAGGTCTTGGCGACGAGGCTGTAAGAGAGAGTCGTAACCGCATTGCCGCAGCCTTGCAGTACAGCGGTTTCAAGTTTCCTATCGCCGACATCACCATCAATCTTGCTCCTGCCGACCTACGCAAGGAAGGTAGCAGTTTCGACTTGCCCCTTGCCATCGGCATCTTGGGAGCCAACGAGAACATCCCCGACACGCACCTCAAGGAATTTATGCTGGTAGGCGAGTTGAGTCTAGACGGCACGCTGCAACCCATCAAGGGAGCACTGCCTATTGCCATTCGAGCCAGGGCAGAGCACTTCAAGGGATTGATTGTGCCGATGCAAAACGCCCGTGAGGCGGCCGTGGTCAACAACCTCGAAGTCTATGGTATGAACAGCTTGTTTGATGTTATACAATTTATGAGTGACAAACAAGTTTTCGAGCCTACCATTGTTGATACTCGCAAGGAGTTTTATGAGAATCAGACGCATTGCGACCTCGACTATGCCGATGTACGTGGTCAGCAGAATGTGAAGCGAGCCTTGGAAGTGGCAGCGGCTGGTGGTCACAACCTCATCATGGTGGGACCTCCCGGCTCAGGCAAGTCCATGATGGCGAAGCGTCTGCCTTCCATCCTTCCTCCCCTCACCCTATCAGAGAGCCTGGAGACCACACAGATACATTCCATCGCTGGCAAACTCGGCAAGAATGTATCGCTCATCTCCCAACGTCCTTTCCGTGCTCCTCACCACACCATCTCACAAGTGGCTTTGGTGGGTGGTGGCAGCAATCCACAACCTGGCGAAATCTCGCTTGCCCACAATGGCGTACTCTTCTGCGACGAGTTGCCTGAGTTCAACAAGACCACGCTCGAAGTATTGCGACAGCCGCTCGAAGACCGCCACATCACCATCAGCCGTTCCAAGTATTCCACCGACTACCCTTGCAGTTTTATGTTTGTGGCAAGCATGAACCCTTGTCCTTGCGGTTACTATGGCGACCCTACGCATCATTGCGTCTGTACCCCAGGTCAGATACAACGATACATGAACAAGATTTCAGGTCCGCTTCTCGACCGAATCGACATCCAGTGCGAGATAACGCCAGTTCCTTTCAAAGACATCTCCAAGGCTGCCCCAGGCGAACCGAGTGCCAGCATCCGTGAGCGTGTCATCAAGGCAAGGGAGATTCAAGCCGAGCGATACAAGGACTACAAGGGCATCCACTGCAATGCCCAGATGAGCGAGCGCATGATTCACCTCTTCGCCGAACCAGACGAGGCGGGCATGGATATGCTTCGCATGGCGATGGAGCGTCTCTCCCTCTCTGCTCGTGCCTACAGTCGCATTCTGAAGGTCGCCCGCACCATCGCCGACTTGGCTGGCTGCGAGCACGTGGAGACCATGCACCTCGCCGAAGCCATCGGATATAGAACGCTTGATAGAGGCGACTGGGCGGAGAGAGGGCATATCTAGGAAGAGAATATACAACACATATCATAAAATATATGTCTCGACATCTCCATATCTCAAAAATAAATAGTAACTTTGCAACATTCAGTAGAGCAACATAAAACCAGATCCATTTATGAGTAACGACCAACCTAACATGATCATATATCGGACAGCAGACGGCAAATCGTCTGTTGCCCTTTTTGCCAAAGATGGCAAGATTTGGCTAAGCCAACAACAGATGGCAGAACTTTTTGCCACCTCCAAACAGGTCATCAGTCATCACATACTTAACATACTAAAAGAGAACGAGTTAAATGAAATTTCAGTTATCAAACAATATTTGACAACTGCTGCTGATGGCAAGAATTACAACGTAGTTTTCACTCAGCAGCGACTATGTGAAAGAAGACAAAGCCACTCAGATGTTCTTTGCAGAAACTCAAAATAAACTTCTCTATGCCATCACTCATCAGACAGCAGCAGAACTAATCGTTACTAGGGCTGACATCAACAAGCCTAACATGGGACTTACCACATGGAAAGGGAGCATCGTGAGAAAAGGCGATGTCATCACTGCCAAGAATTACCTTCTGAAAGACGAGATTGATGACTTGAATCGCCTCGTAGATATTTTTCTGACGAGTGCAGAAATGCGAGTAAAGGAACGCCGAGACCTCACTTTGGACTATTGGCGTAACAATGTTGACGCTCTTCTCACTTTCCAAGGGAAAGATATCCTTCAAGGCAAAGGAGAAGTATCCAATGCCTCAATGGAGTCCATCGCTCATAAAGTATATGATGAATTCAACGCCAAACGCAAGCAGCTAGAAGCCAAGCAAGCAGATGCTGATGATTTAAAGATGCTAGAAGACATCGAAAATCAAATCAAAGGAAAATCATAGACTTCCCTTGCGACCAAGGCCGATAACTACGACAACCAACTTGCTAGCGTCCTAGCGCAAAGCCCGACGAAGCCCACAGCATACTATAAAATACAACTTATATTCAGTTGCGCCTAACTTGCATTTCATCAAATCTAACTTGGATTCCATGAAATATAAGTTAGGCGCAATAGTATGCAGTGGACTGCTTCTGGTTTTATGCTAGGGCGTTGAAGATTTGGTGCTAGGCAGAGGAAAGGTTTATACTTAGGAGCGTAAGCTTCTTGTGCTAGGGATATGCATCTTTTCGCTCTCTACGATAGTGGTCAAAACCACGAGTCCTTCTTCACGACATAATATCTCGTAGGGAATGCCACAGCGAAAATCAAGGCGAAAATCAATACGGCAACGATTCCGATAAGGATATAGGCTATCACAACGCAAACCAGGTAAATAGCAGCAATGCTGAACAACGAATAAGCCATCATCCATAGTGCCGTCTTCTTACCATACTGCTTTTTGTCTTTCCTATATCTATACCAAAGAGTGAGGCTAGGCATTGCTGCCGTGAGGATGATACCAAGCATAGCCAAAAGAATCTGCCAAGTACTTTCTGAATCCACCACTGATGCTGCATATCCAAATACCAAGGTAGATGCCACCGTTCCCAATGCGGCGAGCACAGGAGCTATCAGCAACTTGTTGAATCGCTTGGCTGGTATCACATCTCCTTCACATCTCTTATTAAACCATCGTGCCAAAGCCCCATAGTTAAATACATAGAAGAACGTAAACACAATGGCTACCAAGCCTAAGATGCCCCCCAATATTCCCAAGATGAACAGAGCTATCATGAGGGGTGTTCCTCCATCTTCAAACTTTTCACTTATTGGATCGGCAGCATCTTGGGCTGTCACCTGGGCAGAATCCTTTTTGCTGGAAGCCTCTACATTTTGGTTGACAGGCTGACTAGTAGGCTCTGTGGTGGTTTCCTCCACTTCTTGTGGGGCAACCGATTCTCCTTCCTCAACATCCTCGTCAGAATCTGGCTCCGGCTCAAATCTTTGGCAACAGTTAGAAGACACGTAGGCAGTCTTGCCCTTGTAGAGGAACTTGATCATGTCGCCATCCATACCTTCTTCCTCAAAGGTGTCCCCTTGATGCATTATGCCCAACTTGTTCAGATAGTTGGGTGAATCCCACACTGTCAAGTCGGCATCGCTCACCTCCCACATATCACCTTTCTCGGCAAAACAAGCCAAGGAAAGAAATGCGAAAATAAAAAACAAAAGAAATCTCATGCACTTCATAAGCCTTGCTCCTTATTATTTTACTGTACGCTTGATAGTCCACTTGGAGCTATAAGTCTTTTGATTAGACACATACGTATCCACAACAGCTACCACTTCTGCCTCTGTCAGCTTAGAATAGGTAACTTTCACTGTGTACGGAGTACCTTCATCTACACTAAGATACTCTTTCACCAAGTTCTCGGTACGCTTGCCCAACTTTCCTCCTATTGTCAGCAGCTCTAGCACCTCTCCATTGGTCCCCTCAAAGAACTCCTCGTCCATAATCAACAAGTGATTCAAGTCCAAAGTCGCAAAAGGATTGCGCGAGCTACCATCGTATGTGAAGGAAGAGGTGACATTCAAATTAGGACATCTCACCTGGGACAGATTGCCATTTTGCCAATCGAAATAATGGATGTTCCAATCATCTGTTCCGTCATCCCCAATATCATTATAACGCATTTCTTTCAACGTGCCATCTGTGTCATAAGAGAGTTCGAATGGACGTTCACCATTCATCCATGACTTGCGGATGGAGCCACTTTTCACTCTGCCATTCTCAACATTGGCTTTATGCGTTGCAGTCGTCACTTCAGACTTGCCCGATGGATAGTATTCTTCGCGATAAGTCATAGTTGTCGTGATGATATTAGTATAAGCCAGTTCTGCCTCTGTTATATTGTCACAATAAGAATCGGCAGGACTACCTACAGGACTATCTATTTCATCACGTGACACAGCTTTGGCACGCATTAGGTTTCCCTTCGCAAATTCAAACATCATCGTTTCAGTACCATCGTCCTCGACATGAGAGCCTGAGACATTCCAGTTTTCGACCGTAATCTCATAAACTTCCGAAGCTGCCACAGAACCAGGATTATCTGGACTCTCAGGAGAATCAGGGTTTTCGGGATTGTCTGGATTGTTTGGGTCATTAGGTCCATCGTCACCACCGCATGATGTCATCACAAAGAAGAATGCGGTAAGAACAGAAACAAAAATCAAAAAGCTTTTCTTTCTCATAAAATATAGCATTAAGTATTACTAAAAAATGATTAAACTCTTCAACAAAGATAGCGACAAACATCCATAAGATGTCCCTTCTCTTGATAAAAACTCACATTTACCTCCGTTTCTAGGGAATACCACTGCACCCACCCTATGGTTTTCCGTAGGCAAGCAGTCACGTTTGCAGAAAAGCTACGCTCCCCACTCTTTTTAACCACAGAAAAATCGTCACTTCGGATTATTTTTCATATCTTTGCACGGACAATCAATCATCGCAAAAGCAAATGAAGCAAATGATACATCATAGACAATACACAATTTTTACATATTTTTTCCTTCTTCTATCCACCCTCGCTTTTCTTTCCGCTTGCCATCAAGACAAGGGCAAGGAAGAGAAGCTAGCGTATTCCTTGTTCATAGAAGCCACCAACTACAATGCCGGAGGCGAGAAGGAAAAGGCCATCCACCTCATAGACAGCGCACTCCAGATGGACTGCGCCGACACCACACGCAGTTGGCTTACCAGCGAGAAGATGACCGCATACACAGACTTGGGAAAGATGAGAGAGGCCATTGCCATCGGAAAGGAAGGCATCCCGTTTGCCGAAAAGATAAAAGACGACGACGGCATGCTTGCGATGTGTGGTGCCATGGGCATCTGCTATCGCAGATTAGGCGAACTGGACTCCTCACTCACCTATTACAAAAAGGGCATCCATAAAGCAATCCAAAGCGAGAATGCAGAATATGAGATTTACCTCTACAACTGTATCTCTGTACTTTTCAACGAACAGAAGAGATACAAAGAAGCCATAGAGTACTCCGACAAGGCTGAATCAAAAGCCATTGCCACCAACGATACCATCGAGCGACTGTCTGCACATGCCAACAAGGCAGCCATCTTCATGCGACAAGGCGAATTTCAGAAATGCGTCAACACTCTGACACCGATATGGAGTATGGTAAAGCAAGCCAACTATAACGTGTTGATGCTCAAATATCTTTCCCCACTACTCAAATCATACTTGCTACAGGGCAAGACTGACTCCATCGCCCTCTACCTGCCATACGCCGATGAAGCCAGCCGCAGTCTGGCCGCTACGAGCAATGGCGTGCTGGGCATACTGGAAATCAAGGCTGACCTACTGGGGCAACAGAAGAAATACGCTGAGCAATGGGCACTGCTCGACAGCATCGCCAAACTATCGTCCACCAACCAGACGATGCCTAAGGACAAACTCCTCGCCACGAAAGCCAAGTGCCTTCACAATATGGGAAAATCGGCTCAAGCATATCAAACCATGCACGAGGCTTACCTACAGAGCGACTCCCTCAAACAAAGCGACATCGACAAGCAACTGAGCGAGTTCAACGTCAAGTACAAGACCTTGGAGAAAGAGATGCAAATCGAGAAGATGAGCCACGAGCAGAGTTTGCTCTACATTCGTATTCTATGGCTCATCTTGGCACTCATCATACTATTGATAGCCATCCTCGCCATCCTATACCGCAAGAAACTGGACAAGCAACGTGCCGAATTGTCTGAAAAGACCTCTTACATCAATGGTGTGGAGAACGAGCGCAAGCGTCTTGCCAAGGAATTGCACGATGGCGTATGCAACGACATCCTGGCAGTTAACATTATGATGCAAACCAACAGGGAGGAAGCTGAAAGATTGCTCAAGAACGTGGGGCATAACGTTCGCCACCTGTCACATGAACTGATACCACCAAGATTTGACAACACATCGCTCACAGAGCTGGTCGAAATCTATTGCCAGTCGGTAACTGCCGAAGATGGAACCATCGTCAAGCCATTCATCAGCACCTCTTTCAAGAAACTGACCATCCCTAGCGACAAGGCTCTTGAAATCTATCGCATCATCCAGGAATGCGTGTCCAACGCCATCAAGTATGGTTACAGCAAGATGATCAGCGTCGTACTTGATACCATCGGAACCCAAGGTGTCATATCCGTCACCAACGACTTGTCACCCGTTCATCCTATTACTCAAAGCAAGTCTGGCATCGGGAAAGACACCCTGAAGTTGAGAACCGATGCGCTGCAAGCTGAGCTACAAGTAAGAAATACGGACGAAGAGTATCAAGTAGAAATCAAGTATCAACTATAAGCAATGAGCTTTGGCTCATGAAAGGCTGCATTCAATTAGTATCATCATGAAAATAAGCAAAAGCATTCTCGTCGTTGACGACCATCCTATCGTATTGGCAGGTTTGCGAACACTCATCTCGCAAGATGGTCTATACACCAAGATACAATGTGCTTCCGACCTTCCATCTGCAAGGGAAATCATCAACCAAGAGGACATAGACACCGCCATCATCGACTTGGAACTAAGCAATGACAATGGTTTGGAACTCATCAAGCTACTCCACCAGGAGCATCCTAAGACTAAGATTGTGGTTTATACGATGCACCAAGAAATATGGACGATAAGGCAACTGATGAATGAAGACGTAGATGCCATCGTATTAAAAAATGAAAATCCACAAGAGCTGCTCACTGCCCTGCACAAGATAGAGGATGGGAAGGGGTATTACAGCCAACAGTTTGTCAGGCTCATCAACCTGCAGAATACTAGACAAGTCAACCTATCCAGTAGAGAGTTGGAAGTCTTGGAATATATTTCTGATGGGCATTCCACCAATACCATTGCCCAAGAGTTGAACATCAGCGCCAACACCGTAGAGTTTCATCGTCACAACCTGATGAGCAAGTTGCATGTGAACAATGTGGCTCAGATGGTGAAAAAGGCGATGCAGATGGGGCTGGAGTTCATCATGGGATAATTAAGTCCGTATAGCTAAATATTTCCTACGGAAAACTTCCTCATTTCCAACATTTTTTGTAATTTTGCACCCAAATAATAAAATATATTAGCTAATATGGAACAAAAGAACTTTAAACGTACCACCGTGACGGCTGCTTTGCCTTACGCCAACGGTGGTGTGCATATCGGTCACTTGGCAGGTGTCTATGTGCCAGCCGATATCTATGTTCGCTATCTCCGCCTCAAGAAACAAGACGTTGTCTTCATCGGCGGTAGCGATGAGCACGGCGTGCCTGTCACCATCCGTGCCAAGAAGGAAGGTATCACCGTACAGGAGGTAGTAGATCGCTATCATAACATCATCAAGAAGTCATTTGAGGAGTTCGGCATTTCTTTCGACATCTATAGCCGCACTACTTCAAAGATTCACCATCAGTTTGCCTCTGACTTCTTCCGTACCCTCTACGACAAGGGCGTATTGGAGGAGAAGGTTGAGGAGCAGTTCTGCGATGAGGTAACAGGCGAGTTCCTCACCGACCGCAACATCGTGGGTACTTGTCCTCGTTGTGGCGCAGAGGGTGCTTATGGCGACCAGTGCGAGAAGTGTGGTGCAACTCTCTCTCCTGAGGAGTTGATCAACCCAACCAACAAAAACAACCCTGGACATGGACTCATCAAGAAGCCTACCAAGAACTGGTATCTCCCACTGGGCAAGTACCAAGACTGGTTGAAGCAGTGGATTCTCGAAGAGCACAAGGAATGGCGTCCTAACGTATATGGTCAGTGCAAGAGCTGGCTCGACATGGACTTACAGCCTCGTGCGATGACCCGTGACTTGGATTGGGGTATCCCTGTTCCTGTAGAGGGAGCGGAAGGCAAGGTGCTCTACGTTTGGTTTGACGCACCTATCGGATATATCTCCAACACCAAGGAGCTTTGCGATGCACACCCTGAGAAGTGGGGTACTTGGCAGAAGTGGTGGCAAGACCCTGAGACACGCCTTGTTCATTTCATCGGAAAGGACAACATCGTGTTCCACTGCATCATCTTCCCTACCATGCTGAAGGCTCACGGCGACTATATCTTGCCAGACAATGTGCCTGCCAACGAGTTCTTGAACTTGGAGGACGACAAGATTTCCACCTCTCGCAACTGGGCTGTTTGGTTGCATGAGTATCTCGTAGATATGCCTGGCAAGCAGGATGTATTGCGCTATGTATTGACTGCCAATGCACCTGAGACCAAGGACAACAACTTCACTTGGAAGGACTTCCAGGAGCGCAACAACTCTGAGTTGGTTGCCATCTATGGTAACTTCGTCAACCGTGCCCTCCAATTGACCAAGAAGTATTGGAACGGTGTCGTTCCTGCTTGTGGTGAGTTGCAGGAGGTTGACAAGAAAGCCATAGCTGAGTTCAAGGACGTAAAGGAGAAGGTAGAGCAGTTCCTCGATGTCTTCAAGTTCCGTGAGGCTCAGAAGGAAGCCATGAACTTGGCACGTATCGGTAATAAGTATATCACAGAGTGCGAGCCTTGGAAGGTTTGGAAGACCGACCCTAAGCGTGTGGAGACCATCTTGAACATCTCCCTCCAGTTGGTAGCCAACCTGGCCA
>ERZ1026866.1822-NODE-1822-length-10311-cov-4.211973_pt1 | contig 10311 bp, 8 predicted proteins | sample MGYA00380163_ERZ1026866 | MGnify/ENA primary metagenome ERZ1026866 (study PRJEB33269, sample SAMEA4719799) | human gut metagenome | biome: human-associated habitat; feature: organic feature; material: feces | place: Cameroon | collected 2013-10 ...
CATGAAGTACGCCACCAGCAGCCCCACCGCCAGAATGGAGACCACCAGCGCGGCCAGACAGCTCTTATAGCGCCAGACGCTGCCGGTGGGCACGCCGAGGAACCAGGCAAAGAGGAAGCTCACGGTATTTTCGGTCAGCAGACACATCACACCGTTGATGAGGCTGCCCGTCAGCTTCTGGTTGGGTGTACCGCCAAACAGCAGCGATGCCAGCAGCAGGTACACCACGTTGGTGGCAATGGAGGCCGTGTTGAAAAAACCCAGATCCCACCGGATCGAGACGAACAGCACGCACGCCGCCAGCACAGCCGCCCAGATGCAGGGATAGCGTACCTTTTTGTTTTTGCCAAGGTAAGCGTAGTCCACCAGAATGAAGGCGGCCCACTGTGCAATGCAGACCAGGTGCCCCAGCAGTGTCCAGAGAAGTGTATCATTCATCGGCAAACTGCCCCTTCCATTCCAGCCAGGCGTTGCGGATGGCTGCATAGCTCTGGCGGCTGACGCCCAGCTCCACGCCGTTCTTCAGCTCCACTTTATAATTGCGGATGCTGTGCACATGGCTCATGTTCACCACATCGCTGCGGCTCACCTGCAAAAAACCATTCTCATAAAGCATGGCGGGCAGCTCGGCCAGCTTGCCGTAAAAGGTGCAGATGGGCCGGTGCGGGATGTCGCCGTAGATGTCGATCTGGCGCAGAGCGCTTTCCAGATAATAGATCTGGTACAGCGGGATCTCGCTGGTGGCGCGGTTGTGGTGCACGGTCAGGGTCCGGTGCTGGTCGGTAAAGGCCGCCAGCAGATCGTCCAGGCACTTGGGCAGCATCCGGGCAATGTCCCGTTTGAGCAGGTAGCGGTAGGCATTGACCGTGTAGCCTTCGGGGGCAAATTCCAGATAGGCCGAGACGTAGACCAGCCGAATGTCGGGGCTTCTCTGCTTGAGCTCCCGCCCCAGTGCGATGCCATTGGTGCCGGGCATATCCACATCCAGAAACGCAAGCTGATACAGCTCCAGATACGGCGTGCGCAACGCCTCGGCCGCACCGGTGCAGACGACGGTCTGCAGCTGGACCGACCGAGCTTCGAAATAATCGTGGATATAGTCTGCCATGCGCGCACCGAACGCCGCGTCGTCGTCACAAATCAGAACGTGCATCCCAAATTCCTTTCTGCCGCAAAAGGCTCCCCTTATTGCAAGAGGAGCCCACGAACTCCTTCCGTCTCGCATCCGCTCGACAGCCTCCTCAACGAGGGAGCCCATTAGCGAAGGAATAACGGAAGGCGTAACTTATTTATGCAAAAAATTTATCGTAGATACCGAACGCAAAGATGAACAGCACGATCACCGGCAGCACATAGGTCAGGTAGCCGCGCATCCAGTCCTTCATCTTCAGGCCCTCGCCGGTGTTGACTTCCTTCTTATAGTTGTCCCAGCCCCAGCCATAGCGGGTGACGCAGAACAGCAGGTACACCAGGCTGCCCAGCGGCAGGAACAGGTTGCTGACGAGGAAATCCTCAAAATCCAGCACAGCGCCGCCAAACACGGCGAAGCCGTCCCATGCCCAGAGGTTATAGCCCAGCACGCAGGGCAGCGACAGTGCCGTGATGAGCACAAAGTTGACCAGGCTGGACTTCTTGCGGCTGCAGCCGGTGAGCTCCATGCCGCAGCAGATGATGTTTTCAAACACAGCCAGCACGGTGGACAGAGCTGCGAATGCCATGAACAGGAAGAACAGGCTGCCCCACAGACGGCCCAGCGCCATGTTGGCGAAGATGTTGGGCAGGGTGATGAAGATCAGGCTGGGGCCGCTGGTCTGGTCCACATGGTAGGTGAAGCAAGCCGGGAAGATGATGAGGCCTGCGGTGATGGCCACGAAGGTATCCAGGATGACGATGCGCACCGACTCGCCCAGCAGGGAATGCTCCTTGCCGATGTAGCTGCCGAAGATGGCCATGGCACCGATGCCCAGACTCAGGGTGAAAAAGGCCTGGTTCATGGCGGACACCAGCGTGTTCACCACGCCCACTTCCTTCATGCGCGCAAAGTCCGGCACGAGGAAGAAGCGCAGGCCTTCCTTCGCGCCGTCCATGAACAGGCTGTTGATGGCCAAGATGACCATGATGATGAGCAGGGCGATCATCATGACCTTGGTCACACGCTCCAGACCGCTCTGCAGACCCTTGGCGCACACGAGGATGCCCAGGGCTACCACGAATACCATCCAGAAGGTCATGACGCCGGGGTTTGCCAGCATCTCGGTGAACTTCCCGGCCACCTGGTCGGCGTCAAGGCCCGCCAGCTTGCCGGTGGCGGTCATGTAGAAATAGTGCAGCATCCAGCCTGCCACGGTGGTGTAGAACATCATTAGCAGGTAGCAGCCGATGAGGGTGAGGTAGCCGTGGATGTGCCACTTCTGGCCCGGCTTTTCCAGTGCCTGATAAGCGCGCACCGGGCTCTTGCGGGAGGCGCGGCCCACCGCAAATTCCATAGTCATGATGGGCAGACCCAGAATGACCAGGAAGATCAGATAAAACAGTACGAATGCGCCGCCGCCGTCCTGTCCGGCGATATAAGGGAATTTCCAGACGTTTCCGATGCCGATGGCACAGCCTGCCGACAGCAGAATGAAGCCCAGACGTGATTTCAGGGTCTCTCTTTCCATGATTCCAAAACTCCTTGTTTCCAGTTCTGCTTTTGCGCCGCATCCAAAGGCTGGGCAAAGCGTTGCCCCTGTATTATAGCACAAATTCCGTCGAAGAACAGGGCTGCTTCAGAAGGATGAACTTTTGTTGTCAAAAGTCTTTTTTGTTTTTCCCGGCAAAACACTTCTGCTTTCTCCACGCGTCCTTTCCGGCTTTCGTCGAAGCTATGTTTATTTCACATCAAAGTCACACTTTGATACAATTTTGTTCACCTCAGAGGTGAAGATATGATACTTCTTCACCTCTTGCCGGACAAAAAGAAAAACTCCCATCCATGCAGTGCTTTGCACGGAGAGGAGTTTCCCCTTTATTGTTCTTTTTTGATGCCGAACAATCTGCGCAAAAGGCCGCGCAGGCACTTCGGGCTTCGGATGACGATGATCTGCATATCAACCCCTGCCTTTCTGCTCTATTTTACGCAGAACCGGCCGGAAATGTTCCGGCTCAGGTGTTGTCTGCAAGGGTCTCCACCACCACCAGCGCACCGGTGCGGGTAGCGATGGTGATGCAGTCCGAGCCTTCAGCATACTCGTTGCTGATGCCCAGCGGATAACCGGCCGTCAGCTGCGCGTCGTCCAGTTCGTAGAAGGAGCCATGCTCCGAGACCCCCTCTGCCCTGCCCTCCATCGGGAAGACCGAGAAGAAGAAGTAGTTTTCCTTCGGGTAGCGGCGGGTCTCGCCGGGCATCACAAAGGTGATGCGGCTGTACTCGTCCAGCAGAGTGGCTCGCACGCCGCGCTGCTCAAGGCCAAGGCCGGTGCACAGGTTCGCAAGAGTGTGCTCTATCCGTTTGCCGCCAAGACCCCCCAGCAGCAGCACCTCGTCGAAGCCCTTCTCCGAGGCCAGCTTTGCGGCGTACTCGGTGTCGGTGTCGTCCTTGACGTGGGGCAGGACCACGATATCGTCGTCCTGCTGTTCCGGGCAGGGGGCGGTGTCAAAATCGCCCACGATGATGTTGGGCCTGCAGCCCAGCGGTGCGCAGTTGCGGTAGCCTGCATCGCAGGCGATGATGAAATCATCCGGGCGCAGAGCCTTTGTCAGCTCCGGCGAGACCGGACAGGCGGAAATGATCACACAGCGTGACATGGAAATCCTTCCTTACTTTCAAACTTTCGGGCGCTGCCAGTCCTTCACGTCCTTGACTTCCTCGTACATAGCGCAGTAGCTGTCATACCGGGTCTGGGAGAGCTTGCCCTCTGCCAGCGCAGCCCGCACAGCGCAGCCTTTTTCGCTGCGGTGAGAGCAGCCGGTGAACTGGCATTCGCCCAGATAGGGGCCGAACTCCGGGAACGCATGTTCCAGGTTTTCCTTTGGGATGAAGCCCGCGCGGTTTGCTTCCAGGCTGGCAAAACCCGGAGTATCAGCGATGCGCCCACCGAAAGCCTCAAAGATGGTCACTTCGCGGGTGGTGTGGCGGCCGCGGCCCAGCTTCTGGCTGATGGCGCTGGTCTCGCGCTCGGCTTCCGGCAGCAGATGGTTCAGCAGCGTGGATTTGCCCACGCCGGAGTTTCCGCAGAAAGCGCACAGACGGCCCGCGATCCACTGTTTTACCTCATCCAGCCCGGCACCGGTCTCGTAGTCGATGCGGATGAACGGCAGGGTGGATCTTTCGTAGGCAGAGCGCAGGAATTCTGCTTCTGCCAAATCGCCCTTGGTGCAGACGATGACCGGCTGCACGCCTTTATCCACCGCGATGGCCGAGAGCTTATCCAGCACAAGGGTGCTGGGGGTGGGCTGAGTGGTGCTGGCCACAAGGAACAGCACATCCAGGTTTGCCACCGGCGGACGCACGAACACGTTTTTGCGCGGTGCGATCTCAGCGATGACCGAAGCGCCGTTTTCGGTCTCCAGCGTCACCTCATCGCCCGCCACCGGGGTGATCTTCTGCTTGCGGAAGATGCCGCGGGGCTTGCATTCCACGATGCCGTCCGGCGTTTTTACATAATAAAAGCCGCCGATGCCTTTGGTGATATATCCCTTCATGCACGCCTCCGTCAGCCCCACAGCGAAGCCCACCAGTCGGTGATGCCGCCGCCGTCGGTCTGGCCGTCACCACTGCCATCGCCCTGGTCGCCGCCCGTGGCCGTGCTGCTGGAGGACGACGAGCCGCCCCACAGGCCGCTCCACCAATCGCCGCCGGTGCTGTCGCTGGGTGCTTCCGGTTCCGGTTCGGGCTCCGGCCCTGCGCTGACCACGATGTTCACGCGGCCATTCAGCTTGGCGGTGCTGCCCGCTGCCGGGTCCTGACTGATGACCGTGCCTTCGGGCTGGTCGCTGTACTGCTCCGACTGGCTGCCCAGGCCCAGGTGGTTCTGCACCAGCAGGGTGCGGGCATCATCAGTGGTCATGCCCACCAGCGAAGGCACCTTGGTGGTGGTAGACACCTGCGGGCGGCTGATATACACCACAACGGTGCTGCCCGCCGCCACCTGGCTGCCCGCCGCCGGGTCGGTGCGGATGACCGCGCCGGACGCCACCGAGGGTTCCACGGCCTGGGTCACCAGCACGGAAACACCCAGGTTCTTCAGCTGCTGCTCGGCATCGGCCTGCACATAGTTGGTCAGGTCCGGCACCGTGACATACTGGGTGCCCAGGCTGACGGTAAGGGTCACGTTCTGGCCCTCACGCACCGTGCGGCCTGCCACCGGCGACTGCTTGTAGACATAGCCTGCGGCGTAATTGCTGTTGTATTCTTCCTCCCAGTTCACGGTGATCTGGCCGGAGACTTCCTGTTCTGCGGCCTGTGCCTCGTCACGGGTCATGCCGACATAATCACCCAGCGTGACATCCGCCTTGTTGTTCATCAGGTTGGAGGAATCATTCAGGATCATCCAGCACAGCGCAAGGCACGCGATGACAAAAGCCACCGTGATGCCGAACAGCGCGGGCAGGAAGATGGTGCGGCGCTTCTTGCGGGGCGCTGCCTTTTTGCTGTGGGGCGCGGGCGTTTCTGCCCGGCGGTTTGCCCGGTTCTGGTTCATGGTACGTTTCACCACCTTTTCAGGAGCATCTTCTGTGATATATTGATATTCGAACTGTACAGACGGGTTCTGCACATAGGTGTCCAGCGCATTCAGCATTTCGCGGGCGGAGGCGTACCGATTCTGCGGCAGCTTTGCCATCGCCTTCTCGGTGATCTCCACCAGCGCATTCGGCACTTCCGGGGCCAGTTCGTGCAGCGATCTCGGCGTATCCGAGATCTGCTTGATGGCCACTTCCACCATATCGTCGGCATCAAACGGCAGGTGCCCGGAGAGCATTTCGTACATCATGACGCCCACCGAGTAGATATCACTGGTGCAGTCGGTCTCGTCGCCTTTGGCCTGCTCCGGGCTGATATAGTGCACGCTGCCCATGGCTTTGCCGCCGGAGAGCTGGTTCTCAGCCCGGGAGATGCGCGCGATGCCGAAATCCATCATGCGCAGCTGGCCGTTGTCCAGCAGCATGATGTTCTGAGGCTTGATGTCCCGGTGCACCACACCGTTGGCGTGGGCATGTTCCAGCGCCTTCAAAATCTGGGAGATGAAGTGCACCGTCTCCCGGCTGGTCAGCTTGCCGCCGCGCTCGTTGAGGTACTCGCGCAGGGTCATGCCGTCCACATACTCCATGACGATATACTGCAGATCATCGTTCACCGAGACATCGTACACCTTGACGATGTTCGGGTGATTCAGCAGCGAGATGGCCTTGGATTCGTTCTTGAAGCGGCGGACAAGATCCGGGTCGTGCATGAACTCCCGCCGCAGCACTTTGACTGCCACCACCGTCCCGGCAGGCACCGGGCCGTTGTGGCCCCGCATGACGGCCTTGTAGACGTTCGCCATGCCGCCGGAGCCGATCAGTTCCTGCACCTCGTACAGGCCGTCCAGCCGTTTGCCGATCAGGTTATCCATTGCGCACCTCCATCGGTTCCACGCTGAGCAGCAGCGCAGTGATGTTGTCCGGGCCGCCGTTCTCGTTGGCCGTGCGGATGAGCTGGTCCGGCAGGTCGTAGAACGAGCCGGTGCCCAGCAGCTGTTCCAGCTGGTCGCGCGGGACGGCGTTGGTCAGGCCGTCCGAGCACAGCAGCAGAAGATCGCCGTTTTGCAGCTCCTGGCAGGTAAACTCCGAGTCCAGACGGTAGTCCACGCCCAGTGCCCGGGTGATGATGTTCTTCTGCGGGTGGTGCTCGGCTTCTTCCACCGTGATGGTGCCGCAGTCCACCAGTTCCTGCACATAGGAATGGTCGTGGGTGAGCTGGGTGAGCCGGCCGTCCCGGAACAGGTATGCGCGGGAGTCGCCCGCATGGCACAGGTACACCCGGCCGGAGCGCACCAGTGCACACACCGCTGTGGTGCCCATGCCGGCCAATGCTTCGTCCTGCATGGCCTTCTGGAACACGAAGCGGTTGGCGCTGAGCAGCGTCTTTTTCAGGAACGTCTCCTCCTCGCCGGGCAGACATTTGGAAGCATACTGCTCCTGAAAGCAGCGCTCGATGACATTGCACGCGCCCTGGCTGGCTTCCCGGCCGCCGGGCAGTTTGCCGGCGCGGTAATCGTCCTGATTGTCCTGGCGGACCCGCCCGACATCCGTTTTTCCTGCAAGTTTCATAGGATTCTCCCTTTGTTATGCCTTCCCGTTCATTTCGTCCCGGCGCAGCTGGCCGCAGGCGGCACTGATCTCGCTGCCCAGGCGGCGGCGCACGGTGGCGTTGACGCCAAGGCTTTCCAGCTTCTGCTGGAAGCGGCGCACATTGGCTGCGTCCGTGGCCGAGTAGGGGCTGCCGTCCACCGGGTTGATGGGGATCAAGTTCACATGGGCCCCCATGCCCCGGATGAGGTTTGCCAGCTGTTTTGCGCAGGCGTCGGAATCGTTGACGCCGCGCACCATAGAGTATTCAAAGCTGACGCGGCGGCCGGTGGTGTCCTGATAGCGGCGCACCGCCTGCATGAGCACCTCCACAGGGTAGGCGTCGTTCACCGGCATCATGCCGCTGCGAATTTCATTATTGGGCGCGTGCAGCGACACCGAAAGAGTGAGCTGCAGCTTTTTCTCGGCCAGCAGGTCGATCTTGGGCACAAGGCCGCAGGTGGAAAGGCTGATGTTGCGCATACCGATGTTGACGCCTTCGGGCGAGGTGATGTTCTCCAGAAACCTCATCACTTCGTCGAAGTTGTCCAGCGGCTCGCCGATGCCCATGAGCACGATGTGCGAGATGCGCTCGCCGATATCCTTTTGGGCAGTGTAGATCTCGGAGCAGATCTCGCCTGCTTCCAGATTACGCACACGGCCCGCCTGGGTGGAAGCGCAGAAGCGGCAGCCCATGCGGCAGCCCACCTGGGTGGACACACACACCGTGTTGCCGTAGTGGTAGCGCATGACGACCGTCTCGATGCAGTTGCCGTCGGCCATGCGCAGCAGATATTTCACCGTGCCGTCCTTCGCTTCCTGCCGGCGCTCGATCTGGGGCGCAGCGATATAAAAGCTTTCTTCCAGCTTTGCCAGCAGGGTCTTGGGCTGGTCGGTCATGGCAGAAAACTCGGTGACCAGCTTCTGGTGCACCCAGTGGAAGATCTGCTTTGCCCGGAAGCCCGGCTGACCCATCGCCTTCAGTTCAGCGGTCAACTCTGCCAGCGTCAGCGAGGAAATACAGCGTTTTTGTTCCATTGTGTTCTCCTATTGTTTTTACGAACGGAAAGCCCGTTTCCTTGCAGTGGTCAGCCCTTTTTCTGCATCGCACAGAGGAAAAAGCCGTCCATGCCGGTGCGGGTGGGTACCGAAAGGGTGCCGTGCTCCCCTGCCGTCATCCCGGCAGGCAAAGCTACAGCGGGTTCTGCCACGCAGAACTCCGGGTGGCGGGCAAGGAACGCAGCGATCTGCTGCTGATTCTCGGTCGGGTCGATGGTGCAGGTGGAATAGACCAGTCTGCCGCCCGCCTTGAGCAATGCAGCCGCCGTATCGAGGATGGCCGACTGCGTGGCCAATAATTCAGCCTCGCGGGCCGGGTCCAGCGTTTTATAGCGCAGGTCCGGCTTTTTTGCCAGAATACCCAGACCATTGCAGGGCACGTCTGCCAGAATGCGGTCTGCCTGCGGCAGGGCCGGGTTCACCTTTGTGGCGTCGTTGCAGAGGGCTTCGACGTTGGTCAGCCCCATGCGCTGCACCGCCGTGCGGATCAAGCCCACGCGATTCTCGGCGGCGTCGCAGCTGTAAAGCCTGCCGGTGTTCTGCATCTGCTCGGCCAGCAGGATGGTCTTGCCGCCGGGTGCCGCGCACAGGTCAAGCACCGTCTCGCCGGGCTTTGCTTCCACAGAGAGCGCTGCCAGCTGGCTGGCCTGTCCTTCCACATGGAAATATCCCTGCCGGAACAGCTCGTTCTCTGCCGGGCTGCCTTCGAACCGAGCCAGCACGCTGCCGGGCACGACACCCGGGCGCGCTTCCTTTGCGCCGGAAGCCAGCAGCTTTGCACAAAGCTCATCGGCACTGCCTTTCAGCGGGTTCGCCCGCAGGCTGGTCATGCCGCCGTCGGCCTTGTAGGTAAGGATATCCAGTGCTTCGTCCGGGTAGTTTTTGTGCAGAAATTCCGCCACATCCCGACCGGCAGAGCCAAGCACCATGAGCCGCTCCACTTCGTTTTTGAAGCTTGCGGTGCTCAGGTCGTAGCTGCACGCCTTGCGCAGTACGGCGTTGACCAGACCGGATGCGCTGGATTTTTTGAAGGCACGGGTCAGCTTGACGGCCTCGTTCACCGCAGCGGACACCGGCACCTGCATATAGCGGGCCTGCGCCAGCGCCGCGCGCAATATTTCGCGCACCGGTGCATCCAGCTTGGCGAGGCCCTTGGGCAGGAACTGGCACAGGATGTAGTCCAGCGTGCCCCGGTGTTCCAGCACCGTGTAAAAGATGGCGCTGGCAAAAGCTTTATCGCGGCCTTCCAGCTGCTGGCGCTTGAGTTCGGCATCCAGAACAAGGTTGGAAAAACCATCCTGTTCCTGCCGCACCAGCGCCGCCACTGCCGCCGCGCGGGGATTCGCCGCCATCAGAGAGTATCCCCCGTTTTCAGGCGCTGACCGGCTGCAAAGGCGGTGCCGGCCATGGGCTTTTTGCCCTCGGGCACCACGTTCAGCAGCTGGATAGCACCTTCTCCACAGGCCACGGTGAGGGGCTTGGTGGCCAGCACCATGCCGGGCGCTTCGCCGTTCGAAGCCACCGCACGGCATTCCATCACCTTGAGCTTTTTGCCGCCCGCGGTGACGAACCATGCACCGGGCCACGGGTTCATGCCGCGCACCCAGTTGTGGATATGGGCAGCCGTTTCGGTGAGCTTGAACTCCGCCATCTCCTTATTGAGCATGGGAGCAAGGCAGGCATTTTCGTGGTCCTGCGGCTGGGGCTTGAGGGTACCGGCGGCGATGGCGGGCACCACCTCGCACAGCACACGGGCACCCACAGCCGTCACGCGGTCAAACAGCTCGCCGCTGGTCTCCTCCGGGTCGATGGCGATCTTCTCGCAGCAGAGCACATCGCCGGTGTCAAGGCCCTCATCCATCTGCATGATGGAAACGCCGGTCTCGGCGTCGCCGTTCAGCACGGCCCACTGCACCGGGGCGCTGCCGCGGTACTTGGGCAGCA
>ERZ1026866.1830-NODE-1830-length-10260-cov-4.932484_pt1 | contig 10260 bp, 8 predicted proteins | sample MGYA00380163_ERZ1026866 | MGnify/ENA primary metagenome ERZ1026866 (study PRJEB33269, sample SAMEA4719799) | human gut metagenome | biome: human-associated habitat; feature: organic feature; material: feces | place: Cameroon | collected 2013-10 ...
TGATTATTTTCTCAAAAATTTCTTATATACATAATTCTGCAATTTAACCGGCATTAAATACATTCCCGTCTGTGCAATACCAACCATTACGTAATCACTAAATGAACTATATCCCATTTTCCAAAACTTGCGAATTGTAGCTATGTAACTCCAAGTATTCTGCCAGCTCTTTCTTCTTTTTGCAAGTTCATCTGAACTTCTGAACCAAAGAAGGGACTCATCAATATTTTCTGCCTTATACCCTTTAAACTGCATACGTCCAAAAAGATCAACATCCTGATTCCTTTTTAAATCCGCATACCCATTATTTTCTAATACCGCTGTTTTACTATACATAACAGCTGGATGATTAAATGCAGAGCGCTTCTTTGCAAAATTATAAATTTCTTCAGATGTTGTAGGTACAATTCTTTGTGAAATTACATTTGAAGGTTCGCCTACAAATTCATCAATATGAGAACCAACAATAGCTAAATATGGTTTTTCAAAAAATCTTTCTAATTGCTTTTCGCAACGATCTGGTTTTGAGCAATCATCTGTATCCATTCGAGCCACTAATTCATTTCTGCATTCCTTTAATCCAACGTTTAACGCTAATCCCAAGCCTAAATTGGTTTCGTTTTTAATTCTATGAAGTATTGGATAATCATTCAAGACTGTATAAAGCTCATCCGTTAACGGTCCATCCTCAACCAAAACAATTTCGTCTGGTATGACTGTTTGATTTAACATTGAATCCAGAGCAAGTCTTAAATATTCTGGTTTTTCTTTTTTATATAAAGACATCAACACAGAATATTTCTGCTGTTTGGCAGATTTTTTTACCATTTCTATTCGCTTTTCATCATTTTGCTCTTTATTTGAATTATTCAATATACTTTTCGCCTCTACTTGTTTTTTTTCGTAATTTTCTTTATTGATTTTTTCCGTTCTCAACAGATAATCTCCAAAATCTTCTGCTGTAGCCATATCGTCCTGTGTAATTCCCTCTTGTTTAATGAATGCTTTTTTCACAGTGGCAAAGATAATTTTCAAATCTTCTTTAAAACTTACATTTTCAATATATTTCAAATCCCACTCAATCTTATCTTCCCATGATATTGCATTACGTCCATTCACTTGAGCTAAACCACTAAGACCTGGCTTTGCAGTATGTCTCATTCTTTGTTCATCTGTCATAAATACCATATCTCTAACAAGCTGCGGACGTGGACCTATCACAGACATTGTTCCATTAAGTATGTTAAATGCTTCCGGCAATTCATCCAAACTAGTATTTCTAAGCCATTGACCAAGCTTAGTTAATCTCACCTCGTCTGGAAGTAATTCTCCATTTCCATCTCTTTCATCCGTCATGGAACGGAATTTATACATTTTGAAAACTGTTTCTTTTCCATCTGGTCCAACCAAACCGGGTCTATCTTGAGTAAATAAAACAGGAGATCCAAGTTTTACTCTAACAAGGAGTGAGACCCCAAGATATAAAGGACTGAATACTACGATTGCACCAGTTGCACATATTATATCTATCACTCTCTTTACATATTTTTCATAAACTCCCATTTTACGCTGAATGATCGGCTCGATAACCTCAACCTTATATGTAGATTTTTTAGCTTTATTTTTCATCATTTTTGCCGTGATTGCTGTTGCAATAGTTGTTCCAACAGCAACGCACCCTATTACTTTTTTCTTAGACACAACGATCTCCTACATTTCTAAATACTCATTACTCAAAACAAGCTCTTATAACCTCAATAATCCTCTCCTGCTCCTCTGCCGTCATCTTATTATCACTTGGCAGACAAACACCTCTCTGGAAGATATCCGCTCCAACATCTTTAATTCCACCTGCAATATATGCATTTGTCTTTGCTCTTCCAGATCCATTGACTGTCACAAACTCATGCATTCTGTACATCGGCTGCATATGCATAGGTTTCCAGATTGGTCTTCCCTCTGCATTGATGCTGTTCAGCGCATCGAGTATTTCTGTTGGACAACTCTTTCCTGCTTCTGAGATATAGAGTGCTTCTGTTTCACTTCTTACCTGCTTACACATAGCATCTTCATCAATCATCAAACAGCTTAACCAGTAGTTTGGTTCTGCTTTTGTTTCATCAAATGGGTTCATCACTACTGGAAGTTCTTTTAATCCTTCTTTATATCTTTCATAGATTGCTTTCTTCTGAGCAATATGGTCAGACAAATGATTGTACTGGTCTCTGATCACTCCTGCAATAACATTACTCATACGATAGTTGTAACCGACTTCTTCGTTCTGATACCATGCTGCATTTTCTCTTGCCTGTGTAGACCACTTACGTGCCTGGTTTGCATCTTCAAGAGAATCTGTCAACAGGCATCCTCCTGCTGATCCTGTAATGATTTTGTTTCCATTATAGGAGATTGCAGCATAATCTCCATAAGAGCCACACTGTTTTCCTTCCCTTGATGCTCCCATTGCTTCTGCAGCATCTTCTACCAATAAAGCACCATGCTTTTCACAAATTTCTTTAATCTCTTTTATATTTCCAGGGAAACCATATAATTCTGCATAAACAACAAGTTTTACTTCTGGATACATTTCAAATGCTTTCTCCAAAGCAACCGAGTCCATTCCCCATGAATCGTATTCTGTATCAATAAATACTGGAATACCCCCTTCGTAAACAACTGGATTCAATGTTGCATTGAACGTCATATCTGTACAAAACACGCGTTTTCCATTCAATGCACCAATACCAACTGGTGGCTTTCCATATAATCTTTCTCCTGCAAGCTTCATACAAAGATGAAGAGCTGCAGTTCCGCAGGACAGTGCAACTGCATATTTTGTTTCAGATACGTTTGCTGCCACTTTCTCTACTTCATTTATATTAGCTCCAACAGTAGACATCCAGTTTGTTTCATATGCTTCCATTACATAGCGCATAGAATCTGGATACATTGTCGGCGAAGAAAGCCATACCTTTTTTTCAAATTTCTCAAATTGATTACTTTTCTTATACATTTTCTCACCCTTTGTTAATATCAATTATTAATCATTCCAGACCAATCAAGGTTTAAAACAATGCAACTTTCATTCCCTTTTTCGAATTCTCTTCATTTTCCCTATGTTGTTTTTTAAACGCCGTCTTATTTACCTCTTCCGGTTTTTTAAACGTCGGAACAACCTTTCTCAACACTTCTCTCGCTTTCGAGTCATCATCTGTAGCACAAGCTTCCTTCAACATTGCAAGTTTATCATCAATCTCTTCTGCGCTGAGTGCAGAATCTCTCTCGATAAAGATCATACTGTTCTCTGTCTTATCCAGTTCTTCTGTCTTTACCAACAACTCTTCATAGAGCTTTTCTCCCGGACGAAGCCCTGTCTCAACAATCTCAATCCCCTGTACCCCGGATAACCGGATCATATTCTCGGCAAGATCCATGATCTTCACAGGTTTTCCCATATCCAGAACGAACAATTCACCATTCTGTGCCATTGCTCCACTCTGCAGTACCAGCTGAGAAGCTTCCGGTATCGTCATGAAATACCGGATGATTCTCTTGTCTGTGATCGTCACAGGACCACCATTTGCAATCTGTCTTTTGAACAGTGGAATTACCGATCCCGCACTTCCGAGCACATTGCCGAATCTGGTTGCACTGTACTTTACATTTCCATGTGTACTTGCACTCTGTACGATCATCTCGCACATACGCTTTGTAGCACCCATGACATTCGTCGGATTGACTGCCTTATCCGTGGATACCATCATAAATCGTTCCGCACCATATTCTTCGCATAATTCCACCATGTTTTTCGTTCCAAATATATTGTTTTCAATCGCCTCAATGCAATTATGTTCCATCAGCGGTACATGCTTATGCGCAGCAGCATTAATTACGATCTGCGGATGATACTGTTCGAATATTCTTGCCATTGCCTTTCGATTCGTAATTGACGCAATCTCAACCTGTAACTTTAATTTTCCTTTGTAAGCAATTTTCAGTTCCTGCTGTACATCGTAAGCACCATTTTCATAGATGTCCAGAATAACCAGCTGTTTCGGCTGCATCTTAGCCATCTGACGACAGAGCTCCGATCCGATCGAACCGCCGCCACCGGTGATCAATACTACTTTATCTTTGTAATATGCATTCGTCTGTTCATCCGCAACTACCAAAGGCTTTCTAAAAAGTAATTCTTCAATGTCGAACTCTCTCAGATATCTTTTCCCTCCGGCAGCATGCATCGTCGGATAATCATAGATTTTTACTTTATAGCCGGCATTCTTATAATAATCATACAGTTCTTTTCTCTTTTCTGTCTCCATAGACGGAATCGCAAAGATAATCTCCTGCACTTCATAATCATCCAGCTTCGATAATGTTGCATTCGTTTCCGACCATACAGGAATCCCCTGAATCTCACGTCCTACTTTTTCCTTGTTAATATCAATAAAGCATCTTGGAACATAGGATGCCTGCTCGTTATTCAGCAGTTCTTCTGCAAGGCCGACACCTACGCGGCCTGCACCGATAATCGCAATTTTAATTTTCTGGATTTCTTTTTCACGTCCTGCATCAATCCCCGAGAATATCTTCAGAAGCACCGCCCAGAATCTGCCCTGCATATCATTGCTGTTCCCGCATTTATATGCATAGCGGTATAGCATGCGCATCGTTAATGCTCCAAGCAGATCCACACTTACAAGTGAAAGCATTCTTGCAAAAGTAATGCTTTCAACAGGAAGAAGAATTTCTATGATCATATAGAGCACACATGCTGTTCCATCTGCAAAGATCAGACGCATATAGCACTGAATGCCTCCATATCTCCATACCTGTCCATATATATTTCCAAGCAGGCGGATGCCAAATATGCACACCATAGATATACACATTTGTTGAAGTATGCCTGTATATGATAATTTATCATTCCCTCCGTAAAGCCCCAGCAATAACATTGCCGACAATAAATATATCAATATATCGTAGCAGACAAGCATCCACCGAATATGAACTTTTTTCTTCTCCTGTATTTTCATAACCTGTTTCTCTTTTCCTATACTATTTCTCTGTTAATACTTTTTGCATCTTATCACTTACATTTGCTACCACAGCTTCATCCGGCCACATCACATACAACAGCTGCGATCCCGACGAATAGCAAGCCTGTGTATCACCCGTTCCAGAAGCCGCCTGAGATTCAATACTCCAGCTTGCCCCGTCATTAAGCTGCATGTTGATGAACTTCGCCATCTCATCCGATGTCATATTGGTCTCTACACAATCACTGACCGTTGCCAGAATCTCGTTAGCACTCTTAATGATTGCCGGAGAGGTGGCTTTCTGAATAATCGCAGTCAATACCGCTTCCTGATCCTTACCGCGCTGGTTGTCTCCCTCTGCAAAACTATATCTCTCTCTTGAGAAAGTAAGTGCCTGCGCTCCATCCATATGATTTATGCCTTTGTGGAAGCTATATCCATTCTTTTCGAACTCCACTTCCGAATTCACATCCACACCACCAAGCGCATCCACTATCGTCTCCAGCGAAGTAAAGTTCACCCGCGCATAGTAACTGATGTCAATTCCATACAGATTTTCCAGTGTTGCCATAGAAGCATCCACTCCATAGATACCCGCATGTGTCAGCTTATCCCTTGCATCACCCGATACACCCGGGATCGTAACATAATAATCTCTCGGTGTCGTTGTAAGCAGGATCTGCTTCGTATTCGGATTCACCGTCATGATAATATTTACATCACTTCGGCTGTTCGTTGTGATCGGACCAGCCACATCAATACCGCTGATAAACACATTGAACGGTTCCTGTACATCTGCTTTTTTCTCTTCTTTTAGTTTTGTCTTTATTCCATACTGATACAGAATCTTAACCTTCTCCAAGAATCCCTCAACCGACTCATCGATCATACTCATATACCCCTCATTGAACACCGCCGCATCCACATTTCCATTCAGGAGTGCATTTGCCTCATCCGTCAATGATTCGTATTCTTCGGTCTTCACGTCTTTGCCGACTTTCTTCTCGATGTCCCTGATCATTTTATCGGTATTCTTCTGATCCACTGCCGTCTGATAGCCGAACCGGTAATCCCCGGCATCCTCGATGCTCTTTGCAGAATCCCCTTTCTTCACAACCACGACCATGTTATCCGTCTTGTAGGTGGCTCCGCCGACTTTCTTAAGTACATCATCGGTCTTCATCATTCCCATGCTGATCGCTGCCAGTATGACCGTCATCAGGAGACTGATGATCATCCCCGTATAGCGCACTACCTTATTCTTCGGATACTGCAGGATATGTGTCGCACCAAAGAGTACTGCCAGTGTCCCGATCAGGACGATCAGGTACTTCTTCGGCAGCATCCCGCTGCCTGCCACAGTCACGATGCAGATCACCGATACCAGAAGCTGGATCAGTGTGATCAGTTTGCCTATCAGATTCTTTCTTTCCATTTCCAGAAGTCTCTGTCTCATATCATTCATCCTTTGTCTGTTACTGTACAGTCAGTGTAAATGTGATCGGATCCGAGGTATTACCGTCACTGTCCTGTACGTAATACTGTAATGTATAGGTTCCTGCCTGGTTCACATTGTAATTACCGTCAATATGAAGTCCGCGGAACAAGGTGTCTCTGTCGTCTTTGTCGTCCACTGCATCGGTCACTTCATTCAGCGCATTGAATGATGTGCCTCTGGCTATCGTCTTCGCTTCTTCGGCAAGCTTCATTGCCGGACGTGTACCATTCGGCTGCAGAGCCGCACTCTGCTGGTCTATGCTCTGCTCGTCTATGCTCTGCTCGTCGGCTGCCGCTGCATCCTGTGCGGTCTCTTCTGCCGCATCGCTGTCTTCTGCTGTCTGATAAGTCACTTCCCGGCTTGCTGTTCCTACATTTTTCGCTTTGTCTGTGACACCGTAATAGACAACTGCCTTCTTCTTACTGACCGGCACGACCTTTTCTACGAACACCTCATTGGTCAGATCTCCGTCTTTCTCGTCCTGTGCCGTCACGCCTTCCAGAAGCTTTCCGTAGTCTTCTCCTTCTGTATAGGCAATCTTTTTACTCTGGTCTACTTTTATCTCCGGTGCAGTGCGGTCCTGATTCTTATAGGTCATATATCCTGCACCCGCCAGTGCTATACATCCGGCCGTCAACAGACCGGTAACCATGCGCTGGTTCATACGCTCACCCTCTATTTCTTTCCGTTTTCTCCGTAACTGCCATAGTAATTACTGTAGTATTTACCATAATACTTGTTCTGTTTCACATCTACTTTATTCAATACCACACCGAGGATCGGGCAGTCTGCCTTCTCCAGCTGTTCTTTTACCACTCTGGCGAACTTGTAGCTGATCGTCTTCGCTGAGATGACCATCACAGATGCGTCTGAAAATTTTGCAATGATCGCCGCATCGATAACGCTTCCGAGCGGCGGCGCATCGATGATCACATAATCATACGCCTGTCTTGCACCGTCGAGGAAGGCTTCGAACCTTCTGCCGCCGAGCAGTTCTGCCGGGTTCGGCGGAACCGGTCCTGCGAACGTTACGAAGAGATTCGGTTCCTGTGTTCTTAAGATCACTTCTTTTACATCGGCCTGTCCGGAGAGGAAGTGTGTCATTCCCTTTACTTCTCCTGTGACTCTGTGGCGTCCCATCAGGACGGATTTCCGAAGGTCTGCATCCACGAACAGGACTCTCTTGCCGCCTTCTGCGAGGGATACTGCGAGCCCCATCGACACGGTGCTCTTTCCTTCGTTCGGTGTACAGCTTGTGAATACGATTACTTTCTTATCTGATCCGGAGAATTCGATGTTTGTACGAAGTGTCTTGTATGCTTCGTTACTCCGGAAATCTTTCGTTAGATTCTTTAATACTATCTCTGCCATGTCCTTCTCCTATCTTCTGCTTTTTACAGCATTTCTTGATTCTCTCTGCTGCTTTGCCCTCTTCGGCGCACTGCTTCCTTCCGGGATCGGGAGGGAAGCCAGTACATTCAGTCCGAGGTACTTTTCTACATCATCCGGAGTCTTGACCGTATCATCTAAGAGGAAGATCAGTACAACGAATCCCATAGATATGACAAGTCCGAGCATTGCACCGAGCATCATGTTCTTCTTAACATTCGGGGAAGACGGGCTGGTCGGAAGGTTCCCTTCTTCTACGGTATTGACAGAATCCGCATTCATGATCTCTGTAATCTGTACGCTGACTGCTTTTCTGAGTGTATCTGCGATCTGTTTTGCTTCTTTCGGATCATCGTCCGTCACACCGATGCTCATGATACGTGTGTCGCTCGGTGTCTCTGTGGTGATCATGCCGGCCAGTTTTTCCGGTGTCATATCAAGCTTCAGCTTGGAGATGGTCTTCTCCAGTACCGGACGGCTTTTTACCAATTCCATATAATCCTTCGTCAACATGCTTCCCGACTGCAATTCCGAATACGTCGTACTGGCAGAAGAATCATCATTCTTTGCCATAACATATAGCTTCGTTACAGACGTGTACTTCGGTGTCACGAACATCTTCGTTCCGACGAACGCTACCAGTGCCATGAATATCGCAGACAGAATAATTATCGTCTTCTTTGCCCATAAGGCACTGAATAATTCCATCAGATCAATGGTAACTTCGTCATCCCGAATCTCCTGATTCATCATTCCATAATTTTCTCGGCTCATCTTAATCTCTCTTCTTCAGCATACTCTTGGCGTTGCTGTAGAATATCCTCCTTGTATAATCTTCTCCGTATCGTTTCTCTACGTGAGCGGCCGCCTTCTTCATCTTCGGCGGTCTGTGCTTTGTATCGTGTGCATCGGTTCCGACGCAGAATACCAGGTCGCGGTTCATCAGCTCTTCGATGAACTTCCTGATCTTACGTCCGGATCCCCCGGTGATGCTGTCTGCATTTACCTGCAGGTTCACACCCATATCGTACAGCTCTTCCGCAAGTTCTACATCTTCGGTGATGCAGTGATAGCGCTCGACATGCGCCAGTATGACTTCGTATCCTGCGAACTGCAGCTGCTGGATCCCCTGTCTGATGTAGCTGTATGTCTGTGAGGGCGGAAATTCTACCAGTACATACTCTCTGCGGTTCATCGAAAGGATCTTTCCTTCTTTTATTTTATCCGCAACATCCTGTCCGAAATAGATTTCCGTTCCAAGGTATACCCGGAAGCGTTCGTCGATCTCGTGTGCTGCTTCGCGCACAAGCTTTGCTTTTTCACGAAGCTTCTCCGCCGGTGCCTTTCCGCGGTGCGGATGGTGGTGAGGGGTTGCTATGATACACCGGATTCCTTCTGCGTATGCGATCTCAAGCATCTTCTTCGTCTCGGCAAGGTCTTTCGCCCCGTCATCGACTCCCGGCAGAATGTGGCAATGCATATCTATGTAACATTCTTTCATCTGGTGGTTACTCCTTTATTCTCTGCTTTTTCATCGGTTTCTTATAAGTTTGAATAAATTCATTATATCTTTTTCTTCTCTGCGCATATTTTTGCGCACCAAAATACCCCCCCCCGGTATTCTTATCATTTCATACCAATGGAAGGAAGGGTATCTCTCAAGCTCTTCGTATATTTATACATGTTATAAATGTTATGTAATATCTCTATATTCGGTTTTCTGTTTTTGAAACACAAATAACTGGGATTATTATATATCATTTTTTGCCCACATCCCTCATCCATTCATAAACATGTATGATTTTATCATATCTTTAAGCAGGCTTCAACTATGTATCAACAATTTATACAATTTTACCCATTTTTTGTCTTTTTTTCGACATGTTTTATGCGTCCATCTCTTCTTCGTAGTACTTGATCAGTGCCTGGGTACCGAGATCTCCGCAGCCTTCTGCCTGAAGGAGTTCGTAGTTGGCAAGCACCTGGCTTAATACATCCAGATTGAGATTGCTCATGTTCGCTTCGGTAAGGGCAAGTTTCATGTCTTTGACGAAGTGCTTCAGGAAGAATCCCGGTGCGTAGTCTCCTGCCAGGATCTTTGGTCCGAAGGTATCCAGCTGTTTGCTGCCTGCCGCTCCGGTCGATACGGAATCGAGTACGGTCTGAAGGTCCAGGCCTTTTGCCTTCGCATAGGTGAGTGCCTCGCAGACTCCGGATAAGGTGCCTGCGATCATGATCTGGTTCGCAAGCTTGGCGTGCTGGCCGCATCCGGATTCTCCCTGATAGTTGATGTTGGTGCCCATCGCCTCGAATAACGGCATGCAGGCTTCGTAG
>ERZ1026866.1831-NODE-1831-length-10256-cov-6.209783_pt1 | contig 10256 bp, 18 predicted proteins | sample MGYA00380163_ERZ1026866 | MGnify/ENA primary metagenome ERZ1026866 (study PRJEB33269, sample SAMEA4719799) | human gut metagenome | biome: human-associated habitat; feature: organic feature; material: feces | place: Cameroon | collected 2013-10 ...
CGTGGGCTCGGAGATGTGTATAAGAGACAGCATCAGCACCTGTTGGCCCCGCACCCGCTGTTCCTGCGCCTTAATGCGGCGGATATCGGCCTGGTCAAAGCCGATCATCTCCAAAAACGTGTCGGTGGCGGCAAACTCCTGCCGGGCGGAAGCAATCTTGATGGCGGCATCCGCGGTCACGGCCACACTGGGCATGGCGGGGTTCCGAAAGTGGGCCATCACATCGCGTTCCTCATCAGTCAGTTCGTCCAGCGTTACTTTGCGGGCAATGGCCTGGGCCATCCGGGCGATAGTGCGCAGTGCGTCGCCGTTGCCGGTGTTCAGCTGCTGGGCCAGTAGCACCAACGTCTGGCTCTGGGCCAGTATGGCATCGCTGCTGGTGGGGTTGGCATCGTTCACCACGCCAACATCGGTCACGGTCAGGCCGGTGGCAGCGGCAAACTGGGTGGCCGTCATCCGCATTTTTTCAACGTGCGGTGAAAGGCTGCCCTGCGCCAGCTGGCCGAACGCGGGCTTCTCGCCGGTGTCGGGGTTGGTTGTGGCCGCGATGATCGCCCCGACATACTGCCGGAACTTGTCCGATACGATGGTATCGTACTGCTCATCCGTCACGCCAAGGATGTATTTCTGCGGCGTGGTGTCAAACTCCAGCGCAATGGCGGCGTTGGCCACAACCCGCACGTAATCGTCAATCAGGGAGCGGATGGGGCGTTTCAGCCGGGAGCGGCCAAACGGCTTGCTGCTGGTGGCGTTCCAGATCAGCGGCTCCATCAGCGGCCGCCCCATCTTATTGGGATGCCGGTGGGCTGTCCAGATGTTCCCCTCACGGCTTAGTACGACCACGGCAGTGTCGGTATAGAAGTTGACGATGGACGGGGTCCATTTCCCTTCGTCCTTTTCGTCCTTCATGGTGTCGATGATGGCAAGGCCGCAGTCGATCCGGCCTTTCTCGCCGCTCCACAGGGCAGCGGCCGCAGCAGGGGAGTGGAACCGGATCCGGCAGCCGATCGCATCGTCAGCCGAAAGCGTGGCAAACACGCAGCCGTATTTCAGTTCATCTCGGCAGGCTTTGGCGTATTCGGCCACAAGGCGGTTATTTGCCACCAGCCGGGCAAGGCTGTCCAGACTGCCGCCGGTACCCACAAAGCCATCAAACATGCTGCGGGCGGCAAGCACATCCACTGCTTTCTGACCCCAGCTGCAGCCGACCTCCAGCCCGCGCAGCCCCGTGGGCAGGGCAATACCAAGGTTGACATCCCGCAGGGTCACATGACCCTCATAATATTTGTCTTTGGTTGCGTTGCGGCTCTGGTGATAGGTGTACGCCTCGGCCAGGTCGCTGAGCTGCTGCTGTTCTGCGGCGGTCAGCCCGGCCACAATACCAAAATTCAGGGTAGTCGTCATGGTTCTCCTTTATCCAATCCTCATCTTGCGTGTCGGGTCGCGCTTGCAGGTTTTCGCGCCCCACAGTGCCAGGGCGCAGGCTTCCAGCGGCAGGCTGTTGTCCCCGCCAAAGCCATACCCGCCGCTGATGGGGCGCTTGGTGCTGGTAACGGCGCTTTCGTTCAGAGCTTGCTGCGGTTTGTACCAGGTTAGGGCGCGCTCGTTCACGGTATTGGTAAAAAGCCCTACCGAGGCGATCACGTCCCTGGCGGAGGGGCGGAGCACGGCGTTTTTGGCTTTCCAGGTGGGGCGGATGCGCTCCACCAGCACGTCCACCCCGTTGCGGCCATCAATCACCACACAGCTTGCGCGGTCATAGCGTTCGTTCAGCCAGTCCACCAGCCAGGCCAGGCCGCGGCCGGTGGGCTGCTGTTCAATCAGGGATACACGCGCCGGGCCGTCCTTCGGGGTCACTGCGCCGCACAGGCAGACAGAGGATCCGTCCGCGGCAAATTTGACGCCGTAGGCGGTTTTGCCCTCCGGCTTTTCGGCATCGCTGGCACAGGCTTCCCAGGCCCGGGCATCCAGCGCCTTGTCGCTCTGCTCCGTCAGAGCGGGGCTCCACCAGCCCAGGCGTTCCCTGGCAAAGCCGTCGGCGCTCATGCTCCGGCACTCCTCCGCCGCAAACTCCTCGCTGAGCCGGATGCCCATGGCCGGGTTAGTCTGATACCAGACCGCGTGATCTTCCAGATCGATCTTGTCAACCTGCTCTCCCTCCACTGACCATTCGTGCCAGGCATCATGCGCGCCCGGTGCATCAAGACAGGCCGTCCGGCGGCGGCGGAATACGTCGCCGGGACAGCCCGGATAGGGCGGCGTGCCGGTATAGATCAGCTGTCGGGTGCCGGTGGCCGATGCGGCCAGCGTGGCCATGATGGCCTCCACCTGGTCGTCCGTCAGCTCCTGTGCCTCGTCATAGACCACCAGCGAGATGCCGTCAAAGCCGCGGGCCGCCTGCCGGGATCGGGCCGAGAACTCAATGCTCCCGCCGTTCAGAAGCTCGATGCACTCCTCGCCGTTGGTGTAGCGGATGTTTTTCACCAGTTCCAGCACCTCTGGGTGCCGCTTGTCGGTAAACATCCGGGCCAGCCGGTTAAAGCTCTTTTTTGCCGTGCGCACCTGATGGGCGGTGTGCAGGATCTTCTCACCGTTGATGACCATTCCGAAAAACTCTCGCCCCTCCAGGCACACGTTTTTCCCGTTCTGCCGGGGCACGGCCAGCCCGGCAGAGGTCACGGTGTACCGCCCGGATGCATCCCGGCCCAGCCAGCAGTCCAGCACCAGCTGCTGCCATTCATCCAGCGCATTGCCGTAGGCGGCCATCAGCGCTGCGGCGTCCGCACCGTCGGTCGTAACGCGCTCCGGCTCGATGCGGTATCTTGGAATCTGTGCGCCGGTCATGCGTCCTGTTTTCTCCGATTCTGCACCAGAGTGAGTACGTTTGTCGGCTTAATGTCGGATATTTGCTCTTGCGGCACCTCCACAGGTAGGAGCTTAATCAGCATATCCAATCCAGACAGGTACGTTTTCCACAATGCCTCGTAAGCCCGGAAAGCCGGGTTCTCTCTCACGCCCGACTGCCCACCGCCGTTGTCATATTCCACCGTGATGCCTTCCTCACCGATGGTTTCCCTGGCATCGTCCAGCTTGGATTTCATCCACGAAACATTCAAAATCACCGGGTCAAGCGACTTGATTTTTTCTTCATTCAATCCGTTTTTGGCCAAAAATTTAGCCAGTTTTCTGCGCTCTGCGGCAGACCTTTTCGCGATCTCCGCGCGCGCGCGATTAGAAGTATCTGCTGCCACTTTTTGCTTCTCCTTCCTGTTTTGATACCACCCCCATCATATTATTTTTTGCGGGGGTAAATCGGCGCTGGACGGCATGGGGTCGCCCGCCGGCCGGGGCGGGGGACCCTCCCCACCCCTCACCAGCTGCCGTCCGCAGGGGGCTTTTGCGCGCCGGTGAGCTGTGCGGGGCCGGGTTTGGCAAGGGAAAGCTTGCATCCTTTCTGCGCGTTGCACCAGTAATGCGCAGCCTGTAAGTTGCTCCAATCTTCCGCCGCGGCCCGTGGGGAAGCGTACCCGAACTCGCGCCAGCGCGCAACAGGCCGGATTTCATCTACCACAAAGCTGAGCGGGTGCGCGGCATCAGATGGTTCGTCGTAATGGATCGGGCCAAGGCGTCCGCCGCAGATTCCGCACGGCGCGCCCATGGCTTTCAGCCGGGCCCGGTGCTTCCTGCGCAGGGCTCCGTTGGCATACCGGGGGTTGGTCATGGGAGCCGCCTTTCTGCAATAAAATACCCCGCCATGTTGGGGCGGGGTGGAATATTAAAGAACCCCCGGCACGCACGGACAAAAGGAAAGAGAGTAAATGTGTGAGCCTTTGCCGGGTGCCGGGGAGTGGGGCCGCACAAGGGCCTTGCACCCTTGCTGTGCCGTTGCTTGGGAACACAGCGCCCCTGCCAAATGGCCGGCTGTGCGGCATAAAAACAGCCAGGCGGGGCATGACCGTCTGGCTGATGGGAGAGGATAAAATGCCAATACAAAAGCCGTAAGGCGGTCGCCCCGTTCCTTACGGCTTTTGATACTACCAGTATAACGTGTTTAAGTATCACATTCTATCACAAGTTTGGTTACTGCGGCCCTGTGGCACCTGCAAACGTGCTGGTACTTGTAGTGCATCTCAACGGCGATTTCTTCCCATCGCTGCCCCAGCAGATACCGCCGCCGTAGAATCTCATAGTCGCGGGCGTTGGTGACCTGTTCCAGCACTGTGACGATCTCGCGCCGGATTGCACCGCAGACGTTGATCTGGGCTTTCAGTTCCTTCTGGGCCTGCACGATGCTCTCGACGGCGCGCAGCAGGCTCTGACCATCACCGGGAGCGCCAGGCATGCCCGTCAGAGCTGGCGTGACCTTGCAGGCGCGGCTGTGCAGTTGTTCAAGTTCTGCGGCCAGCTCGCGTTCCCGGCGCAGGCTGTTCTGGTAGCGGCGCAGCCAGGCGACTTTCTCTTCATAGGTCATCGGGGCATCACCCCTTGTAGCCATAGGTCTTGCCTTCGGCACGGGCGAGACCGTTCACGCGGGCAATCTCGCTCATAACACGTTTGCTGCGCTGTTTGGCCCGGCTGATGATGGCGTTATCGCTGCGCACCAGCGGGGCGCAGGCTTTGCAGTAGCGCTGGCTGCAATAGGCATGCAGCATCATTTTGCCGCAGCGGGCGCAGGGCTTATCGGAATATTTCGGCATCAATCCTCACCTCCCAACAGCCGCAATACTTTGCGGATGACGGCGCATCCGTGCACGGAGCAATCATGTTCCAGCCCGCAGCCCAAACAGGCTTCGGGGCGGCGCTCAATGGCCAGGCGGTGCAGCTGGCGTGATTCGTCCGGCGTCATCCGTTCGGTGGGGATGCACCGGCTGTTTTCCGCATCGAACCGCATTCCGCGGGGCTGGCTTGCGCCCGGAACGGGGCAGTAATTCAAATTCATGGCAAATCTCCTCCAAATAACATCCTCAAAACGTTTTGTCCCCGGTTGCGGTGCGGATGATCTGGCAGGCAAGGGCCAGCAGCTCCTCCGGCGGGGCACCTTTGCGCCGGGCCAGGTGGTAAGCCCGGCGCAGGGATTCGGTATTGTTGGTGATGGTCACAAAGGTGTGGCACAGGCGGCGGGTGTCGTCCAGCATCTCGGCATACAGGCGGTACTGCTGCAAGGCTTCTGTCTTTTCCCGGTGGGCCTGGTCGCGGGTCAGCAGGTTGGCGTAAAAATCGCGGTAGATACTCCCTATTGTTTTATTTTATCCCGCCGGGGCGGGGGATAACGTTGTATTACCTGCGTTTCCGGCGCAGCTTGATGTATAGCCGCCATTCGGCCCGCTCCTCGTTATAGCTGGGCACAGCCCCCAAAAATCTGTAACCGGGGTAGCGCCGCTCCCAATAATCGGCATCGTCCACGCGCAGGGTGCAGGCATCGGCCAGCTTGCGCGGGGTCCAGTGGGTATCATTGGGGCGGGGATAGGTGGGCCGCTTTAGGCCGCGGCTTGCATGCCAGCTTTTGCGGCGGCGGGGGTATTTCAGCATGTACTTTGCCAGCCCTTCCAGGCTGTCGTGCTCTGGCTGCAGGCGGTCGGCGTTGACGGTGCCCAGCGGTTCCCGGCTGCGGCCGGTGCACCACAGATCTTCCAGCGCATCACGCAGGGCAGCGCGGTGTTCGGCGGTCAGGCCGTCAACCTGCAGCACCATGTGGTGGTGGTATCGCACCTCTTTCAGGCCGTTGGCGGGGTCGGCTTCCTGGTTTTCCGTCACGCACACCCACTTGATGGGTGTTGCATCCTGCCAGTTTTTCCGGGTCAGCCAGCGGCGCACCCGTTTCAGGTAGTTGTACACGTCCTTCCAGGCGGCTTCATCGTCATCCGGCAGCCACATGCCTTCGTAGGTCAGGGTCAGCGCAAAACCGCGCTGGTCAAAGTTGGTGTTCAGCAGCTGCACCAGCAGCCGCGCCGATCGTTCCCGGTTGCGCTTTTGCTGGGCAAGGCTGCTGGCAAATTGCTTTTTTCCGCGGGGGCCTGCCCGGTGTTCCCGCTCAGTGATCCAGCAAAAATCTACCTCGGCATAACTATCGCCGCAGATTGTTTTCTGCTCACGGATGTATTGCTTTCTGGTAGTTTTCATGCCGCTCACTTCTTTTCTTTCTTTGGGGGAGAATGGACCTTGAAATAACCCCTATACAAGCCGCCCACACGGCCCCCCCTCGGACCGTTTGGCGGCAGCCTGCTGCGGCAGCTCAGCCACGCGCTATTATAATAAGTAGGCTGCGCCCGGTTTTGCGAAAGCCGCCGCCCTGGCTTAAGGGCTGCGGCTTTGGTTCACGCTTCCTTATTTATAAGGGAATCCGCATAGACCGCGCCCCTTGTGGGCGCGGGGATAATTACGATTTACGGACACGGAAGCAGATGGGCGCGGACAGCCACGTGTCGGAGGCGCTGTCGAAGGTCGCATTGCCGTCGAGGGTCACATTGCAGAAGTAGGTAGAGTTGCCGGAGTACTGAGAAGACATCCAATAATCGGTAGGTGCACCGTCAGGATCGTCCATCTTTATGCGGTGGCGGCGGTCTTTGTACCAGTCAATCTGCTTGTACAGCCCCCTGTCACCGAGAACATTGTCGCCGCTAAACAGTTCAGACGCGGCGGGCAGGAACAGGCGCTCAAGACGGTCCATCTTTTTGCCGTTGATGATGTGCTTTCGCTCAGTGTCAATGACGGCCTGCCTCAATTCATCAGGCAGCAGATGGTCGATGCGGTCAAGCCAATTTTCGATCTCGCTACATGACATTTCATCCCAGAGGCAATCCACAGAATCAAAACGGACGGCCTCATCGTCAATGTCAGTGACAACGCACTCAATAGGACGGCCATCCAGCAGCTCAAAGGCCAGAGCGTCACCGATGTGGGGATTCGTGGTAATTTCTTTCAGAGCAGTACCGATGTCAGTATCGATACAGACGTTTTTACGCAAAGTTGCAAAGCTCATTTGTAGATTCCTTTCCTTTATGTACGGGCTTGGATTTCCTCTTAATTTCTGCCCCGGAGCCGGACTTGAACCGACATCGCGCGCTTGCTCTGCCATTGAGCTATCCGAGTACATGAGAGGAGGGACCGTGGCCCCTCCCGGTATAAAAAGAGGTAGATGACTATTCCCGCGCCGCTCGGAAAACTTTTTCCTTGTCATTGATTCCATCCTTTCTGTTTTACTGTTGGCCGCCAACCCGCCGGGGTGCAAGTGTCTTTTTTAAGGCGGTGGCGGTTTGCGGCATGCTGTCCAGATAGGCAAACTGCTTTTCATAAGCCCGGCGCTTGGCATCCTGGGCACAGTCGTCCCTGTAGCGCTCGCAGTTGGCATGGCAGCCCACGCGGCGGGCAGTGCAGTCCTGACAATTTCGTTTCATTGGTTCAACCCCCATTCTTTGGTGGCGCGTCCCGGTGTTGATCCGGGCGGCATGGGCTGCTTGGGCCATGCCGGTGCCGCACACGCGCCATAAAACCCGCCTGCCCAGGCGCACCCGCGGCGCTTGGCAATCCGTACGCAGGGGCCGGGGACCCGGTGGAAATCCGGGGATAACAGGCGGCCGCCGGGCACAGGCCGGGAGTAGTGGCCGGTGCCGGGCGTTGTGCATTACCTGCACAGTGGTGTTGCCGTACTTGCCCACGCAGCAACTGTGGGAGGATTCAGGGGCCGCCGCGGCCTCGTGCAGCTTTGGCGGCATATCTGCCCCGCCGGGGCGGGGCTATTGTATCTTGTAGTGCTCGGCCAGCTTTTTCAGCACAGCCGGGTGCAATAGGGACAGTTCAAACCGGGTGCGGCAGGCATCGCCGGGCGGGCTTACCTCACCCAGCTTGGCAAGATACTGGTTGTACAGCCAGCCCATAACGGGGTGGGCAATGTTCATCATGTACCAGGGCGGGCGCTTGGGGTTCTGCTCTGCGGCCTTGCGGCGCTCCTCAATGATCAGCGGGGCCAGCCGGTCAATCAGGGCCGCACGTTCCTCCGCCGTCATTTCTGGCCGCCTTTGCCGGGGCGGAACACAACATCATCATTGTGCAGCCGTTCCGTGTCCCGCATGGCATTGCGGTAGCCCACATCCCGGCCACTGGTCCAGGTAGCCAGCAGCCCCAGGGCCACAACCCCGGCAGTAATAAGATAGTAAATCATTATTTCAGCACTTCCTTCACATCGTCCAGCAGATCGGCTGGTATCATTCCGGCCCGCATCATGTAGTGCAGGCTTTCCCGGTAAGCGTGCAGGCGGCCTGCCAGCTCTGCCGCCTGGCAGATCAGCATCCCGCGCGTGCCGGGGTTGTGTACGCCGTTGGTACTGCGCAGTATAATGCAGTAGGTTTTGCGGGCGGCAGCTGTGCCTTCGATCAGCCAGGCCACGGCCTCCCGCGGCGTCATTGGTGCGTCCATGGCTTTTTTACCCTCCCTGTGTTCGGCATCTGCGCGGACAAAAACGCCGCCGCGCAGCGCTCGCAGTATGCTTCGTTGTTGACCGCCGGGCTTTTGCACTCAAATGCAAGGCCCAGCTGCGGCGCAAGGTATTCCGGGCAGGCCCAGTGCAGGTAGCTGGTGGCGGCCATTCTGGCGGTGCAGCGGCGCAGGCCCCGCAGGGTGTTGTCCACGCAGCCCACCTTGATGATCCGTTCCTCTTCCTCCAGTTCTTGCAGCCATTCCAGCACGGTCATGGTTGCACCGCCGTGTTCTGATTCTGCGGGGTAACAATCTCCGTTTGGCTCATTCCCTGGGCTTCCAGCTGCAGGCGGGCAACCTCGTTGGCCTGGTGCGCCGCAAAGCTCAAAGTCAGCACCAGCGCTGCGTCCATGGTCAGGGCAATCACTTTCCAGCGGGAGGCTTTGTCCTGCGCTTTGGCGGCTTCCTGCTGGGCAACCTCGGCGCGGTAGCGGGCCATCCAGGCATCGTCTTCGGCGTTCTGCTTTTCCCAATCCTTGCGGGCGGCGGCCCGCTCTGCCGTGTTGGCGCGGTATTCGGCGCGGATCACGCGCTGCGTCAGGTTTACCCAGCGTTCGGCGTTGCTGGGGTTGCCGTCATTGATGGACCGCAGCACGGCGGTCATGTCGGTCAGTTCTCTTGTTTCCATTGGTCGGTGTCCTCCCATCTGGGCGGGTAGCTTAATACCGCGTCCATCATGCAGCCGCAGGCCACAGCGGCTTCCAGCGCGCTTGCCCAGTCCTGCCGCCGCCTGCCGCGCTTTACCGCGGCGTACAGCAGCTCGTCCACAAGGTTCTGGGCGGTCGATCCGCGCACGGCCAGCGGGTGGCGGCGCATAATCAGCTTGCCCAGTGGCTGGCGGATATGCAGGTCAGATGTTCTTGTGCCAACTTCCTGCGCTTCATCCAGCCGCATTGCCGCCAGCCGCCACATATCAGACCGCACAAGGCGCGCCGTTTCATATGCTACTGCGTACAGGGCAGCTTCCAGTGCATAGGCGTCGGCGGCTTTCTGGGCCGCCGGGGTGCTGGTGGTTGTGGCGTCAGCGATCCGGCAGGCGCGTGCCAGCTTGTGGGTGCTCTCCATAATTCCGGCGCTGGTAACGTCCTGCGGCTTTTTGGTTGCTACCAGGCGCAGGGCATCCGTGCCCATGTTGGCAACAGCATCCCCACTGGCGCACAGGGCAGCGGCCCAGGCGCGTTCTAACGGCGTCATGCCGCGCCGCGGGGAAATACTTGGTTTGGCATTTTCCATTCAGGGGTCCTTTCTGCCGGGGTGGGGGTGTTCAAGCCCCAACCACCAGCGCCAGCAGCGCGTGGTGGATCGCCCACAGGCAAAGGTACCACGCCGCGCCGCAAAGGCAATAAAATAAAAACTTTTCCATCGGTTACTCCAGGTAATGTACTTTAAGCGCAGCCCACCCGCCCAGCAGGCAGGCGGCCAGCCCGGCCAGGGATGCCGCCCCGCCGCCCTGGGCCAGGGCAGTTACGGCGCACAACACGCCCAGCCCGCAGGCCGTTAGCGTGAAATTGGCGAAAGCCTTGCAAATGGTGCTGATGTGGGGTAGAATACAAGTGATGAATTTTTTCGTCTGGCCGTTCCGGTGTTGCAGCACCGGGGCGGCTGTTTTTGTTTTGGGCATTGTCGTTCTCCTTTTCAGTTCAGCCGCACGCCGCGGGCGCGCAGCTCGGCTTTTTTGCGTTCCAGCAGCTCCTTGGCATCGGGCCGCTGCATAAAGCGGTGGTAAAAATCCAGCGTTGCCGCCGCCAGCCGCTCGGTAGCATATGGGTCCGGCTCCGCGGGGG
>ERZ1026866.1843-NODE-1843-length-10233-cov-5.367557_pt1 | contig 10233 bp, 9 predicted proteins | sample MGYA00380163_ERZ1026866 | MGnify/ENA primary metagenome ERZ1026866 (study PRJEB33269, sample SAMEA4719799) | human gut metagenome | biome: human-associated habitat; feature: organic feature; material: feces | place: Cameroon | collected 2013-10 ...
AGACCATTCCTGTGCCATATTTACAAGTGCTCCATAAATAGAACTGTCACCATGTGGATGATATTTACCCATTGTATCACCGACAATACGCGCACATTTACGATGCGGTTTGTCAGGACCATTATTCAGTTCTATCATGGAATACAATACACGTCGCTGAACCGGTTTCAGACCATCTCTTACATCAGGCAGTGCTCTGGAAGCGATAACGCTCATGGCATAGTCAATATAAGAGTCCTTCATGGTCTTTTCCAGATCCACCTCGTGGACTTTGTCAAAAATATTATCTTCCATTTATCTATTCTCCCTATTATCAGATATCCAGATTCTTTACAAATCTTGCATTCTCTTCAATAAATTCACGTCTCGGCTCTACCTTGTCACCCATCAGTGTAGTAAATGTAAGGTCAATCTCAGAAGTCGCAGCCTCATCCATGGTAACCTTAAGCAGGATTCGTTTCTCAGGATCCATTGTCGTCTCCCAAAGCTGGTCTGCATCCATCTCTCCAAGACCTTTATAACGCTGGATCTTGTTATTTCCGTCACGTCCGATTTCTGTCAGAATCTGATTCAGTTCATCATCGTCGTATGCATACCATACTTTCTTGTTCTTCTCCACCTTGTATAATGGCGGCTGTGCAAGATACACATATCCCTGTTTGATAAGCTCAGGCATAAAACGATACAGGAAAGTCAGCAGAAGGGTTGCGATGTGCGCACCATCGACATCGGCATCAGTCATAATAATAATCTTATGATAACGAAGTTTACTGATATCAAAATCTTCATGAATTCCTGTTCCGAAAGCTGTGATCATAGCTTTGATCTCTGCATTTGCATAAATCTTATCCAGACGTGCTTTCTCTACATTCAGGATCTTACCTCTCAGTGGAAGGATAGCCTGTGTTACACGATTTCTGGCTGTTTTTGCAGAGCCACCGGCGGAATCTCCCTCTACAATGTAGATTTCACAGTTCTCAGGATTCTTATCTGAACAGTCTGCAAGCTTTCCAGGAAGTGACATATTATCAAGTGCTGATTTTCTTCTGGTCAGATCACGAGCCTTACGTGCAGCCTCACGTGCTCTCTGTGCAAGAACTGATTTCTCTACTGTAGTTTTCGCTACTGTTGGATTCTGCTCAAGGAAAATCTCAAGCTGCTTGCTCACCACGCTGTCAACAGCCCCTCTTGCTTCACTGTTTCCAAGCTTCTGTTTTGTCTGACCTTCAAACTGGGGATTCTCAATCTTAACACTGACGATTGCAGTCAGACCTTCGCGGATATCATCGCCACTCAAATTGGGTTCACTGTCTTTAAGCAGCTTGTTCTTTCTGGCATAATCATTGAACGTCTTTGTCAGGGCATTTCTGAAACCTACAATATGAGTACCACCCTCAGGTGTATTAATATTATTTACAAATCCATAGCAGTTCTCTGTATAAGAGTCATTGTGCTGCATGGCAACCTCTACAGACACACCGTTCTGCTGTCCTTCGCAGTAAATGATTTCCGGGTAAAGCGCTTCCTTGCTTCTGTTCAGATAGCTTACAAATTCACGGATACCACCTTCATAATGGAAAACTTTCTCTCTTTCCATTCCTTCTCTGGTATCTTTAAGAGAAATCTTCAATCCCTTTGTCAGGAATGCCATCTCTCTCAAACGCTGTTTCAGAATGTCATAATCATATACTGTTTCCTCAAATATTTCTTTATCCGGAAGGAAGACAACTGTTGTTCCGGTCTTATCCGGTTGGCAGTCTCCCACAACCTTCAGAGGATACATAGTTTTACCGCGTTCATATCTCTGCTGATAAATCTTACCTTCATGATAGATCCTTACTTCAAGCCATGTGGAAAGTGCATTTACTACAGACGCACCTACTCCGTGAAGACCACCGGATACCTTGTACCCTCCGCCTCCAAATTTACCGCCGGCATGAAGAATGGTAAATACTACTTCTACAGCAGGAATCCCTGCTTTATGATTGATTCCTACCGGAATACCACGTCCGTTATCTACAACTGTGATAGAGTTGTCCGGATTAATAACTACCTGAATCTCTGTACAAAATCCTGCCAGAGCTTCATCAACCGCGTTATCTACAATCTCATAAACCAGATGATGAAGACCTCTGCTGGATGTACTTCCGATATACATACCTGGTCTCTTTCGTACGGCTTCCAAACCTTCCAGAATCTGGATTTGATCCGCTCCGTATTCTGTATTTTCTCCGCCCATTTCTTTCCTCCTGTTATATATACTTATCACCAGAATATATCTGAAAACCCCTGCGTGAAAATTATAGACAGGTTTTCAAATATATTCTGGTATCTGGACATAATAATACAAATTTATTATAGCACAAAAGCCCGTTCCTTGCCACAGCCTGAATAAAAAAGAATCCCCGAAAACGGGAATTCTTCTGTATGTTAATCTTATTCTTCGGTTTTATTGATGAGGTACTGATAGACATCTCTCTTCGTCATTCCTCTGTCATTTGCTACCATTTTCATAGCTTCTTTTCTTGAATGTCCCTGATTTTCATAGATTTCCATATGTTCTTCTATGGTAATTTTTTCCCAGGATGCCTTCTGTTCCTCTTCCATCTCCTGTCTGCTTCTGCCTTCAATCACAAGCACGCACTCTCCAAGCGGCTTCTCTGTCTGATAATAGAGGATCAGCTCCTCGATAGTCGTATGGAATGCAGTCTCATGTCTTTTCGTCAGTTCCCTGCAAAGAGTCATTCTGCGATTTCCGAGAGTTTCCTTCAATTCCTCCAGAGTTCTTACCAGTCTGTGAGGAGCCTCATAGAGAATGATAGTTCTCGTTTCATTCTTCAGTTCTTCCAGAATCAGTTTTCTTTCTTTTTTATCTGCCGGAAGAAATGCTTCAAAAGCGAATCTTCTGGTTGGAAGTCCGGACAGAGTCAGGGCAGTGATACAGGCAGCAGGTCCCGGAAGAGAAGTTACTTCAATCCCCGCTTCATAACACATTGCCGCAAGCTCCTCTCCCGGATCTGAGATCCCCGGAGTTCCCGCATCTGTGATCAGTGCAATATTCTGCCCTTCCTGCATTTTACTGATCAGAACATATGCCTTATCAATTTTGTTGTACTCATGATAACTGGTCATAGGTGTTTTTATATCAAAATGGTTCAGCAGTTTAATACTGTTTCTGGTATCCTCTGCTGCAATAAGATCCACTTCTTTCAATGTTCGAAGTACCCGGAGTGTAATATCCTCCAGATTTCCTATGGGTGTTGCACATAAATACAATTTACCACTCATAATTTGTTTCCTCTCATATTACTTTGCAAATAAAATTCGGTTAAATCATATCATAAATCTTCAGTATATTTTCTGTATAGACTCCCGGCTCTTTATATACGATCAGAGGAGGTTCCACTGTAACTCTGGAATTTCCTCCCTTTAATGCCTCGATCAGAACCATGTTCGGTTCTCTGTCTATGTATGGATATACAAGCTGCATCCTTTTCGGTTCCAGACGATACTTTGTGAGAACATTCATAATCTCAGCCAGTCTGAACGGTCTGTGAACCATATAAAATCTTCCACGTTCTTTCAGAACCTTTGATGCCTGGCTCACCACATCCTCCAGATTACAGAGTACTTCATGTCTGGCAATTGCTTTTGGCATATCCGGATTGCGAAGTCCATGCTGTCCGATCATATAAGGCGGATTACTTGTCACTACATCAAAAGAAGCTGCCCTAAAAATATCAGCAGCCTCCTTAATATCACCCTGTACGATCTCAACATCGTCCTCCAGATGATTATATCTGACACTGCGTCCGGCCATATCTGCACACTCTTTCTGAATCTCAAGACCTGTAAAGTGTTTCCCATTTGTTTTGGTTTTAAGCAGGATCGGGATAATTCCCGTTCCTGTTCCCAGATCCAGAGCAGTCTCACCCTTTTTTACTTTTGCAAAGCCGGAAAGAAGAACTGCATCCATCCCAAAACAGAATTTATCCGGATCCTGTATCACATAATATCCGTTCTGAAGATCATCTATACGTTCATTATCTTTTACCAGCTGATCAGTCATTTAATTTGGAATCTCCTTTTTTATCTTCCAGATTTCCAAGTTCTTTTAATTCTTTTTCAGAGACTTTGACTTTCTTCTTTCTCGGTCTGAATTTCAGGTCATCTACCGGAAATTCCTGAATTTCTTTCTCGTCATTGATCTCTACAATTACCTTTACACGTTGACGAAGCACGTTTACACTGTGTACAGTTCCGGTAAGCCCATCCGGAGTTGTAACTGTATCTCCCAGTCCCGGAAGCTTTTTATTCAGCTCTTCATATGTTTCCTGCTCGTTCTTCAGGCAGCACATCAGTCTTCCGCACACACCGGAAATCTTTGTCTGGTTAAGGGACAGGTTCTGCTCTTTTGCCATCTTTATGGAGACCGGTGCAAACTCAGACAGATATGTGTGGCAGCACAGACATCTTCCGCAGATACCGATTCCTCCCAGAATCTTTGTCTCATCGCGAACACCAATCTGGCGAAGTTCGATACGCGTTTTAAAAATTGCTGCCAGATCTTTTACCAATTGGCGAAAATCAATTCTGCCGTCAGCAGTGAAATAAAACAGCACTTTATTATTATCAAATGTATACTCTGCATCTATCAGTTTCATTTCCAGACCATGTTCACGAATCTTCTTCTGACAGATTTTAAATGCCTCTCTCTCTCTGACTCTGTTCTGTGCCTCTCTCTCGTCGTCCTCCTTTGTTGCCACACGAAGAACTTCTTTGAGAGGGTGAACAACATCTTCCTCACCTACTTCTCTTGGTGCAAGTACGACTTTCCCGTATTCAATTCCCCGGGCTGTCTCCACGATCACGTGATCGCCTGTTTTAATTTCATAATCTTTAGGACTGAAATAATAAATCTTGCCTACATTACGAAATCTCACGCCTACTACTTTTGTCATTCTATTTCTCCCTGATCGTCAGGAACAGCAATTCAAATGCCAGATCAAAATTAACATTTGCTTTCAGACGTACCTTTGTCTTCTGAATAGAATCCAGAATGTTCTCCAGATTCTCGTAGGAACGCTGCTTTGCCTGTTCTCTGATAAAATTAATTTCCTGTTTAAATACCAGATTGTCAATCTCCTGTGTTGCCTTAAACATCAGGACATCTCTGAACCAGAACTGGAAAATATCCAGATAATCGTTGATATTCTGTTTGTCCTCAGAAAGACTCTTAATCGCATCTGACAGTTCATAAACTTCCATGGTGTTTGCATATTTAAGAATCCTCAGTGCATTCTGAGTCATCTCTGCAAACTCCTGAGAAGTAGCTGCTTCTTTTGCCCTTCCAATACTGCCCTGTGCAAAGGATGCGTCAATCTCCGCCTGGTAATCCGGAACATGAAGATGCTCCATCAGATATTTCTTTACAAGACCGTCATCCACTACCTTCAGATCAAGACGAACACATCTTGACTGAATAGTCGGCAGCAGTCCCCCGATATTATTAGTCAGCAAAAGAATTACTGCATATTCCGGCGGCTCTTCAATTGTTTTAAGAAGAGCATTCTGTGCCTGTGGTGTCATAAGATCTGCATCTGCAATAATATAAATCTTGTAAGGACTGTAATATGGTCTGATATCTATATCATTGATCACCTGATCTCTGATCTCGTCAATTGTGATCGTTCCGGGTTTCTCATGACTGACCATAATAATGTCCGGATGATTCTTACCCATCGCCTTTTTGCAGGAGTCGCATTTCTGGCAGGGTTCTGTACCTCCGGCCTCACACTGAAGTGTTGACGCAAAAGTCCCTGCGAGGAGCTTCTTACCAGAACCTGGTTCGCCGGTAAAAATATAAGAATGCGATATTTTTCCTGATTCTATTGCATTTTTTAAATGTCCGATAATCTCTTCGTGTCCGATAATATTGTTAAATCCCATCATAAGAATCACCTCACCAGTCCGTTTTGTAAGATATTATACCATAAAAGAAGAACTATTGCACAGACTTTATATAATTTGCGATTTCTTTCACACAGTCATCAAGATTTATATTCTGAAAACGTTTCTCTATCCCTGCGTTCAGAATATTTTCCTCTGAAAAATCCGACTGATCTGCAATAAATCTTCTGCACATTTCCTCATATCTTGGATTTTCCTGTTCTCTCTCTCTATTAAGAGCACGACTCAGTCTTTCTCCATCTTCTACCTGGACATAAACAGGACAGACTGCATCTTCCCCATAGTATTTACGCATCTTTTTAAATGACTCCAGAGTACCGATTCCCAGATAATCGGAATCTGCAAGGTTCACCTGACCATCATCTGCAGTGAAATAAGTCCATATCCCATAAACCGTATGATATGCTCTCTCCTCGATAAGATTTCCGTTTTTTCTGAATTCTTCCAGTTTTCCGTCATCTACAAAATAATAATTTTTTCCATCCTGCTCTCCTGCCCTGATCGGGCGGGTTGTATACAGAATAAGTGTTTTCAGATTCAATTCTTTATGTGCGGCCAGAAGTGAATAGATTCTGTCTTTTCCGGATGCACTCTTTCCCATGATGTAAAAAATCTTTCCCATATCTGTTATGTTATTCCTTTGCCGGACTGTATTCTTCCTGCCCAATTTCATTTCGGGCAGCTACGCAGATTGTTTCAGCAGATGTATCACTGAGTCCCTGTACTTCCAGCCCCTGTTCCATGTATCTTCTCACATTTCTTACAAATTGTCCAGTTATCTGCTCTCCCGGCACAATAATCGGAATTCCGGGCGGATACAGATAAGCAAACTCTGCACTGACTTTGCCAACACTTTCTTTCAGAGAATATCGCCTTTGCTGCGCATCCACTGCCTGAGAAATTGTCATAAGCTGTGTCATTCTCGCATGAGAAGTATGATACTGCGATTCCTCCGACTCATCTGTTTGCTGTATCTCTGCATCAATCTCTTCAATTGCAGTACACAGTCTCTCAAATCCCTCTTCTGTATCTCCCACTGCTGCAATTCCAAGAACATATTTCTCAGCCGCCATTTCCATTTCAATGTGATATCTGTCACGAAGTATCTGATGGAGAAGGTGTCCGTTAACAGAAGTTCCGACTGTGGAGAACAACAGCTTGGATCTGTCAAAATCATAGATTCCACTGCCTTCGATCATAGAACCTTCGATCAGTTTTATTTTTTCACACTTTGAAAGACGCTGTCTGGCCTTCTCCAGATTGAAGGTAAATTCACGAAACATTTGCTGCCCGTCTTTTCTCAGTTTATCCATACATGCATCCATACTCGCCATCAGAATATACGACGGACTGCTGGTCTGGTAAATCCCCATAAATCTCTTTATCTTTTCCACATCTGCCATATCACTGCATATATGAAGCACCGCCGTCTGAGTCATAGATGGCAGCGTTTTATGGAAACTCTGTATTACAATGTCAGCTCCCAGATCAGCAGCAGACACCGGAAAATATTTAGAATAATGAAGATGTGCACCATGTGCTTCATCCACAATAAGAGGAATCTTATGTCTGTGTACAACTTCTGCAATTGTCTTTATATCAGACACAACGCCGTCATATGTAGGCGAAGTAAGCAGAAAAGCCTGCACATCCGTATTTTCTTCCAGATATCTTTCCACACGTTCAGGGGAAATTCCTCCGTTTATCCCCAGTCTCTGATCTTCATGTGGATAAATATAGACCGGCTGAAGCTCACGTAAATACAATGCATGGTAAACCGCCTTGTGACAGTTCCTCGCAACAAGTATCTTCCCACCTTTATTTACACTTGCACTGACTGCTGCCAGAAGAGCCGCCGTACTTCCATTTACACTGAAGAAACATTTCTTTGTCCCATAAATCTGAGCTGCATATTCCTGTGCTTCTTTCAAAATTCCTTCCGCATGATGAAGATTGTCAAATCCTGAAATCTCTGTAATATCTCTCTCAAAAAGAAAATCATCTGCTGAAGATGCCCGGTTTCTCTTATGCCCCGGCATGTGAAACGGATAATAGTCAGACTGCCCATAGCTTTCTAATTTTTTATATAATCTTTCCATTTTTTTCCTTTTTATACTATAGCAATCCTCATAAATAATGCATATTGCTATAATTTCCAATACTCGTTCCAAATTTCCCACTGATTATTGCCTTTTCGTGCCTGAAATATGGAACTTCCCTGATTCAGTTAAACTTTAAATCTGTATCCTACGCCCCAGATTGTTTCAATATACTGAGGTTTTGCAGTATTAAATTCAATTTTCTCCCGGATCTTCTTGATATGGACAGTGACTGTTGCAATATCTCCCACAGATTCCATATCCCATATTTCCCGGAACAACTCTTCCTTGGTAAACACTCTGTTCGGATTCTCTGCAAGGAAGGTAAGCAGATCATATTCCTTGGAAGTAAATGTTTTCTCCTCTCCGTTTACCCATACGCGGCGTGCAGTCTTATCAATCTTGATCCCGCGGATCTCCACAATATCATTTTTGCGTACATTGGAACCGATCAGACGATTATATCTGTCCATATGTGCCTTGACTCTGGCTACCAGTTCACTTGGACTGAATGGTTTTGTCATGTAATCATCTGCCCCCAGTCCCAGACCTCTGATTTTATCTATGTCATCTTTCTTTGCAGATACCATGATGATAGGAGTATTTTTTTCCTGTCTTACCTGCCTGCAGATATCAAAGCCATCCACTTCCGGAAGCATCAGATCCAGAATAATCAGGTCAAACTCCTCATTCAGCGCACGCGTCAGTCCGGTGTCTCCTCTGTTGCAGATTTCAACTTCAAATCCGGAAAGCTCCAGATAATCCTTCTCCAGATCTGCAATTGCCTCTTCATCTTCTATAATTAAAATTCTGCTCATTTCATTGGTACCTCCTGATACTTTCTAAGTACAAAATACATGATTGTGCCGATTCCAAGCCTGCTGGTTGCCCAGACCTTTCCTCCATGATCCTCCAGGATCTTTTTTACAATGGAAAGACCGATTCCGCTTCCTCCCTTGGATGAATTTCTCGACACGTCTGTTCTGTAAAAACGATCAAAAATAGACGGCAGATCCTTTGCTGCAATTCCCTTTCCATTATCTTCAATTTCAACCTGAATAAAATCTCCCACATCCTTTATGCGAATCTGGATGATACCTTTGGGTTTATCCATATATTTGATAGCATTACTGATAATGTTATGAATAACACGCCGAATCTGTTCTCCATCTGCGATCACCTGCACATTATCCTCAACATAATTGGCATATACCAGTTCAATTCCTCTCGTTTCCAGTTCCAGTCCTACTTCTTCTGCGCAATCACTGAAATAATCTTCTACATTCAGTTTACTGAAAGTATATGGAATTCTGTTGGTATCAATCTTTGAATAAAAAGTCAGCTCATTGATCAGATGATCCATCTCATTCGTCTTATTATAAATAGTCTTCACATAACGGTCTATTTTCTCCGGCGTATCCGCTACGCCGTCCATAATCCCCTCTACATATCCCTTTACCGCTGTGATCGGCGTCTTAAGATCATGAGAAATATTGCTGATAAGTTCTTTGTTTTCTTTATCCATGAGAACTTTCTCTTCTGCCGATTCCTTCAGCCGCTTTCTCATCTCCTCAAAATCCCGGCAAAGTTCCGAAAACTCATCATTGCCATCTACTTCCAGAACAAAATCAAGATTTCCCTCTTTGATATTCTGAGTGGCTTTCTTTAATTTAACCAGCGGTGTGGCAATACTTCTGTAAATCCATAATCCAATAGATAAAGCTGTGAATACTAATATTACCGTCGCAGTAAACAGCAGATCTTTTGCAATAATCCTTACCTGTGTCTGGCTGTGAGTGGACTCTCCTACTGAAATATCATACACCACTTCCGAGGAATCCTTTGTCTGATGTGCAAACTTTGTATGACCTAATCCGTACAAAGTTGCCGAAAATAAAAGCAGAGGAACCAGAATACTCATACCGAATCCAACTATAATCCTTGTTTTTAACTTCATCCCGACCATCCTTTATCTGTTGATTTATAAGGTTTCTATAATTTTACCCTCTGCAAGCATTATATCATAAAGTCTGTTTTACATATCTAAATTTTCTATAAAAAGAACAGGAATCATCTGTCATGTTCTTTCAGATAATTCCTGTTTTATCCCATTGCACTGCAATTTTTGTGATATTCTGTAATTATTCAGCATTCCACTGTCTGT
>ERZ1026866.1845-NODE-1845-length-10221-cov-5.143813_pt1 | contig 10221 bp, 9 predicted proteins | sample MGYA00380163_ERZ1026866 | MGnify/ENA primary metagenome ERZ1026866 (study PRJEB33269, sample SAMEA4719799) | human gut metagenome | biome: human-associated habitat; feature: organic feature; material: feces | place: Cameroon | collected 2013-10 ...
TCGTCGGCAGCGTCAGATGTGTATAAGAGACAGCGCTCCGCCCGGCCAAGCACATCTTCAGCCACATCGAATGGCAGATGCAGGGCTATCTCTTTGCGGCGGACACGCAGCCGGCCCCGGCGGGCTGCGTCTGGGCCAGCCCGGAGCAGTTGGCGGCGGAGTACACCCTGCCCGGCGCGTTCAAGGCGTACAAGAAGCTTTTGGCCGCCGCATTGTAACAAATTTCGTGCGGGTTGATGAAAATTTCCGGATTTGCAGTTGTAATTTTTTTGCATTCCGGGTATAATATCCGCAAGGGCGGTTCATTGGCCCACCGCGAAAAGGGCCACCCCGACACGAAGGATGCCATCAGAACATCGTTCCGACCCGAATAAAGGAGTGTGCTGAACTATGAAGAAATCTTGTTTGATCGTTGTGATCGCCACGCTGGCCGCTATCGCTGGTGCGCTGGCCGCTGTGGCCGTTTACCTGCGCCGCCGCGAGAAGGAGCTGGACGAGTACGAGCGCCTTCTGTTTGGTGAAGACAAGGCAGAACCCGCAGAGGCCCCTGCCGACGCACCTGCCGAGGACGCCGCAGAATAAAACAAACACGCTGAAGGGCGCACCCGGTCGTCAGTTCCTGACCCGCCGAGTGCGTCCTTTTTGTACAACACAGCGCGCGATTTCAAATCAAACCTCTCAGGCCGCGCTTTGGCGCGTCCAGCTCCCCTAATAGGGGAGCCAAATAGAGGAGCGCTGTGTGGAGGACTACATATGAAACGCTTTTTACTCTGGATCATCGGCGTCATTCTGGGCGTTGTGGTGCTTCTGGGGGCCGTGATGGCGGTGAGTTATTCGTTCACCGGCGAGGGTTCCCGGCCGGAAGCGGCGGCGCAGTTCGGCGGACAGGAGCTGGAAGTGAACGGCTCCTGCTGGCAGGTGCCGCTGGTGGGCGGCGTGCTGGACAAGGTCTTCGCAGAACCGGAGACCCTGTCCGTGCAGAAGCTGGGCGTCCTCTACGACGCCCACCCGGCCCTCACCATGCCCGACTGGGCCACCTATACCACCCTGACCATCCAATCCGCCGACGGAGCCCCCCTTTTCACCGGCTCCGCCTCCGAATACGACAGCTTCCTCTTCCCCGCCAACGGCGAGTACAAGGCCCAAATGACCGTCTGGCGGCTCCCGGCGGGCGGCCCCGTCACCCGCTTTGAGGGCGGCAGCAACGGGGCCGTCCGGAAAAATTCCGGTCTGGAGCACCCCGCCAAGCCCTCCGGCTGGTACAGCTTCTCCTTCCGGTTCACCCTCCAAGCCAGCGCCAATGTGGAGCTTTCTGCCGAGCGGGTGGAGCAGGGCGGCATCGTGGGCGTGGCCATCACCGGCATGGTGGGCGAAACAGCCCCCACGGTGGAGACCGACCTCGGCAGCGTCCAGTGCACCCGCAGCCCCTCCGGCTGGCGGGCCTACATCCCCGCGGCCTACAACGCCTCCGCCGGAGCCCATGACGTCACCCTCACCGTCAACGGCGAGGTCCTCACCAAGACCCTGACCGTTCTGCCCAAGGACTTCGGCACGGCGGAAGTGGAAGCCGAACCCGCCCCCACCGAGGCGGCCAACACCGAGTTCCGGAACAGCATCTGGCCCCTCTACGAGCAGCCCGCGCAGGAAAAGCTCTGGTCCGGCGGCTTCGTCTGCCCGGCGGAAGATTACCTCGTTCTGCTCGATTTCGGCCAGATCAAGATCACGAACGGCCAGCAGGGTTCCAAGTCGAACTCCACCAAGCTCTACACCATCCCCGGCGACCCGGCCCGCGCCCCCGCAAACGGCACGGTGGCCTTCGCCGGGAACCTCGCCCTCACCGGCAGCACCGTCGTCATCGACCACGGCTGCGGGATGCGCAGCTACCTCTACGGCTTGCAGACCCTCTCCGTCACCCGCGGCCAGACCGTTGAAAAGGGTCAGGTCGTCGGTGCCCTCGGCGAGGAGCTGACCATGGACTTCAAGCTCGGCAGCAAGAGCGTGAACCCGTGGCTCCTCTTCCAGACCAGCGGCGGGCTGTTCTGGCGGGAAAATGGTTGAACAGTTAATCAACACAGGAGACCTCATCATGCGGAACTATAAAATAGAACGCGAAATGTATCGCATTGCAGTTGAATTGATTGAAAAGCGCTATCCTTCCGGCTGGGGCGGTGCCGGAGTCGTCCACACCGCAGCCGACAACTACTACACTAGTGTTTTCTTCGACAGCCCCAATGCAGGTGCCACCCTCTGTATCGAAACAGGCGCAATGCTTGATGCGTTTAAGTTCAACGAGAAGGTCACACACTGTCTGTGCCTCATTCGCCAAGACGAAAATTCACCCTATCAAGTGTTGTCTCCCTGCGGAATTTGCCAAGAGCGATTAAAATATTGGGGCGAAGACGTTCAAGTAGCCGTGACAACAAAGGAGGAGCAACTCCGATTCGTTGAGCTGCGCACGCTACAGCCTTATCATTGGACCAATGCCTATCCCGCCGAGGAACTTGACCACTGGGAAGCATAACAAAACGAAGGAGCAGACGCCGGGTGATGGCATCTGCTCCTTCTGTTTTACTGATTCTGCGGTTCTTCCTTTCAGGAGATCGCATCCACATCCCACTTCATGCGGACGGCGTCGGCGCCGTCGAGGGTGATGCGGAGGGCACCGGCGTTGTCCAGCACCTGCTCCGGGGTGCGGGCGCCGCAGAGCACATGCAGACCGGGGATCAGCCGGGCGGTCAGGGCGATGACAAGCTGGGCGGTGGTGCAGTGGTACTTTTCGGTCAGATCGGCCCACTTGGCCAGCATCTCAATGGCCTGTGCCCGGCGGACGGGCTGGAAGCTGGGGTTCGAGTTCCGGGTGCTGCCTTCGGGGTAGGTGGTGTCCATGGTCACCTTGCCGGTGAGCAGCCCCTGCTCCAAGGGCGAGTAAGCCTGAACGGACACGCCCAGCTCCTTGCAGGTGGGCAGGAGCTGCTTTTCGATGCGGCGGGTCAGCAGACTGTACTTTTCCTGAATCACATCCAACTGGCCGTACTTGCAGTAGCCGCGGATGATGTCCGCCGTTACGTTCGAAGCACCAATGGCCCGGATCTTGCCCTGTTCTTTCAGCTTCATCATGGCTTCCACCGTCTCTTCCAGCGGAAAAACGCTGAAATCCGGGCTTTGCCAGTGGGTGTACAGCACGTCGAGGTGGTCGGTACCAAGCCGCTTCAGGCTCTCCTCCACGTCCTCGATGATGCTCTGGGCGGACAGGTCGCGGTAGACCGCGGTGCCGTCCACGACTTTGTGGAGCACCGGCGTCTCATGCCGCCACTCCAGACCGCACTTGGTGGAGAGCACCACCTTGTCCCGGTCGATATGCTTGAGCGCCTCGCCCACGACCTTCTCGCTGTGATACAGGCCGTAGATGGGGGCCGTGTCGATCCAGCGGATGCCCTGCTCCACGGCGGTCTCGATGGCCTTGACCGACAGGGCGTCGTCGTTGTCGCCCCACCAGCTCCCGCCGCCGATGGCCCATGTCCCCATGCCGAGGAAGGGCACTTCGATGCCGCTCTTTCCGATGCTGATATTCTGCATAGTATCGTCCTCCATGCCAGAAGTGTTCCCCACTTGGGGGCGGAGTCATTCCGTTTCCGGCATTCTTTGTTGTATTTTTGTTTTTTATTCAAAAAAGAGCCGCCATGCAAGGCTCGCCCCGCACAGCAGCTCTTCTGAATCGGTTCAAATATTGCCGAACTCGCTGAGTTTCAGCTCTTCGTTGTGGGTCTCGGCCCAGCGGACGGCCCAATCAGAGGTGAACAGCAGCAGGCGGTTGCCCTTCATGTCCTCCACAGCCTTGGTGTCGCTGGTCAGGTCGAGATCCCGCAGGTTGTAGGTGTCCGGGTCGTTCTGGACCCAGCGCAGCTGCTCGAAGGGGAGCTGCTGCATCCGGATCTCGACATTGTACTCGGTGTTCAGGCGGTACTCCAGCACTTCCAGCTGCAGCACGCCGACGACGCCGACCACGACTTCCTCCATGCCGCCGCCGACTTCGCGGAAGATCTGGATGGCACCTTCCTGTGCGATCTGCTCCATGCCCTTCACGAACTGCTTGCGCTTCATGGTGTCCTTCTGCTCAATGCGGGCGAAGTGCTCCGGCGAGAAGGTGGGGATGCCCGCAAACTCGACCTTCTTTTTGCCGGTGCAGAGGGTGTCGCCGATGGAGAAGATGCCCGGATCGAACAGGCCGATGATATCGCCCGCATAGGCCTCATCGACGATGGCGCGGTCCTGCGCCATCAACTGCGTGCCGGTGGCCAGCTTGATGTTCTTGCCCTCCTGCACATGGTAAGCTTCCATGCCGCGCTCGAACTTGCCGGAGCAGATGCGCATGAAGGCGATGCGGTCCCGGTGGGCCTTGTTCATGTTGGCCTGAATTTTGAAGATGAAGGCCGAGAATTCATCGCGGCAGGGGTCCACCGGCTCCCCGGTCAGGCTGTCCACACGGGCCAGCGGGGTGGGGGTCAGGCGGAGGAAGTTTTCGAGGAAGGGTTCGACGCCGAAGTTGGTCAGCGCAGAACCGAAGAAGACAGGGCTGAGCTCGCCGCGCAGCACCTTGTCCAGATCAAATTCCTCGGCGGCACCGTCCAGAAGCTCGATCTCGTCCACCAGCTGCTGATGCAGATAGGGGGTCAGCAGCTCGTCCAGTGCGGGATCTCCCAGCTCGGCCTCGGTCTCCTCGACCTTCTTGACACCGTTGGCGCGGCCGTCGCTGGAGAAAGCCAGCACCTTGCGGGTATTGCGGTCGAACACGCCCTTGAACTCCTTGCCGCAGCCGATGGGCCAGTTCATCGGGTAGGTCTTGATGCCAAGGATCTCTTCGATGTTCTCCATCAGCTCGAAGGGGTCGCGGGCTTCGCGGTCCATCTTGTTGATGAAGGTGAAGATGGGGATGTGGCGCAGGGTGCAGACCTTGAACAGCTTGATGGTCTGGGCCTCGACGCCCTTGGCCGCGTCGATGACCATGACGGCGGAGTCCGCTGCCATCAGGGTGCGGTAGGTATCCTCCGAGAAGTCCTGATGGCCCGGTGTATCCAGAATGTTGACGCACTTGCCCGCGTAGTTGAACTGCAGCACCGAGGAGGTGACGGAAATACCGCGCTGCTTCTCGATATCCATCCAGTCGGACACGGCGTGCTTGGCGCTCTGCTTGCCCTTGACGGAGCCTGCCTGATTGATGGCTCCACCGTACAGCAGCAGCTTTTCGGTGAGCGTGGTCTTACCGGCGTCGGGGTGGCTGATGATTGCAAACGTCCGACGGCGCTCGATTTCTTCACGATTTGTCATAGATAGTAGATTCTCCTATACGGATAAAACTCCTTCAGTCTCGCATTCGCTCGACAGCTCCCTCTGAGAGGGAGCCTTTCACGCTGCGGAAAAGCGAAAGCCTCCCTCCTTGAGGGAGGTGGCATCGCGCAGCGATGACGGAAGGAGTTTGCTTTTGCACATACGCATTCTATTTTATCCGAAAACGCGTGATAATGCAAGACTTTTCTCATTTTTTCAGCACAAAGCAGGGCAGCGGGGCGGTTTCGGCCCAATTGGCGAAGCCGCACACGAGGACGGTGCAGCGGCTGAGGGGCAGTGTGCGCATCCAATTCAGGATCTCGGTCTTCTCTTCCGAGCCGATGACCCGCCCGCTGTACAGGATGGCACTGAGCACCCCGCCGGGCCGCAGCGCATCGAGGGCCGCTTCCAGCGCGGGGATGCTGCTGGACGCATGGGAGAACACGTTGTGGTCCGCCCCCGGCAGCCAGCCGAAGTTGAACATCACCGCATCCGCCGTGCCGGGGGTGACATACTGTAAGAGGTTTGCGTGGCTGTCGCAGTGGAGTTCTGCCGAAAGGCCCTTGGCCGCGAGGTTCCTTTCGGTGGAGGCAATGGCTTCCGGCTGGATGTCAAAGCCCAGCACCCGGCCCTCTTTCCCGGCCAGTCGGCAGAGGAAGGCCGTGTCGCCGCCGTTGCCGCAGGTGGCGTCCACCAGCAGCTTCGGCTCTGCAAGGCGGGAGGTCAGAAAGTCCTGCACGAACTTCACCGCCGTCAGGTCCGGGGTGCGGCGGCGGCAGAGCTGCGCCCCCTCCGCCCGGAAGCCGAACTTCTCCCAGAACGCCCGCTCCCCTTCGTCCCCCGGCAGCGGGGCTGTGAAGACGGTGGCCGTCTCCTTGTCATAACCGCTGAAGCGGCGCAATACTTCTTTTAACAGGTAGGAGCCGTAGCCTTTTCGCCGCCATTCTGGTACAATGGTAAGCAGCGTGAGGGCGGCCCCCTGCGCCGTTGCGGTCACTTCGCACCGGCCCACGGCGGTCTTTTCCTTATAAAGGGCGAACCCGCCCGGAATCTCAGCCAGTTTCATCGAAAGCCTCCTGTTTTTTACGACCTTATTTCACACATTCTTCACCCGCTCAGCGATTCGTTTTCACAATTAGCGGCTACAATAAAGCCAGTTCAAAGGAAGTGCGGCTCCCGCACCCATCCCCGAACCGATTCCCTTTAGAAAGGATGTTGCACCATGGATAATGAAAACAAATGGGAATACGATTATTCCTCTGCAAATAGTTCGTCCGGGGAGACCGGATACCCCAACGTCGGCTCCTCCGGCATGAACACCGCCAACACGGCGGGCACCTACGGCGAGCCTTCCCCCGCCGCCGACCCGGAACCCGCTTCGGCGGGCGGCAATGGCGGGGCCACGCCCCCTCCGGCAGACCCGGCTCCCCGCCCGGAGAACGCGAAACCCGCCAAAAAGCCCCGCAAGAAGAACGGGGCCAAGGTCGCCCGCAGCGCCGTTGCGCTGGTGCTGGCCGCGGCCATGGGCTTTGCGGGCGGCTTCGTGGGCGCACGGTTCGGCAACGGGGGCAGCAAGGTGGTCATCCAGCAGGTCGAGCGCAGCTCCGATTCCTCTAGCGGTTCCGCCGCCGGCACTACCGTCTCCTCCAACGGCATGACCACCGCACAGGTGGCTGAAATGGTCAGCCCCAGCGTCGTGGTCATCACCACGGAGCAGGTCGTCTACTCCCAGTGGTCGTGGTACGGCCAGAGTCAGGTCGAGTCCGGCGCGGGCAGCGGCGTCATCATCAGTTCGGATGGCTACATCCTGACCTGCGCCCACGTCGTTTCCGGCGCTTCCCAGATCACGGTGACCGTCGGGGATACCGATTACACCGCCACCGTGGTGGGTGAGGACGACACCAGCGATGTTGCCGTGCTGAAGATCGACGCCACCGGCCTGACCCCCGCCACCGTCGGCGACAGCGACGGCCTCGCCGTGGGCGACAATGTCCTCGCCGTGGGCAACCCGCTGGGTGAGCTGGGCGGCACCGTCACCAGCGGCATCGTCAGTGCATTGAACCGCAGCGTGACCATTCAGGGCACCAGCTCCACCAACACCATGTCTCTGGTCCAGATGGATGCTTCCGTCAGCCCCGGCAACTCCGGCGGCGGCCTGTTCAACATGAACGGTGAGCTCATCGGTCTGGTCAACGCCAAGTCCTCCAGCTCCGACGCCGAGGGTCTGGGCTTCGCCATCCCCATCAATGACGCCATCAAGGTGGCGCAGGATCTGCTGGAGAACGGCTACGTCTCCGGCCGGCCCTACATGGGCATCACCTACCTTGCCGTTACCGATGCCCAGACGGCCGCGCAGCTGAACGTCAGCGCTTACGGCGTCTACGTCGTGGACGTCGTGCAGGGCGGCCCCGCTGATAAGGCGGGCCTCAAGGCCGGTGACCGCATCGTGAGCATCGACGGCACCGAGATCGCCCAGAGGGACGACCTTGGCACCCTGATCCAGCAGCACACTGCAGGCGACACGTTGTCCATCACCGTGGCCCGTGACGGCCAGATGCAGACCGTCTCCCTGACGCTGGGCGAAAAGAACACCTCCACCAATGCACAGGCGGCTCAGCGCTCGACCAACGACTAAACCATTTTCCACGCCGCAAGGCAGGATCAAGTTTTGATTTCTTTCTTCTCGGAAAAGCCCCTGACTGGCACCCAGAACGCCGGTCAGGGGCTTTTTCTGTCACACCAAGCCGAAGATGGTGGCGCTGACCGGGGCCAGCACGGCTTGGCCCTGCACCACCCGGCTGCTGCCCCGCCACAGGCTCGATGAGGTGCCGTCGCTCAGCAGCTTCCAGTTCCCGCCGGGGAGCCAGACGCGCTGCTCTTCCTCGGTGGGGTTGTAGTAGACGCAGAGCGCCCCCCACCACGCACCGTCGCCGGGGGCTGCGGGCAGCCGCCAGCCCACCAGCGGCTGCTCCAAGTTGAAAAATTCAATGGCGCTGGGGCTGGCTTTGTCCACCGCCCCCAGCCGGGGGAAGGCTCCCCGCAGCCCGATGAGGCCCCGGTAGTAATCCACAAGGCTGTGGAACTGCTGGGCCCGCTTCCAGTCCAGCCGGTTCAGCGCCGGGGAGGAGCGGTAGCTGTTGCCCTGCCCTTTTTTGGTGCGGGCAAACTCCTCGCCCGCCTGCCAGAAAGGCAGCCCCATGCTGGTGAGGTAGATGCCCGCCGCCAAGCGGTTCTGGGCCAGCGCAGCCTTATCCACCGCACGAAACTCCGGGCGCTCGTACCGCACCATCAGCAGCTTGTCCCACAGGGTGAAGTTGTCGTGGGCGGAAACGTAGCTCACGATCTGCCCCGGCGTGTGGGGCGGGAACTTGTCGCTGCGGCACCACGCCGCCACCGCCCCGCCGATATCCCAGAAACTGCCGGGTCTGCCTTCCACGTAGCCCGGTTCCCGCGCGTTGAAGCAGCCGCCCTTGATGGCGTCACGGGTGTCGTCGCAGAAGATGCCGATCCGGTCGTTCAGCATGGCGAGGTTATTTTTGTTGGCCTCGTACCGGCGCAGGGCACTTCCGCCGCCCTGCCACGGCTCGCCGTACATCAGGATATCCCGTCCGCCGGGGAGCTTGTCCAGCTCGGCCCGCAGCAGGTTCATCGTCTCCACATCGTACAGGCCCATCAGGTCGAACCGGAAGCCGTCGATGTGGTATTCCTGCGCCCAGTAGAGCACCGAGTCGATCATATACCGCCGGGCCATGGGCCGCTCGCTGGCGAACTCGTTGCCGCAGCCGCTGCCGTTGGAAAGGCTGCCGTCCTCGTTCTGGCGGAAATAATAGAGCGGCACCACCCGGTTCAGCACATTGTCGGCGCGGTACATGTGGTTATAGACCACATCCATCACCACGCCGATGCCCGCCGCGTGGAGGGCTTGGATCATCTGCTTGCACTCCCGCACCCGGACTTCGCCGCGGGCGGGGTCGGTGGAGTAGCTGCCCTCCGGCACATTGAAGTTGGCGGGGTCGTAGCCCCAGTTGTACTGCCGGGTCAGCGGGCGGCTCTCGTCCACGCTGCCGAAGTCAAAGATGGGCATGAGCTGGACATAGCTCACCCCCAGCCGCTTGAGGTAGTTCAGGCAGGTGGGGTGGATGCCGTCGCCGTTCAGGGTCGTGCCCTGCTGGGTAAAGGCCAGAAATTTGCCCCGCCATGCGTTGCGCACGCCGCTGGCCGGGTCCTGCGAAAAGTCCCGGACGTTGACCTCCCAGACGCTCCGCTTCGCCGCCGGGATGACCGGTCGGCGGTCGTGCTCCCAGCCGGGCGGGTCGGTGCGGGCGGTGTCGAGGATCATGCTCCGCTCCCCGTTCACCCCCGCCGCGCGGGCGTAGGGGTCGGCGGCGGTGCAGTTGCCCCACTCGGTCGTCACCGTGAAATTATAGTAGCGTCCGTGCTGGTCGCCGGGCAGATAGACGCCCCAGACCCCCTGCCCCCACGGGCTGAGGGGCAGCGTGCCAATGCAGACCCCGCCGCCGCCTTTTCGGTAAAGGTTTACGCTGACCGATTGAGCCGTGGGGACCCACAGCCGCAGATGGGTGCCCGCCGGGGCATATTGTGCCCCCAGCGGCCCCTGATAGCCGTTCTGCCGCGCAAAGTCCTCGCTTTCAAAGACCGTCTTCCACTGTGCTGAAGTCATAACGTCATCCTCACTCTTGCCAATTTGATTTAAGTGTAACGAACTTTTGTGCAGTTTGCAAGAGTTTCCTTGCAAAAGGGCGCGCGGTACACTATACTGGAGCAAAACGATGTACGGAGGGGACGACATGGCATACACTGACGATTGGGAATCCTTGATGAACGGCGTCTTCGGGCCGGGCGGCAAGTTCAAGACGGCGCCCACCGCACCCGCCC
>ERZ1026866.1847-NODE-1847-length-10217-cov-6.213836_pt1 | contig 10217 bp, 7 predicted proteins | sample MGYA00380163_ERZ1026866 | MGnify/ENA primary metagenome ERZ1026866 (study PRJEB33269, sample SAMEA4719799) | human gut metagenome | biome: human-associated habitat; feature: organic feature; material: feces | place: Cameroon | collected 2013-10 ...
AGCCTGAAAATGGTGTTACAGAGCATAGACGACGGAATGCCGGAAGATTTCTTTTCTATAGATCTTATGAATGCATATGAAAATCTGGGTAAAATTCTTGGAGAGTCTGTTGGTGAGGATCTGGTAAATGAGATATTCAGCAAGTTTTGTATGGGTAAATAAAAATCAAAAAATCGCCTTCGGCGATTTTTAAAAAAACAAAATGAGCAGTTGTAAAATAAAAGGAGACAAAATGAGAACGTTAGTAGAAGATTATGATATTGTTGTAGTCGGTGCCGGTCATGCCGGATGTGAAGCAGCACTTGCGGGTGCGCGCCTGGGCCTGAATACAGTGATGTTTACTGTAAGTGTAGACAGTATCGCATTAATGCCATGTAACCCGAACGTAGGCGGCAGTTCCAAAGGCCATCTGGTAAGAGAGCTTGATGCCCTGGGCGGTGAAATGGGAAAAAATATTGACAAGACCTTTATCCAGTCCAAAATGCTTAACTGTTCCAAAGGACCTGCAGTGCATTCCTTACGCGCGCAGGCTGACAAACAGGCATACAGCAATGAAATGAGAAAAACGCTTGAAAATACACCTAATCTGACTATTAAACAGGGAGAAGTAACAAAACTTCTGGTCGAGGACGGAAAGATTACAGGGGTAAAAACATATTCCGGTGCAACTTATAACTGTAAAGCAGTGGTCCTCTGTACAGGAACTTATTTAAAAGCAAGATGTATTTACGGTGATGTAAGTAATTATACAGGACCAAACGGACTGCAGGCAGCCAACTACCTGACTGATTCTCTGAAAGAGCTGGGAATTGAAATGTTCCGTTTTAAAACAGGAACACCTGCCCGTATTGCCGGAAATACAATTGACTACAGTAAAATGGAGGAACAGTTTGGAGATGAGAGAGTTGTACCATTTTCATTCTCAACTAATCCGGAAGATGTTCAGATAGAGCAGAAATCCTGCTGGCTGACATATACAAATGAGAAAACTCATGAGATCATTCGTGCAAACCTTGACCGTTCTCCATTGTATTCCGGTATGATCGAAGGAACCGGTCCACGTTATTGCCCGTCAATTGAAGATAAAGTAGTCCGTTTTGCAGATAAGAATCGTCATCAGGTATTTATTGAGCCGGAAGGTCTCTATACAAATGAGATGTATATTGGTGGAATGTCCAGTTCTCTGCCGGAAGATGTGCAGGAAGAAATGTATCATTCCGTACCGGGACTGGAACATGCAAAAATCGTAAAAAATGCATATGCTATCGAATATGACTGCATTAATCCACGCCAGTTATATCCTACACTGGAATTTAAGAAAATCAAAGGACTGTTCAGCGGCGGTCAGTTTAACGGAAGCTCAGGGTATGAAGAAGCAGCGGCGCAGGGACTGATCGCAGGAATTAATGCTGCTCTGGAAGTTAAAGGTCAGGAACAGCTGATTCTTGACCGTTCTGAGGCTTACATTGGTGTTCTGATTGATGATCTGGTAACAAAAGAAAACCATGAGCCATACAGAATGATGACCAGCAGAGCGGAGTACAGATTACTTCTCCGACAGGATAATGCGGATCTGAGACTTCGTAAAAAGGGATATCAGGTGGGGCTCATCAGTGAAGAGGAGTATCAGAAAATCCTTACGAAAGAAGAACAGATAAAAACAGAGATAAACAGAGTAGAACATACAAATATCGGAGCAAACAAAGAGGTTCAGACCCTTCTGGAAAGCTATAACAGCACACCGCTGAAATCCGGAACTACTCTGGCAGAACTGATCCGCCGTCCGGAACTTTCTTATGAAGCAATCAAACCACTTGATAAAGAACGTCCGGAGCTGCCATGGGATGTACAGGAACAGGTTGACATTAACATCAAGTATGATGGATATATCCGCAGACAGTTAAAACAGGTAGAACAGTTTAAGAAACTGGAAGCAAAGAAAATCCCGACAGATCTTGATTATGAGAAAGTTGGAAGTCTGAGAATTGAAGCACGTCAGAAACTGGAAGCATACAGACCGATTTCAATCGGACAGGCTTCCCGAATTTCAGGAGTTTCTCCTGCTGATATATCAGTTTTACTGGTGTATCTTTCCAGTACGAAATAATTAATATAATACGCTTTAATGTGCTTATAAAAACAAGAAATTGGCAAAAAATATTAAAATAGCACATAAAAGAGTGAAATAACGGACTATAAATAACAGATAAAATCACAAAAGCACATAAAATAACCCTGTAAAATATACAAAAATAATAAATAAAGGTAGAAAAAGGAGAATAATGCATGCCGTATAATCTGACGACATTGGAAAATGGATGCAGAGAACTGGGTATAGAGCTGAGCCAGAAGCAGAAAAATCAGTTTATCCAGTTTTATGAATTCCTGGTAGAAAAAAATAAGGTTATGAATCTGACAGGTATTACTGAGTTTGAGGAAGTACTCACAAAGCACTTTCTTGACAGTCTTGCCTGTGTAAAAGCCATTGATATGACAAAAGTAAAAACAATTATGGACATCGGTACAGGTGCCGGATTTCCAGGTGTGCCTTTGAAAATTGCTTTTCCACATCTGGAGGCATGTCTGCTGGATTCTCTGAAAAAGAGGGTAAACTTCCTTGAGGAAAGTTTTGAGCTTCTTGGATTAGAAGGGATTAAGGCGATTCATGGAAGAGCAGAAGAGTATGCAAAAAATAAAGAGTATCGTGAGAAATATGATCTCTGTGTATCCAGGGCAGTATCAAACCTTGCAACCCTGTCAGAATATTGTCTTCCTTATGTGAAGACAGGCGGAACATTTATTTCCTATAAATCAGGAACAGTCCGGGAGGAGGCAAAAGAGGCAGAGAAAGCAATTAAGATTCTTGGCGGCCAGCTGAAAGATATCACATATTTCCGGCTTCCGGATTCTGAGATAGATCGTTCCCTTGTCATTATAGATAAGAAGAAATTTACGCCCGGAAAATATCCGCGTAAAGCAGGAACACCATTAAAAGAGCCATTATCATAGAAGAATCGTAACTGATCAGTACTTTCGCGATTACGAAGAATCAACAATAAAATCGGCAATAAAACAGTAGCTGTCCCATGAAAAGTTTTGGTATAAAAATGCCAGATTCTGGGACAGCTATTTGTTTCTCACATAAACATCACAGAATAATCACACTTTTATCCTAATTTCATCACAACTTCATCATAAACTATCTCTATAGAGATGTCCTCGGGTTCCCCCATTCTCTGTTTCACCTGGGGACATTTTCTATATTTTATTTTGGCAAAAATTAAGAGGAGGAGAACACATTGATTGAAGTAAACAATCTGGTTAAACGATATGGTAACCATACGGCAGTTGACCACCTTTCCTTTAAAATAGAGAAAGGCAAAATCTATGGATTTCTGGGACCAAACGGTGCAGGAAAATCCACTACAATGAATATGATAACCGGATACATCGCATCCACCGAAGGAACCGTCAAAATTGACGGACACGATATCCTCGAAGAACCGGAAGCGGCAAAGAAATGTATCGGTTATCTGCCTGAACAGCCGCCGGTCTATTTTGATATGACTGTCCTGGAATACATGAAATTTGTGGCAGATCTCAAGAAAATCCCAAAAGATAAAAAAGCAAACATGATCGAAGAAGTCATGGATATGGTAAAGATTTCAGACATGAGAAACCGTCTGATAAAGAACCTGTCAAAAGGTTACAGACAGAGAGTTGGTCTTGACCCTAAACAGATTATTGAAATCCGAACCTTAATTAAAGAATTAAAAAAGAAACATACCGTTATTCTCAGCTCGCATATACTTTCTGAAGTAAGTGCGGTATGCGATTACGTGCTGATCATTTCTCATGGAAAACTGGTAGCAAGCGATACTCCTGAGAATCTTGGAAAACTTGCAGAGGGATCCAATACTCTGGAGATGCTTATTAAAGGTGAAAAAACACAGATCAGGCAGGCTCTCGAGGGAATCGAGGGAGTCAACAGCGTAACAATGGAAAAAGATGAGAAACAGAATCTCTGGAGTGTGAAAGTTTCAACAGAAGAGCAGAATGATATTCGGGAAAAAGTATTCTACAAAATGTCGGATATCAACAGCCCAATCTATGAGATGAAGTCCAGGAAAGTATCACTGGAGGAAATCTTCCTTGAACTTACTGCATCCGATAAACCAATATCTGCAGACGAAGTCCCAAATACACCTGAAGATAAAGATACTGATGCCGGTAAATCAAACGAGACAAACGTAAAACAGACATCAGCAGAAATACCGGAAGAACAGAATAATGATAAAGGGGGAGAGAAATAACCATGACAGCTATATATAAAAGAGAGCTGAAAAGTTACCTGACATCCATGGTAGGATATTTATTTATCTTTTTTATCCTTGTACTGACAGGTATTTATTTTTCAGCATATCAGCTTTCAGCAGCATATCCGAAATTTGAATATACCTTAAGTGCAATTACCTTTGCATTCCTGATCGGAGTACCGATTTTGACTATGCGTGTACTTGCAGAGGAAAGAAAACAGAAAACAGATCAGCTGCTTCTGACAGCACCGGTTTCTGTGAGCGGTATTGTAATAGGTAAATATCTTGCACTGGTAACTGTATTTGCTGTTCCGATGGCAGTTATGTGTACTTATCCGCTGATTATGTCCAGGTTTGGCACAGTAGAGTTTGCATCTGCATATACAGCAGTCCTGGGATTCTTTCTCCTGGGATGTGCAAATATTGCAATCGGTGTATTTATGTCAGCATTAACTGAGAGCCAGGTAATTGCAGCGGTACTCACATTTGTTTTCTTATTTGCATTTTATATGATGAATGGTATTTCTTCCTTCTTCTCTCAGACATCTATGTCGACATGCGTGACATTTGGGTTATTGATCCTGGCAGCAGCCATCATTATCTATACCATGATCAAGAATATTCTGATCTCAGCAGTGATCGGTGTGATCGGAGAAGTGGCACTGATTATTATTTATGTAGTAAAATCCAGTATTTTTGAGGGCGGTATTCAGAAAGTCCTGGATGTGTTTAATCTGAGCGGACACTTTGATAATTTTACAAGTAACATCTTTGATATAAAAGGAATTGTATATTTTCTTTCTGTGATTGCAGTATGCCTGTTCCTTACAACACAGTCTATTTTGAAGAGACGCTGGAATTAGTGGGGAGGTGAAAGAAAATGAAACTGAAAGAAAAGATGAAAAATAATAACCATAAAAAATTTGACAAAAAGAAACTGATTGGCACCATCAGTAAGAAGCATATCAAAAACGGCTCTTACACAATGGTTATGTCAGTGATATTTATTGCAGTAGTTGTAGTGCTCAACATGATCGTAAATGCGATTCCGTCCAAATATTCAGAAATTGATATCAGCAGCCAGAAACTCTACAGTATTGGTGATGATACAAAAGCAATGCTGAAAGATCTGGACAAGGACGTAACAATTTACCAGATTGCACAGAGCGGTTCTGAAGATGAAAATATTACCAATCTGCTTAAGAAATATGAAGATGAATCCAAGCATATTAAAGTAGAGCAGAAGGATCCTGTAGTAAATCCTAAATTTGTAACGGAATATACAAGTGATGATCTTTCTGCAAACAGTCTGATCGTTGTATGCGGCGACAGAAATAAAGTCATTGATTACAACAATATCTATGAGAGCACAATTGATTATCAGACCTACAGCTCTCAGACTACCGGTTTCGACGGTGAAGGTCAGATCACAAGTGCGATCGGATATGTAACATCCGAAGATCTCCCGATCCTTTATACACTCGAGGGACATGGTGAGAAGGAGATGGATTCTACTATCAAAGAAGACATCGAGAAGGCAAACATGGATATTCAGTCTCTGAATCTTCTTACAGAGGGAAGTGTTCCGGATGATGCAGACTGCCTGTTCATTGATTCTCCGTCCACAGATATTTCAGAAGATGAAAAGACTGCTATTATTGATTATCTTGAAAATGGCGGAAAGGCGATGATTTTCTCTGATTATACAACAGAAGACCTGCCAAACTTTGATGCAGTTCTGGAAAACTATGGTGTTCAGAGAGAAGCTGGAATCGTATTTGAAGGTGATAATCAGCATTATGCAATGCAGATGCCATATTATCTGGTTCCGACTATAAACAGCACAGATGCAAGCTCTGAGACTGTTTCCGGAGGATATTATGTACTTGTACCATATGCACAGGGAATCAAAAAAATGGATGATGTAAGAGATACCGTAACGATCAACAGTATCCTCACCACATCAGACCAGGCATATTCCAAGACAGATCTGAACAGTGATACTCTGGAGAAAGAAGACGGAGACGAAGCTGGCCCATTTGATCTGGGAGTAAGCATCACAGAGACTCTGGATGATGACAAAGAAACGCAGATCGTATACTATTCAACTTCCAATCTGATGGAATCACAGGTAAATCAGATGGTATCCGGCGGAAATGAGAAGCTGATCATCGAATCCCTGAAGTGGATGACAGACACAGAAGACAGTGCAACCGTATCTATACCATCCAAGAGCCTGTCTGTATCGTATCTGACACTTACAGACTATGATGCTGCATTCTGGAAGATCTGCACCATCGGTCTGATTCCTGGATTCTTCCTTGTTGTAGGGTTTGCAGTCTGGATGAAGAGGAGAAAAGCTTAAATGAAGAATAAAACTGTAAAAATGGTTCTTGCAGTTGTAGTTCTTGGTGTCTGCTGCGGGGCTTACGCAGGTGTAAAAACCTACGTAGCCCATCAGGAGCAGAAAGAATCCGAAGAAGATTCTGAAGAAAGCACAACTGTATTTACTGCATCAACAGATAACATTAAATCTCTGGATTTTATGGTTGATGATACAGAGACAACATTTGAAAAAGATGATGACAGCTGGGTAAAGAAAGACGAAACAGATTTTCCGGTAAATCAGACTACTCTGGACAGTGCAGCATCTGCTATTGCATCTGTCGATTCAGACAGAGTTCTGGAGGACGTAGATGATCTTTCAGAATATGGTCTGGACTCTCCGTCAAACACGATTAAGATTGTAACAAAATCTGATGAGGAAGATGGCGATGACATAACAACTACACTGTATGTGGGAGATGAAAATTCCTCCACCAGTCAGTATTATGTAAGAAAAGATGATGATGAGAAGACAGTATACCTGATAGATTCTTCCTGCGTAGAGCCGTTTGCCAAATCATTGAATGATTATGCGCAGATGGAAGATTTCCCTGCAATTTCCAATACAGATACCATTACAAAAATTTCTGTAGACGGCGATAATTCCTATGAATTATCAAAAGACGAAGATACAAGTACCTGGTCAGTAAAAGGCAGCGAGGATGAAGAAAAAGCAGACTCAGCTACCGTAAGTTCTCTGGTATCCTCATTCGGAAGCATGGCATATAGTTCACTTGCAGATTATAAATGCGACGACAAGAGCAAATATGGTCTGGATAAACCATATGCAACAATCACAGTAGATTATCAGGAAGAAGTTGCTGATGATGACACTGATGAAGACACACAAGATGATACGACAGCTTCCGGTGAGACGGCAGATGAAGATGCTTCATCTGTGGAAGAAAACAGTGACGATGCTGAACAGGATACAGAATCAGACGAAAGTGTAAGTGAAACTACGGATGAAACATCTGAGGCTGAAGATACTGACGGTGAAGAAGCAGAAGATGAAACATCAGAAAACTCAGACAGTGCATCAGACAATGAGGATTCTTCGGAAGAAGAAACTAAGATGGCAGATAAGCAGCTTACAATTCTTGTTGGAAATGAAACAGATGACAGCAGCAGATATGTCATGGTAAATGACAGCAATGAAGTCTATACGATGTCAACGGATACTCTGTCCGCGCTCACTGATAAATCAGAAGAAGACTTCTGGGATATGACAGTAAGTTATGTATCTTTAAACAGCCTCGGAAGCCTCAAAGTAAATTATCAGGGCAGTGATTATAAAGTAAATGTTTCACGTGAAACATCCACAGATGATGATGGAAACGATACAGAAACAGTTACCTATAAACTGAATGGTTCTGATCTGGATGAAACAACATTTACAACATTCTACAATAAACTGATCAACATGACGGCTCAGAAACGCCTGACAGATAAATATGAACCTGACGGTGATGCAGAACTGACAGCTATATTTACAGAAGAAGACGGTGATACACAGGAAGTTGCATACTATAGCTACGATACAAACTATTATGCAGCAGTGGTGGATAATAAAGTATATCTCGTAAATAAGATGAATGTAAAAGAACTGTTCACAGCATTTGAATCAGTTGTTGGAACAGAAGAAGATAGTTCAGATAAGACAGATTCAGACGAAGCAACAACAGATGATACTAAATCAGATTCAACAGATATGCCAGGTGAGAGCATAGAAGAGTCCAATGACAGTACATCTGAAACAGCCGGCATAACAAACGATTCTGATACATCCGAAGAGGAGAATGCAGATTCTCAGGAAACGGACAGTACAGAAGAGTAAAAGAATAAACGAATCTATAAAAAAGTGAGGCAGGCATATAGAATTTCTTCCATATGCCTGCCTCACTTTTTGTTGTATTAGAGCGTGTTTGAAAAATCATTCCCACAATCTGCACGCCCCATTTTGCGGTATATTTTGTCCGAATTCGGTTGCTGTAGTCACCGCAACGTCGCCCTCTTCCGACTTGAAATAAAAAAATTTATCCTTCAAAATTGTCTCAAAATCAACTCGTCGACTCATTCTGGCTTAAATATAAGGCTTAAAAGAAGATTTTAACCTGTTCAAGAAACGCTTCAGGTGCTTCAACATGTGGAAGATGTTTTGTTTCTTTGAGAACAGAAACTTCAATAGCCGGGTTGGAGGCACAATAATCATCAGTGACAGCCTTTCCGTTTGGCTCTGTTTCACCTTCAACAATATAAATACTGTTATCCAGTGCCTTAAGTGCATGACAGATATTTATATTTATATACTTAGCTGCAAGACTGGAGTACAAAAATCTGGTATAATATCCACCTTTATGAGCTGCTTCATAATAAGCATCTGCCATTTGATTATCCACATGGAATGGATTATAATACATCTTCTCGATAAAAAGATTATTTATATTAGCACGTGATACGATCATATGATAAACCAGAGTTCCGAAAATCGGAATTTCCAGAGCTGCTTTTAACAGGCGGTCCTTTCTGTTTGGCATCTGTTTTAATTGAGTCAGGCTGGGCGGATTTACCAGCATGATTTTGTTAAAAAGTTCTTTCTCATTGTGACAGGCCATAGTAACAAAAGAGCCTGAAAAACCACTTGCAATCACATCTGTTTTTTGACCAATTATTTTTTTGATAAAATCACTGATCATCTGAACATAAACAAAATTTGTATAGGTAATGCTGGATTTGTCCGAACGTCCGCATCCTAACAAATCAACAGTATATACGGTATGGTCAATTGCCAGTTCGTCTTCAATTTTGCTCCATTCATACCCGGAAGCTCCAGGTAAAGTGTCATGAATCAAAAGAATCGGTGACCCAGTTCCCTTTTTGGTATAATAAATGTTCCCAAAGCGCCATTCAAAGTAATTGTCATTAGAAATGTGGAGCATCTGTTTTAATTGTGCAGCAGTAGCAATCGTGTGGTTAATGAAATGAACAGCAACAGTTGCGCCGGTCATCAGAGCAGCAAATGTAAGAAATTTGTGCTTGTTTTTACTCATTTTCGGCCTCCTTTATCAAGCATAACAAGTGATTAGCCTGCTAAAATTATATACCCATATTATACCGCGATACTGTCTGTTTTACAAGAAAATATGATGCGAAAAAAAGAACCATATGGATTGATGATGTTACTGTTCACTCCGTTCACAGCAACACGCTTCGCGATGCACAGAATTTATGCTAATCGCATAAATTCGCGCGGTATGTCTCGGGTTTTCTGTGACCTTCGCTCACAAAAAACACCTCGCGGAATACTACCAGTGAACAGTAACATTTACATAGTCTGTCATAACGCCATTTTTCTGCTTCATCATACCATTTATCTTTTTTTCTCTGTAACTGAGAGATTACTTGTTACTGTTCACACACCACTATCCCGCGAGGTGTTTTGGCATGAATATGCCAAAATCCCGAGACATACAAGCCAAAATTCCATTGCCGCAGGCAATCTGGAATTTTGGCTAC
>ERZ1026866.1848-NODE-1848-length-10212-cov-21.781136_pt1 | contig 10212 bp, 9 predicted proteins | sample MGYA00380163_ERZ1026866 | MGnify/ENA primary metagenome ERZ1026866 (study PRJEB33269, sample SAMEA4719799) | human gut metagenome | biome: human-associated habitat; feature: organic feature; material: feces | place: Cameroon | collected 2013-10 ...
CAACTCGTCTTATAAATAAGATAAAAAGTGGTCAACCAAAATCGTTAAACCACACGGTCTATCTGTGCCCATCAGACGGGCACTCAGAGACCAAGTGGTGGGCATCGAGAGAACAAGTGATGGGTACTGATTGCCCGTACAGCGGGCATCGAGTACCCAAATTGAGAGCCTAAATTTGGGCACTCGTTGCCGGTGAGTTGATTGATTGTTATTTTGATTTTAAACATCAAAAACGTATTAAAAACGAATCAAAAAAGAATAAAAAACGAAGTACCTTGTAAAGAAAAAGTGAAAATCATGATACTTCTATGATACTTTAATGATACTTCTCGGCTCTAAAGCCGAGAAGTATCATTTTGTTATCTTTCTATCCATCAAGCCTCTAAGTCAATATTTTCAACAGAAAATGAGACTATGAGACTTTTTTCGAGAAAAAAAACTTTTTCGCATAAGACTTATTCCTTTAACCATCCACTAATCAAGTTGATGATTTCCTGTCTTGTTGGCTCAGGGAATGAAAGGATGCGAGCCTTGTGCGAACCACCAGGACACATATATACATGCAGGTTCTTCTTGTTCTTGGTGAACGGCAAACCATAGATACCGGATGCTCCCCATGGGTCAATGTCACCATAGATATATACCATCTTCGGATCGTTCTTGGTCAGGAAGTCGACAGTATGATTGTAAAGCGCTGGCGAGAACTTCACATTCTCAGCACCCTTTGGTACCATCAATCGCTTCAGATATCCCTTAGCCGTCTTGATGCTGAGATATTTCTTGAACGGTTTGGTATAATAGCCATAATATCCCAACTCTCTTGCAGCCTGCACGTCAAACGAAGCGGTAGCATTATAATTGGTGAAATAGCTTGGCTCACACATATTGATCCAGTAATCAAACACCTTTTTGTCATCCGTATCACTTGCAGGAATCTGATTGATATCCTCACCCCACTGCCAGAAAGCAAAAGCATATTCAAATACCGAGAAGTCGAAAATTTCTGGCAATGGAGCATTAAAGACATACTTCTTCTCATTGCAATACTTCTCGAACATTGGCAACAAGGCTGCCTTGCGCTTAAAGAGAAGCAACTGGAAATTGAGCACCTTCTGTCTGTTCTCCTTTGTGGATACCTGATACTGCAGGAACTTTTCATGTCTGCCATCCTCTACACCCTTATTGAGCGGTGCTACGTATGGTACTGAGATATCTACATCATCAGGAAAATAAGAACGATAGAACATTGTTGTCTGTCCACCCTTGCTGATACCGGTAGCAATCCACTTGCCCTTATACATCGCATGCAATGTTTTGTTCACATGATGCAGGTCGTAAAGCGAATTTTCTACGGTAAGGTAATCCCAGTTACAAGGATTAGGCATCGACTTATCGAAATAGCGATACTCCACGGTGATGATATTGGTATCGAAGAGTTTGGAAAGTTCCTCGATATATCCCTCACGCAAGGCATAGTTGGCATCATATCCTTCTGTCACGAGAACGGTAGGACGGTCGAATCCACGATGGCAAAGAACTACTCTCTGTTCAAAGGTACCCCTGGAAGCATCCTTGCCATCCAATTGCTGCTTGATGAAGAACACATATTTCTCCGGGAAATGTGTACTCTTTAGTGTTTCCACATCACTTACTCCTGGCAAAGCTGCCAATCGCTTACCAGCCTCTCCTAATTCTGCCGCCAATATCTGCAAAGGCAGAATCAATAAAAGCAGCATTAGTCCGAAGGCAGACTTCACGCTGCTCATTCGGTTTCTAAAAGTTTTCTGATTCATTGTTATCTCTTTTATAAATTCTTATTCTGCATTCTGAAGTGCAAAGGTACTTCAAAAAATAGAGAATAGAGAACATAAAGAAGAAAAAAGCAAATATTTATAATAAAAAAGCGCAAATATCTTATTATATTTCGTATCTTTGCACCTAGATAGATAAAATAATAACAAATACATATATATAATAAGGTGGAAACAGAAGATATTATCCAAAAATTGGAGGCAAAGGGTATCAAACCGACAGCCAACCGTATACTCGTGATAAAAGCTTTGAAGAGCGACTCTCATCCCCAGAGCCTCAGCATGCTGGAACGAAAGATGGTGACGATGGACAAATCGAGCATCTTCCGTGTGCTTACGCTTTTTCTTGAGCATGATGTGGTTCATGCTTTTGAGGACGGACGAGGTATCCTGAATTATGAGATATGCGAAGAGGACGGCGCATGCGATCATCACGATGGTCATATTCATTTTTATTGTGAATCCTGCCAGCGTTCTTTCTGTATGGAAGACATTCATATTCCGAGTTTCCAGTTGCCCGAAGGTTTCTTCCCCCACTCCGTTTCTTTCGTCATCAAGGGGGAATGCCCTGAGTGTAGGAAGAAGCATCGCTGAAAGCAATGCTTATTCAAAACAAGAAGCAATGCTTATTCAAAACAAAAAGTATCGCTGAAAATAAAAAAACTCCGAAGAACAAAAGTTCCTCGGAGTTTTCTCTCGTACACCCTTAGGGATTCGAACCCTAGACCCACTGATTAAGAGTCAGTTGCTCTACCAACTGAGCTAAGGGTGCATCCATTTCGTAAAAGCGAGTGCAAAGGTACTACTATTTTTTGAAACTACCAAATTTTTTCTCCATTATTTTCACTTTTTATGCAAAAAAATAGTATAAAACGCTCAAAACAGACTTTTTTTCATCTAAAACACGATGTTTTCGGACAAATCCTTCGTATTTTCGATGTTTTGTAGTACCTTTGCACACATTAAACAATAATCGTTATGAATGGTATATATACTATATTATTATTGGTACTGAGCAATATTTTCATGACTTTGGCTTGGTACGGGCATCTCAAACTGCAGCAGACAGGGGTGAGTAGCAACTGGCCTCTGATAGGAGTCATCGCCTTCAGTTGGGCCATAGCCTTCTTTGAATATTGCTGTCAGGTACCAGCCAACCGCATCGGATTCATAGACAATGGAGGTCCTTTCAATCTGGTACAGCTGAAAGTGATACAAGAATGCGTATCGCTTATCGTCTTTGCCATCATTGCCAACATCCTCTTCCAGGGACAGGGATTGCATTGGAATCACCTGGCAGCATTCGTCTGCCTGATAGCGGCAGTATATTTCGTATTTATGAAATAAACATATAATATAATAACAACATAAAAAACATAACCGACAATGGAAAAGAAATTACGTGTTGCTTCCCTCTGCGTGCAGGGAGGCTATGAGCCAAAGAACGGCGAACCGATTGAGGTGCCAATCTATCAGAGTACTACATTTAAATATGACAACTCTGAGGAGATGGCGATGCTCTTCGATTTGAAGAAAGAGGGATATTTCTATACCCGACTCCAGAATCCAACTAATGATGCTGTGGCCAAGAAGATTGCTCAGCTTGAGGGTGGCGTGGGCGCCGTGTTGACTTCCAGCGGTCAGGCTGCCAACTTCTACGCTGTGTTCAACATCTGCGAGGCAGGCGACCACATCGTCACCTCTAACGAGATTTACGGTGGCACCTTCAATCTCTTCGGTGTTACCTTGAAGAAGCTCGGCATCGAGTGCACCTTTGTAAACCCTAACGATAGCGAGGAGGAAATCCAGAAGGCATTCCGTCCAAATACCAAGGTAGTTTTTGGTGAAACCATCAGTAATCCAGGCTGTGCCGTGCTCGATATTGAGAAGTTTGCACGAATTGCTCACAAGAACGGCGTACCTCTCATTGTAGACAACACCTTCGCTACCCCTATCAACTGTCGTCCATTTGAATGGGGTGCCGACATCGTAACCCACTCTACCACTAAATATATGGATGGTACAGCCTCTCAGGTAGGTGGCGTTGTAGTGGATAGCGGCAACTTCGACTGGATGGCGAATGCCGAGAAGTTTCCTGGTCTCTGCACACCGGATGAAAGCTACCACGGATTGACCTACGTAAAGGCATTCGGCAAGATGGGATATACAACCAAACTGGTGGCTCAGTTGATGCGCGACCTGGGTTCTATCCCAGCACCAATGAATTCGTTCATCCTGAACTTAGGTCTTCAGAGTCTCCATCTCCGTATGCGTCAGCATTGCGAGAATGCCCAGAAGGTAGCAGAATTCCTGCAGAACGATGAGCGTGTGGCTTGGGTTCACTATAGCGGACTGAAGGGCGATAAATATTATGATCTTGCCCAGAAGTACATGCCAAACGGCACCTGCGGTGTTATCGCATTCGGACTGAAGGGTGACCGCGAAACAGCAATCAAGTTCATGGATTCGCTCGATATGATTAATATCGTGACTCATGTGGCTGATGCCCGTACTTGCGTGCTCCATCCAGCCAGCCATACCCACCGTCAGCTTTCAGACGAGCAGTTGAAAGAGGCAGGTATTGCCCCAGATTTGATTCGTTTGTCAGTAGGTATCGAGGATGTCGAAGATATCCTCGATGATATCAAGCAGGCATTGGATAAAATTTAGAAGAAGAGGGTGGCATAAACTTCTTAGGATATAGATAAGGCACGGATTACACGGATTTATGGTGCCAATATAAGTTAAGCGATTATCTTCTCTCATAAAAAATCCGTGTAATCCGTGTAATCCGTGCCTAAAAACTGCAAAGGAAAGACTTTATGCCACACCCTCTTTTTTATTTACTCCAGTTTATAAATTTCACTAGGCGTCTTTCTCTTCAGCACTTCGAGTTCGAAGTCCTTTCCGGCTACGATGCCTTTGCTTCGCAGAATCTGCTCCACGGTCTTTCTCGCCAGTTCGGGATGATTGTTCTCCTCACTGAGATGGCAGAGCCAGACATGGCGAAGGAGGGGTGTGGCATAATCGGCTAATGCATTAGCACAGTCATCATTACTGAGATGACCGTTAGGTCCCAGAATTCGATCCTTCAGATACTGAGGATAAGGTCCCTGCTGAAGCATCTCCACGCTATGGTTTGCCTCTATCACCAGATAGTTGGAACGACTGATAAAATCGTGCATCTCCTCGGTGATATGCCCCACATCAGTAATGAGACAGAAGGTTACGCCTCCACACTCTACAAAATAGCCCACATTGTCAGTACTGTCATGAGGCACCCCAAAAGGAGTCACCTTAAACTCCCCCACATAGAAAGGTACATTTTTCTCGATGACATGCACATGATTGGGCGCAATTTTCTTTCGGACGCAATAATTGCGCTCGATACCTACATGAACTTTACGGGTTGTATATACTGGTAGTTTATAATCAGTACTCAAGCTGCCCACCGACTTTACATGGTCGGCGTGGTCATGAGTGATGAGGATGTGATGTACATCCTCGAAGCGTAATCCATAGTTATGGAAGTGCTTCTTCAGTGTTCTGATTCCTACTCCAACGTCTATCAATATCGAATCCGTATCAGTGTAAAGATAGTAGCTATTGCCACTACTTCCACTGCCAAAGGATATAAATCTCAGCATTTTAATTGTTATTTTACTGCAAAGTTAGCAAAAAAGATTCTTATTACAAAGTTTTTTACTATCTTTGTGCACAAAAAAAGCAAATAAATAGATATTTTAAGAAATAGGAATCATGATAAAAAAACATATAATTGCCATAGGAATGGCTGTAGTAGCCATAACTACAAGCCTTTACACCCTTACAGGATGTCAGGCACACGAAGGTAGCGAAGAACAGTTGGAAAACGACCTAGATTCATTTGCCACCTATTATTATAACTGGCAATTTCCAAAGGCTGTCAAGTTCTGTACTGCCAGTTCTGAGCCATGGCTGAAGTATGCTGCCAGCAATGTACATGAAGCAGATGTGGAACTTTTAAGGAACAAGGAAACGGATGCCACGGTAGAAATCAACGACATTGATTTCGGTGATGACGAAGTAAGCGCCATCGCTGACATCACCGTGCGCAATTTCCTGCAGATGGACAGCATTGGCGAGGAAGCCCACCTCGTAGAAGAGGCCGACTTTCTGTTGCCAATGTGTATGGAAGAAGGGGTATGGAAGGTTAGAATGGCAAGCCTACCGCAAAGTGGAAAGAAAAATCACGACTAAGCTTTGGGTGAATAATCGCCCAATGCTCATCTCCACTCTCATAGGCAGGATTAATCGCCTTCATACCCATATCCAGACGTAGGATGAAATAATCAAAATTCAATCGGAGTCCCAAACCATACGCTGCAGCTATCTGCTTATAGAACTCATTTATCTTGAACTGTCCTCCTGGCTGTTCGGCATAATTGCGGAGCGTCCAGATATTACCGGCATCCAGGAACAGCGCTCCTTCAAACTTCCAGAAAAGAGCAGTACGATACTCTGCATTCAAATCCAGCTTCAAATCTCCCGTCTGGTTGATGAAGTCGATTCTGCCATCATTTCCCTTATATTTACCAGGACCCAATTCTCTGACTCCCCATCCTCTCACCGAGTTGGCACCACCCGAGAAGTAACGCTTCTCGAAAGGCAGCACGGTACTGTTTCCATACGGATACGCCACACCAAGACCGGCATGCAGCGCCAGGGCATTTCGCTTATCCAACTGCAGGAGATGGGTATAGTCGAAATCAAACTTGGCATACTGAGCGTATGCGATGTTCAGGAACGTATGCTGTCCCTGCGAATTGGTTCTGAATCCCAGAGTCTTAGAGAAACCATCAAGCAGATTGCCTGCCGACTCCACATTCAATCGGAAAGCATCTACCCCATTGCTATAGGTCAGTCCAAATCCCATCTTCATGATAAAGATATCTTCGTAATTATAGCGCAAGATGGCATTTCTATTATCAACATTGTCGAGATAATCCTTCTTGAAAGTTTCCGAAATCCAAGGCATATATACATAGTTGAGATCGAGCAGGTCGAAACGCCAAGCCAGATGATGACGTGGTTCTGCCCAGCGATAACGCCATGCCGTAGAGAAGACGCGGCGATGGAACTCCGGGCGGTTCTGCAAATCCCAACTTACCGACAACTCGCTGTTTGCCGTCTGTCTGCGGCGGAAATTCTTGGAAAGGAAAGGTGCCACGAATCGTGGAAACACCAGTTTTCCCTCTACCGAATACTCAGTATAGTTCTGGTCCTGGTATCCCTCCAGACCAGTTATTGCCTCGTAAGCTCCACGGAGTTCGATGCTCAGCTGTTCACTGCCACGGAATAGATTTCTGTTGGTATAAGTGAGCGATGCAGCTGCACCAAAATCGCCTGCCGTATTGGTTCCTTCCGGCTGGAAAGAAATAGTAGAAGGCTTATTAGTGCTAACCTGAATATTACAATCCAGCAGACGGTTGAAGTCATCATCACCAGCATTCTGACTTTCTCCAACATAAGCAATTCTGTTACTATCCGGAACTTCAGCAAATCGGATATTGGTATACTTCACCGCTTGCAAACGGGCAAAATTATTATAGGTGCGCTGCAAAGCAGAGGCACTATAAGGTCTGCCTTCCTTCAAGGCTGTAGCATTGAGCAATACCTGACGGCGAAGGTGAATACGGTCGCTATCATTGCTGAGATAGTTGATATTGCGAATCTGATAACGGGGATGATCGGTTTCGGGTGCATTGCTGCTAGCCTTATACTTCGTAAGATGCAAGGTTAAAGCAATATCATTCTGTCCTGCTATCGTATCGGCACTAAAATAGATAAAGTCTTTGTTAAACCTAAAATAGCCGTCATCCATCAGCAGGTTGGCAATGCGTTTGCGCTCATTATCCAGCGCCTCTACCGAGAATCGCATACCCGGCTTGAGGTTCTGGTTGTCGGGGTCATCGAGATGCAGAATGTTCTGTATGTTCTCATCCTCAACATCATACTCCACCTTACCCATGACATACGGAATGCCGGGATGCAAAATATACTTTGCATCCAGTTTCTTGCCTTCAGTGGTGGTATTGAGCGAAACGCCAGCATGCATGAATCCCTGGTTCTGCATTGCCTTGACAAGGTCCTGACAAGTAAGCCGAGCCTGCAAGGTATCATAGATGACCGGCTTCCTGCTGAAAGGGTTCTTAAAGAGCGAAAAGAGTTTCGGTTTCTCTTTCTGGCGCACATACTGCTTGAGCGCCCCAGCATCATAATCATCTGAGTCGCTCTCCATCTCTACCTTATTTAATATATACTCTCCCTCTGGCACGTATTTGCTGGAAGAACAAGCCCCCAAGAGCAACGGCAAAGAAAGGATGAAAATCGTTTGTTTCTTCACTAATCTTATTCGTTATTTGCCTAATAAGACAATGTAAATATCCATTTTAGACTGCAAAGATAATGCAAATCATAGACAATACAAAATTAAATGCGAAAAGAAATCTTAATTTATTTTGTATTGTCTGCTTTTTGCAGTATCTTTGCACGCATAATGATTAGCAAGAATAAGATAAAATACATTCGTTCACTTGAACTGAAGAAGAATCGTAATAAGGAAGGCAAGTTTGTTGCCGAAGGTCATAAGGTAGTAGACGACTTACTCGTTCTGCAACCTGCCGACCTCATCGTGGCTACAGGTGAATGGCTCAAAGGCAAGCATTTCCCAGCACAAACAGAAGTGATTGAGGTTACTGAAGAGGAACTGAAGAAAGTAAGTTTCCTGCAACATCCGCAACAGGTTCTTGCCGTATTCAAACAGGCAACATCAGGAGATTACAGCATCAACACCAATGAACTGAATCTGGCTCTTGATGGCGTACAAGACCCAGGCAACCTGGGTACCATCATCCGTATCGCTGATTGGTTTGGCATCACCCATATCTATTGCAGTCAGGATACTGCCGATGTATACAACCCGAAGGTGGTGCAGGCTACGATGGGCAGCATTGCAAGAGTAAAGGTAGAATATGGCGATTTGCTGGGTCTGGTAGAATCTCTTCCTGATGATGTTCCTGTATACGGCACCCTGTTGGACGGTGACAACATCTATCAGCAAACGCTCGAAAACCGAGGACTCATCGTGATGGGAAACGAAGGAAAAGGTATTTCGCCTGCCCTGGCAAAAAAGGTGAACCACAAATTGCTTATCCCGAACTTCCCGGAAGGAAGGGCTACTGCTGATAGCCTGAACGTGGCTATCGCAACAGCCATTACCTGTTCTGAATTCAGAAGAAACTTTTAAAGGTAAAAGGGTAAAAAAGTAAAAAGCGATAATTAGAAATTAAAACAAGATAGTTATGGAAGTAAATGAATTATTTAAGCAGCGCAGCATAACTGCTTGTATGAAAGCATCCTACAATACAGTGACGAGCGACATTAAATCGTTTGTCAAGCAAACTTGGGCTACACATGTACCGTTTGCGGTATTGTTGGCTATCGTACTCTACTTTCTCCTCCCCAACAAGTCGCTTCACGATTGGGGAGTAGTAAATCCGATGGCATCATTCATTCTGCAAACCATCATTTACTTAGCCACCATCGTCATGGCAGTCATTTCGTTTTGGTATCTCATGCCACGAAAGCAACTGTGTGCAAAGGGCGAAAAGCGCAAGGTTGGCAAGTCTTTGCTCCGTATCCTCCGTCATTTCGGAGGTTTCTTCATGACTTGCTTCCTCGGCATCATGATTGTAGGCATCGCCACCTTTATCGCAGCCTTGCCTTCCATCATCCTCATCATCGCCCAGTTCTACTCACAGCTAGGTGCACTTGATGGCGACCCACTGGGAGTACCAGGGTATTTCACCCCACTCCTCTTCCTCGTCTTCACCATCACCAGCCTCCTTATCATCTATGCACTGAGCTGGCTTGGCATATCCTTGGCCTACCTTTATGGTTCATACAAGGTAACAGATGAAGAAAAGCAGAAACAGAAGGACAGCCAACAGATGACAACCACAGAAATAGAAAAGTATTAATCATATTAGCATAAAACACTAAGAGAAAATGAAACAGACAAGATTACTCTTCATCGACCGCGATGGAACCCTGATTCAGGAACCAGAGGATGAGCAGATTGACAGCTTCGAGAAGTTGGTATTTACCAAGGGCGTGCTCCGCAACCTCGCCTTCATTGCCCAGCACACTGACTACGAGCTGGTGATGGTGAGCAACCAGGACGGCTTGGGCACCGACTCCTTTCCGGAAGATACCTTCTGGCCTGTACACAACTTCATCATCCAGACCCTGGAGAGCGAAGGCATCCACTTCAGCAAGCAGCACATCGACCGCCACTTCCCGGAGGATAACTCGCCAATGAGAAAGCCGGGCACGGGCATGCTGACCGAATACATCGACA
>ERZ1026866.1850-NODE-1850-length-10211-cov-4.684325_pt1 | contig 10211 bp, 9 predicted proteins | sample MGYA00380163_ERZ1026866 | MGnify/ENA primary metagenome ERZ1026866 (study PRJEB33269, sample SAMEA4719799) | human gut metagenome | biome: human-associated habitat; feature: organic feature; material: feces | place: Cameroon | collected 2013-10 ...
GTATAAACTATAGAATAATAAATGAATTATTATAAAGCTTCTATAAAATGCCGTGAATAGCGGATTTATGGAAGCTTTATTTTATTGAAAGTAAAATTATAATAGTGTACTAAATAATTATCATGCAGAATATATTCTAATAAGATATGCAGACTTATAGCTGGAAAGGCATGGTGATTAGTATTAAAGAGTTTGACTTGTATAATGATATAAGGATGAGAACAAAGGGTGAGATATATCTTGGTGTTGTGGGTCCTGTAAGGACAGGTAAATCGACATTCATTAAAAGATTTATGGACCTTTTAGTTATTCCATCAATTACGGATGAACATGAAAGAAACAGGGCAAAGGATGAACTTCCACAGAGTGCATCAGGAACAACAATAATGACAACTGAACCTAAATTTGTGCCATCAGAGGCGGCACTTGTCTGCCCTGTTGAGGGAATCAATGTACGTGTAAGACTTATAGATTGTGTCGGATATATGGTGGATGGTGCAACAGGACACATTGAAAATGATAAAGAAAGACAGGTAAAGACTCCGTGGTCCGATACAGAGATACCATTTACAAAGGCTGCACAGCTTGGGACATGGAAGGTTATAAATGAACATTCAACAATAGGAATAGTTGTGACAACAGATGGTTCATTTACAGATATTGGACGTGAGCAGTATGCAGCAGCAGAAGAAAAGGCAATTGGCGAGCTGCAAAAGATTAATAAACCATACATAGTACTTTTAAACAGTTCACACCCATATTCCGATGAAACAAAAGAACTTGCAAAAAAACTTGAAGAAAAATATGGTGTCATAGTGCAGACTGTCAATTGTGACCAGCTAAGAAAAGAGGATATCAATAGAATACTGGAAAACATTCTTATGGAATTTCCAATATCACAGATTAATTTTTATGCGCCACAATGGATGGAGATGCTTCCTGAGCAACACTGGCTTAAAGAGCTGCTGATTCAGAAGGTATACGATATAATAAACAGATATACCAAGATAAAGGATATTAAGGGTGATAATTCGGATTATTCGGATGAAAATATCGAGAGTATTGTTAATACCGGCATAAATATGTCTGATGGAACAGTGAGAATGGATGTCACGATGAGACCAGACATTTATTATAATATATTAAGTGAGCTTACTGGTACATCAATTAATAATGAATATGAGCTTATTAATATAATAAAAGAGTTATCGACGAAGAAAAATGAATTTGATAAGGTAAAGGATGCTCTTGCAGATGTAAATGTAAGCGGATATGGAGTAGTTACTCCGGTAAGGGAGGATATAAGGCTTGAGGAGCCGGTTGTAATAAAGAATGGTAATAAATACGGAGTAAAGATAAAGGCGCAGGTTCCGTCAATTAATATGTTAAAGACTAATATAAGCGTCGAAATAGCACCTATAGTGGGTACAAAGTCGCAGGCAGATGACCTTATAGAATATATAAAGAATAATTCTGCCAATCAGAAGGATGGCGTATGGGAAACTAATATATTTGGAAAGACAATAGAGCAGATTGTAGATGATGGAATATATGAAAAGACACATAATATGACACAGGAAAGTATGGAAAAGATAAGCGGTACATTGGAAAAGGTAATGAATGAAAATTCGGGTCTTGTGTGTCTTATTGTATAATATTATGATATCAGGGTCGAAAAGTCTAAACCTGCATGAGCCTGTTTATAGTTAGATGAATGTGGATGAAAACATAAGTTCTTATTGCTTGATATGCAGATTTAATTGTGATATACTTAACAATATCAATGTGATTAGGCAATATGGTTATAATGTTGTACAAAAATGCTCAGAAATGGAGATTGAGATGAAGAAAGTTGAAGATTATGTAAGAAGCATTAAAGATTTTCCCAAAGAAGGTATAATATTCAGGGATATAACATCAGTTATTCAGGATTCAGATGGCTTGCAGCTTGCAATAGATGGAATTGATAATCTAATAGGAGATATTGATTATGATGTTGTGGTTGGTCCAGAGTCAAGAGGCTTTATTTTTGGTGTTCCGATTGCATATAAGAATCATAAGTCATTTGTGCCGGTAAGAAAGAAGGGAAAGCTTCCATGTGAGACTATATCAGAAGAGTATGCCCTTGAGTATGGAACGGCTGAGATAGAGATTCATAAGGATGCTATAAAGCCAGGACAGAAGGTTGTTATTGTGGATGATCTCATAGCCACAGGTGGAACAACAGAGGCTATTATCAAGCTTATAGAAAGACTTGGCGGCAAGGTTGAAAAGGTAGTATTCCTTATAGAGCTTAAAGGACTTAATGGCAGAGATAAGCTTAGGGGATACGATGTTGATGCTGTAATAAAATACGAAGGTAAGTGATAAAAAGTACTGTTGTTTTATTGTCGTAAAGCAATCAGACAGCGTGCCATATTAAAAAATAAACAATGCTATTGTTTTATATAATAATATCATAGTTGGGCAGACCCCGACATTATATAATTAAAGATATTATTATATAATGTATAGTAGGATGTGCGGTAGATATATACAGCATTTTATTAATGGGGATGTCATAATAAGATTGATTTATACAGTATAGAGCTGCATAGGTTTGGCAGACATTTCTGTATATGTAATCTTGTTATAGGCAGCCCCATTTATTTATAATAATGGGATATATCAGTGATATATCCGGAGAATGGAGATTGATATGGGAACACCACATAACAAGGCAGTTAATGGGGATATAGCCAGAAATGTTATCATGCCGGGAGATCCGGTCAGGGCAGAATATATAGCTAAGAAGTATCTTAAAGATTGTATAAGATTTAACGATGTAAGATGTGCATATGGATATACAGGGTTATTTAACGGACAACGCATATCAGTAATGGCAAGCGGTATGGGCATGCCATCGATGGGGATATATAGTTATGAATTGTACAATATATATGATGTTGATGCTATTATAAGAATAGGAACGGCAGGAGCTTTAGCAGATAATCTTGAATTAAAGGATGTTGTTATGGCTATGGGAGCGTCGACAGATTCTGCTTATGCAGCCCAGTATAACCTTCCGGGAACATTTGCACCTATTGCCGATTTTGGGTTATTAAGAAAAGCAGTTGAACGTGCAGAGAATATGAAGCTTAATATAAGAGTAGGTAATATATTGACAAGTGATATATTTTATAACGAAAATAAAGAGTCTAATGATTTATGGAAAAAGATGGGGGTACTTGCTATAGATATGGAAACAGCGGCATTGTATGATAATGCTGCAAGAGCAGGAAAGAAGGCACTGTCTGTTCTTACAATTAGTGACCATCTGTATAGGGATGTACATCTTAGTGCTGATGAGAGAAGCCATTCGGTCGATACAATGATACAGCTGGCACTTGAAGCAGTAACCTTGTAACATAATGACGATATCCCATAGTAATGATGTTGATTAATGTTTATTCATTAATGTTACATGTGTCATAATGCGGCTGGTATTACAGACGGAATAAACTGCCGGCATGATTTGACTTACAAGGTGTGGTGAAATAAACTACCGGCATGAGTGGGCTTACAAGATGTGGTGAAATAAACTACGGCATAATTGGGCTTACAAGATATGGTGAAATAAACTACGGCATGAGTGGGCTTACAAGGTGTGGTGAAATAAAATACGGCATAATTGGACTAATAAAGCCTGGTACAATTAAGCTGCAATCTATGTGTGTGTGATTAAATAAAAGGAGATGGATATGGATATAAAAGTTATCGCAGTAATCGTATGTATGCTTGCGGTTCTGATATATGCATCATATGATGCAGAAAGAAAAAGAAGACTTAAGCTGGAAAAAAGATTGAGAAACTCATGGGGAAAGCCATCAGACAAGAAAATTACGCAGGAAGAATATGAGATTATATCACATTATTTTAACGATTATATACAGGATAAGAATGAATATATTGATGATATAACATGGAAAGATCTTAATATGGATGAAGTATTCAGAGTTATGAATACTACTAATTCATCATTAGGACAGGAATATCTGTATAAGATGTTAAGATGCCCTGATGGAGATGCAGGAAATCTAAAAAAAACTGACACGCTTGCAAAGTTTTTTGGAAAAGAAGAGAAAAAGCGATTTACTATCCAGAAGATATTTGCCAAAATGGGTTTTGCAAAATATGTTTCTTTAAGTGATTATATAGGACTTATTGTAGAACTTGAACAGAAAAGTAATGTTTTTCATTATATTTTATTATTATTATATGTTGTGGCAGCAGCTGTATGCTTTGTTAATCCGGTGTGGGGTGTTGCAGGTCTTATAGCAGTGATGGTAATAGCGATAATAAGTTATTACAGGATGAAAGCAGATGTTGAATCTTACTTTATATGTGTTATACAGATAGTGAAAATGATTAATACAAGCCGTGATATTATTGAATGTAATTATAAAGAGCTTGATGATTATAATAAAGAGCTGGAAAAGTTATGCGAGGAATGTAAGGGCGTTATAAGCGGTTCATGGCTTTTGGAAACAGGAGATGTCAACGGCTCTATAGTACAGGTATTACTTGATTATTTAAGAATGATTACACATGTTGACCTTATAAAGTTCAATGGAATGGCTAAGAATATAAGACAGAAGGAAAATCAGATATATAATATGTATGAGGTTCTTGGAATGATAGAAGCATCGATTGCGGTAGCTTCATTCAGACAGATGCTTCCATACTGGTCAGAGCCTGATTTTGTAAGTGATAAGCAGTATGGTATACATGCAAAGGATGTGTATCATCCATTGATTAAGAATCCTGTTGCTAATTCACTGGAGACTAAGAATAATATTATACTTACAGGTTCAAATGCTTCAGGAAAGTCAACATTTTTAAGAACAATAGCTATTAATGCTGTCTTATCGCAGAGTATATATACGAGTACATCATCAGAATATGTGGCACCACAGTATCGTATATATTCATCAATGTCATTAATGGATGACCTTAGTAATAACAGCAGCTATTATATTGTTGAGATACGTTCATTAAAGAGGATAATAGATGCGGCATGTACAGGTGGCAAGCCTGTATTATGTTTTGTCGATGAAGTACTTCGTGGAACCAATACAGTAGAAAGAATTGCTGCTTCGTCAGAGATACTTAAGTTTATAAGCGGTAAAAATGTTCTGTGTGTGGCGGCAACACATGATATAGAGCTTACGGCAATTCTTAGTAAGTGGTATGATAATTATCATTTTCAGGAAGAGGTAACGGATGATGAAGTCAGGTTTAATTATAAGCTGTATAAGGGGCCTGCAACAACACGTAATGCCATTAAGCTTCTTAACATGATGGGATATGATAAGGAAATAATTACAGAATCTGAAAAACGTGCAGCATATTTTGTTGAAAATGGTGTCTGGAAGATGTAATATAGAAGATGCAACAGTTATGTTTTTTGACACTTACATTATAATATGATAAAATATTTTATTAGAAATAAGCGATGATTCTTTTACATGTATTATGTAAATGATAATTTATAATAATGTGAAGAAATGGAGGAATATTTATGATAGGATTAATAGGTCTTTTGCCGGGAGAGATACTTTATGAAGCAGCTAAATTTATAATAATGCTTTTATTACTTGTATGCAGTGTATTCGTAGGCGGAGCACTAAGAAAGAAGTCTGATGCGAAGAAGGCTGCCAAAGAAAGCAGCAAGACAGTTAAAGATATAGAGGCATAAGGCTGATATAATATCGATATAGTAAGAATAACAGGCTGTTCGTACTATGACTATGGACAGTGACCAATCTTAAGTTTATAAATAAAATTACTATAATTAAATGCAACCAGGAGGAAAGAGAAGTGCAGTACAGAGGCGTTAACGAGTTAAGAAGAATGTTTCTTGATTTTTTTGAAAGTAAGGGTCATCTTAAGATGAAGAGTTTTTCACTTGTCCCACATAATGATAACAGTCTGCTTATCATTAATTCAGGAATGGCTCCTTTAAAACCATATTTTACAGGTCAGGAGATTCCACCGAGAAGAAGAGTGACTACATGTCAGAAGTGTATAAGAACAGGTGATATTGAAAATGTTGGTAAGACAGCAAGACATGGTACATTTTTCGAAATGCTTGGTAACTTCTCATTTGGTGATTACTTTAAGGATGAAGCAATTCACTGGTCATGGGAATTTTTAACAGAAGTAGTAGGTTTAGATCCTGACAGATTATATCCATCAATATATCAGGATGATGATGAAGCATTTGAGATATGGAACAAAGAGATAGGAATAGCACCTGAAAGAATATTCAGATTCGGTAAGGAAGATAATTTCTGGGAACATGGCGCTGGTCCTTGTGGTCCATGTTCAGAGATATATTATGACAGAGGCGAGAAGTATGGCTGTGGTAAGCCGGGCTGTACAGTAGGCTGTGACTGCGACCGTTATATGGAAGTATGGAATAATGTATTCTCACAGTTTAATAATGATGGCAAAGGTAATTATACAGACCTTGTACAGAAGAATATTGATACAGGTATGGGTCTTGAAAGACTTGCAGTTGTAGTTCAGGATGTAGATTCAATCTTTGATGTTGATACATTACAGGCTCTCCGTGATAAGGTATGTGAGATGTCAGGTGTTAAATATGGTATTGATGATAAGATTGATGTTTCAATAAGAGTTATTACAGACCATATCCGTTCAGTAACATTTATGGTAAGTGATGGCATTATGCCATCTAACGAGGGAAGAGGCTATGTACTTAGAAGACTTTTAAGAAGAGCTGCAAGACACGGTCGTCTGCTCGGAATAGAGGGCAGGTTCTTATCTAAGTTATGTGAGACAGTTATTGAAGGCTCTAAGGATGGATATCCTGAATTAGAAGAAAAGAAAGAATTTATTATCAAGGTTATATCAGAGGAAGAAGATAAGTTTAACAAGACAATTGATCAGGGACTTAGTATTCTTGAAGATATGATAAGTGAGCTTAATAAAAACAACAGCAGTGAGCTTTCAGGAGCAGATGCATTTAAGCTCTATGATACATATGGTTTTCCTCTTGACCTTACTAAGGAGATTCTTGAAGAAAAGAATATTACAGTTGATGAAGAAGGCTTTACAAAGGCTATGGAAGAACAGCGTGTTAAAGCAAGAAATGCCCGTAAGACAACTAATTATATGGGTGCAGATGCAACTGTTTATGATGATATCAACCCTGAGATTACAAGTCATTTTGTAGGATATGACAAGCTTGAAAATGAATCTGAGGTTACGGTACTTACAACAGAAACAGAGATTGTTGAAGCTTTATCAGAAGGAGATAAGGGAACAATAATTGTTAATGATACAGTATTTTATGCAACAATGGGTGGTCAGGAAGGTGACTGCGGTACAATTACAACGCCTGAGGGTGAATTTAAGGTAGAAACAACTATTAATCTTAAGGGTGGTAAGATTGGACATGTTGGTATAATGACTAAAGGCATGATTAAGACTGGTGATACAGTTAAGCTTACAGTAGATGCACCAAAGAGAGCAGATACAAGTAAGAATCATAGTGCAACACACCTGTTACAGAAGGCATTAAGAACAGTGCTTGGTAATCATGTAGAACAGTCAGGTTCTTATGTTGACCCTGACAGATTAAGATTTGACTTTACACATTTCCAGAGCATGACAGCAGAGGAGATTAGTAAGGTTGAGGATATTGTCAATGAGAAGATATCAGAAGCTGTTCCTGTTAATACTGATATTATGAGTATTGAAGAAGCAAGAAAGACAGGAGCTATGGCATTATTCGGTGAGAAGTATGGCGATAAGGTACGAGTTGTATCAATGGGAGACTTCTCCAGGGAATTCTGTGGTGGTACTCATGTAGCTAATACATCTAATATTATGCTATTTAAGATAGTATCAGAATCAGGTGTTGCAGCAGGTGTAAGAAGAATTGAAGCTTTAACGGGCAGAGGTGTTCTTAAGTATTATGCTTCCCTTGAGAATGAAGTAAAGGAAGCTGCTAAAGCAGCTAAGACAGAGCCTGCACAGCTTGTTAAGAAGATTCAGTCGATGAATGAAGAAATTAAGACTCTTAATAGTGAGAATGAGAAGCTTAAAGCAGAACTTGCTAATAATGCTCTTGGAGATACAACATCAGATGTTATTGAGGTTAAGGGCGTTAAGCTTCTTGCAACTAAGGTAGAGAATGTCGATATGAATGAACTTCGTAATCTTGGTGATAAGCTTAAGGAACAGATTGGCTCAGGCGTAGTGCTTATTGTTAGTGCACAGGGGGCTGATAAGGTTAATATGATTGCCATGGCAACAGATGATGCCGTTAAGAAGGGCGCTCATGCAGGTAATCTTATCAAGGCTGTGGCATCACTGGTAGGTGGTGGCGGTGGCGGCCGCCCTAATATGGCACAGGCCGGCGGTAAGAATCCGGCAGGTATTGATGAATTATTAAAGAAGACACCTGAAGTTCTGGAAAGCCAGTTGGCATAAAATAAAGGATTATTGCATAATATTTGATAAAAATTTTGTAAAAATACATTTTAAGGTTGACGAATAATAATATTGTGTTATAATGTATGTTGTGCAATTAATTAATACCCTATATATGTATTGTTGAGCACAATTTGCAACAGAAGGGTGGTCAGGGAAGATATGTCAAATGTCATCGTTAAAGAAAACGAGTCTTTAGATAGCGCATTACGCAGATTCAAGAGAAACTGTGCTAAGGCAGGCATTCAGCAGGAAATTCGTAAAAGAGAACATTACGAAAAGCCTAGCGTTAGACGTAAGAAGAAGTCTGAAGCAGCAAGAAAACGTAAGTTTAACTAATTATATTTAATGACAATGGATTAATAGTATCTGAGTGATGCTATTATATATTAAACCGGTACGAGGAAAATATTCTTCGTACCGGTTTTTTCGTTATATCTCAGGCTGAGCGAGTGAGTATTGAATTTATAAAGAATAGGAATATTTAACGGATTGAAACAGTAAAATATAAAAAGACTGTTTAGAAATGATGATTAGTATGCGGAATGGGAGAACATATGAAGTTAGTGGAGGCTGGTAGAGATATAATAGAGGGGACATCATTAATTACGGTTGTCGGAAAGACTGATATGCATATCGAGAATTTTAAATCAATAGCAGAATATGATAATGATAGACTAAAGCTGCTTACAAGAACAGGATTTATTACTGTTTATGGTAAAAATCTTGAAATCAAGTATTATGATACAGAAGAGATATCAATAAGTGGAAGACTTGAAAGGATAGAATTATAGCAGTATATTTTAAATTTAGGGGAAATAAAGGAAAGTATGCTCCATTTATGAAGCAGAAAGTAAATTTAATCAGTGTATCTTAAAGGTGGATTTAAGGCATATGTTAAACACAAGACATCGTATGGTAACATATATTATTATAAGGATTTCCGGTGATTCTACAGAAAGATTTCTTAATCTGTGCAGGCACAGAAAAATAAATATATGGGATATACGGTCAGTTGAAAATGGTATTACAGGAAATATTACAATTGATGATTTTTACAGACTTAAAGAGATAAGATTGAAAACCGGCATGAAGGTTGAAATTATAAAGAAAAAAGGATTAAGATTTTTATTATTTAAGTACAGAAAGCATTACGCATTTGTTATTGGAATGGCTCTTTCCACTGTTATTTTAAAGCTGTGCAGTCTGTATATATGGGATATAGCATTTACAGGCAACAGAGAGTATACAGATAGTATGCTTCTTAAGGAGCTTGCCACAGACTCCGTTACGCCGGGGATTATGATTAGCTCTGTTAATTGCGATAGCATTGAAAAGAAGCTTAGAAGTTCATATGATAATATAACTTGGGTATCGGCAGAGATAAGGGGAACCAGACTGATAGTACATATAAAAGAAAATGATGGTACAAGAGCTGTTGATAATGAAAATGCAATGGAAAGAGATATTGTGGCAACGCACAACGGTACGGTAAAAGCTATAATTACGAGAAATGGAACACCGGTGGTAAAACCGGGCGATGCAGTGGAAAAGGGACAGATACTCGTGTCGGGAGTTATAGCTGTTCATAATGATTCCGGCGACTGTGTTGGAAAATATTATACCGCAGCCGATGCAGATATCAGCATTAATACGGATTTGGAATATTGTGATATTCTTAACAGTGAGTATGAATATAAGAATTATAC
>ERZ1026866.1858-NODE-1858-length-10157-cov-10.472877_pt1 | contig 10157 bp, 9 predicted proteins | sample MGYA00380163_ERZ1026866 | MGnify/ENA primary metagenome ERZ1026866 (study PRJEB33269, sample SAMEA4719799) | human gut metagenome | biome: human-associated habitat; feature: organic feature; material: feces | place: Cameroon | collected 2013-10 ...
AATCTCCTGTTTCTTGGAGACATCCAATGCGGCAGCAGCCGTATATGTATGGAATCAAAAGGTTAAGCCTGTAATTGAGTATGCTGGTGCATGGAATGATGCTATCAAGAAAAAGTTGCCTCTTGTAGGTAAGAGTGTTTCTGGAAAGAATGTCTTCAAGTGGACTTATGATGGCACCGAGACAACTGTTCCTTCTCATATCATCTTCCTGGATGGTAATGGAAATAATAAATCTGGTAACGTGGATTTTGTCAACCACGGCTACTATGTTGACGGAACATACAGCACTACTGTGACCAAGGTACATGAAGATGAGATCGTTGATCCAGAGTATGTTTACTTCGATAACGCTTCCAACTGGGAGAATGTTTATTGCTACTTCTATAATGGTACTACTTCTTCTACAGCATGGCCTGGAGTCAAGATGACTTACGATGCTTCTGCTTCTCATAATGGTAAGACAGGTTGGTATAAGGCAACGATTCCTACAGCATACCTGAATGCTAAGTTCTTCATCAACAATGGTACTCCCGGTACAGCAATCAATGGTGCTAATGCCACTACCACTCAGGTTGTGAATTAAGGCTTTCCTTATATGGAAAGCAAGCTGAGCAGCAGGAAGTGGTGCAGGGCTTGCAGAAGCAGCAGAAGACCATCCAGGCGGTCATCGCCGACCAGCGACAGAAAGATGCTGCCATCAATGCGCAGATCGACCGCTTGATAGCACAGGAGGTGGCAAAGGCTCGTGCCCGTGCCGCTGCCGAGGCAAAGCGTAAGGCTGCCGTCGGTGCCGACAACATCCTCCAGTTCCAGCTCCGTAAGGAGACGGCAAAGCTCAATCCTGAGGCTTGGCTGGGAAGATAAATCATAAAGGATTGTCTCTTGCGGGTGTCGTCTATAGCGGCTAGCTTCGACCGTCTATAGCGGCTAGGCTTGGTCGTCTATTACGACAGAAGAATGTCTCTATACGAGGGAAAACTCCTTCTCGAATCGGAGGGAGGCCTCCTCGCAGCGTTACAATGTTACAGCGTTACAGTAAAAATTCTCCCTATCCCTATACCCAAAATTACTATTTATATTATATATATAAATATATATATATAATATAAAACATTTTTCTAGGCTAAATGGGGTGGCAAGTTTTTTACTGTAACGCTGTAACGTTGTAACGCTTTATCAGATGTTAGCCCCATCCAGCAGCTCGGTGTATTGAGCGATGGCATCCCGGATTTCACTCATCTTGATGAACTCATCAGCAGAGTGGGAGCGAGAAGACTCGCCCGGTCCTAGCTTGAAGGAAGGGAACGACATCAAGGCTTGGTCGCTGAGCGTAGGACTGCCGAATGGCTTCATGCCCATCGCCACGCATTTCTTGATGAGCGGATGCTCAGGGTCGATGTGTGAGGACTTCAAGCGGAAGCTATGCGCCTTGCACTCGCTCTTGAGGTGCTGGCAGATGAAATGATATACCTCCTCGTTGTCGTAAAACTCATTGGTGCGGATATCCACCAACATCGTGCAGGTGTCGGGGATGACATTGTGCTGGGTTCCAGCGTTCACTACGGTGAGCGTCATCTTGGTAGGTCCCAGGAACTCGCTCACTTTCTCAAACTTGTAATCCCTGATCCATCGCATGTCGTCGAGTGCCTCGTAGATGGCGTTCACGCCCTCGTTTCTGGCGGCATGGCCGCTCTTGCCATGGGCGATGACATCCAATACCATCAATCCCTTCTCTGCCACGGCTGGTTGCATGCCCGTAGGCTCACCCACAATCGCTACATCAATATGCGGCAGGAGAGGAAGGGCACGGCTGATGCCATCCTTGCCCGACACTTCCTCCTCGGCAGAGGCGAGGTAGATGAGATTGTAGGACTGAGGCTTCGAGGTGAGCAAGCGGAACATCTGGAGCAGGGAGCACAAGCCACCGCCGCAGTCGTTGCTGCCCAGGCCATAGAGGATTTCTTCCTCCTCCTTGGATTCCCCCTTCTGTACCTCTATCCCAGGATGGAAGGGATCTCTCTTCCAAGAATCCACGGGCTTCACGGTGTCGATATGGGCGTTGAGCAATAGGGTAGGCTTGCCCTCATCGTAGTGAGGGTCGATGATCCAAACATTGTTGGCATCACGTTGGGGCGTGAAACCATAGCTTCGGATGGTTGCCTCCATGATGTCGGCGGCATCCTTCTCGTTGCGACTCACGGATGGAGTGGCGATGAGCTTCTTCAGCAGTGCCACGGCATCCTCGGTGTATTCATCTTGTGTCAGCATAATCTCTCTTGTTTTTTGATTTCGACGGCAAAGTTACGAAAAAATGAGCATACAAATTGTAAAAAGTGCCATTTTTATTTTGTATTGTCTGTGATTTGCCGTATCTTTGCACCTAAGTAATAAAATAAAAGCTTATGCAAGTAAATAGTCATCTTTCAGTACTGATTCACGACTTAGCTAATAAGTATGGTGATAAACCGGCGCTTACGTTCAAGAAGTTCGGAGGCGACCAGTGGCAGACCGTTTCATGGAATCAGTTCTCGCTGAGAGTGAAACAAGTTAGCAACGCTTTGCTCAACATCGGGGCAAAGCCACAGGACAAGATTGCTGTGTTCTCACAAAACTGTGTTCACTACCTTTACACAGACTTTGGTGCGTATGGAGTGCGTGTATGCTCCATCCCTTTCTATGCCACCAGCAGTGAGCAGCAGATACAATACATGATCAATGATGGTCAGGTGCGCTTCCTCTTCGTGGGCGAACAGGAGCAGTATGACAAGGCACATCGTGTCTTCGCCCTCTGTCCATCCCTAGAGCGCATCATCATCTTCGACTCCAGTGTGCGCATCAGCACTCATGACCCTAACGCCCTTTACTTCAAGGACTTTGTCAAGTTGGGTGAGAACCTGCCACGCCAGACGGAGGTGGAGGAACTCTATAAGCAAGCCTCGATGGACGACTTGGCGAACATCCTCTATACCAGCGGTACCACTGGCGACAGCAAGGGCGTGATGCTTACCTACGGACAGTATCATGCAGCCTTGAAGGCCAACGATGAGTGTGTGCCTGTCTCGGAGAAGGATCGTATCATCAACTTCCTTCCTTTCACCCACATCTTCGAGCGTGGATGGGCTTATCTCAGTCTGAGCGAGGGCGCACGCCTCTTCATCAATACTTATCCTCACGAGATTCAGGAGAGTATGCGAGAGGTGCATCCTACCTGTATGAGCAGTGTGCCTCGCTTCTGGGAGAAGGTATATATCGCAGTGAAGGCGAAGATGGACAATGCCTCTGCCTTCCAGAAGAAACTCTTCAACCATGCCTTGGCAGTAGGTCGCAAGCGCAATATAGAATACCTTGCTAATGGCAAGCGCCCGCCGCTCACCTTGGAGTTGGAGTACAAGCTCATCAACAAGACGGTGCTCAGCATGGTGCGCAAGCAACTCGGCTTGGAGAATCCTAACATCTTCCCTACGGCAGGTGCTTACGTAAGCCCAGAGGTGGAGAAATTTATCCATTCCATCGGTATCGGTATGGTGGTAGGTTATGGCTTGACCGAGAGCCTTGCCACGGTATCATGCGACCATCTCGACAAGAAGTTTACCATCGGTTCGGTGGGTCGCCCTATCTCCGGTGTGCAAATCAAGATAGGTGAGGACAACGAGGTTCTCCTGAAGGGCCCTACCATCACCAAGGGATATTACCATCGTGCTACCACCAATGCCAAGGCATTCGATGAGGAAGGCTACTTCCATACGGGTGACGCCGGCTACTTGAAGGATGGCGAGTTGTACCTGACCGAGAGAATCAAGGACTTGTTTAAGACCTCCAACGGAAAGTATATCGCTCCACAGCAGGTAGAGTCTTTGCTCTTGGTGGATAAGTTTATCGACCAGGTGGCAGTCATTGCCGACCAGCGCAAGTTTGTGTCAGCCTTGGTAGTGCCAGAGTTCCGTATGGTAGAGGATTGGGCTAGAGAGCATCAGGTGGCATTTGGCAGTCGAGAAGACCTCTGCGCCAATGAGAAGGTACACAAGATGTTGATGGATCGCATCCAAATACTCCAGCAGCACTTGGCATACTACGAGCAGATCAAGCGTATCACCCTCTTGCCTCATCATTTCTCGATGGAATCGGGCGAACTGACCAACACGCTGAAGATTCGCCGCCCTGTCATCAACAAGAACTACAAGGCGGAGATCGAGAAGATGTACGAGGAGTAAACTATAAATTCTTAATTAAATCAGATGATAACATCAGATCAGTTGAAGGATGTGATGGACCGTGCTGAGGCACTCCATCGCTATCTCAATATAGACCAGAAGAAAGTAGAATTTGAGGAGGAACAGCTCCGTACCCAAGCTCCTGACTTTTGGGAAGACCCGAAGTATGCACAGGAGCAGATGAAGAAGGTGAAGAGCATACAGAAGTGGCTCGATGGCTACAAGGAGGTGCGCCTCTATGCCGATGAGCTACAGCTCGCCTTCGACTACTACAAGGAGGAAATGGTGACTGAGCAGGAGGTCGATGACGACTATGCCAAGGCTATCAAGGCGATAGAAGACTTGGAGTTGAAGAACATGCTCCGCCAGAAGGAAGACCCTATGGACTGCGTGCTAAAGATCAATTCCGGTGCCGGTGGTACGGAGAGCCAGGACTGGGCTTCGATGCTGATGCGTATGTATATGCGCTGGGCTGAGGCTCACGGCTACAAGGCGACCATCACCGATATGCAGGAAGGCGATGAGGCTGGTATCAAGAGTGTGACCATGACCATCGAGGGCGGTGAGTACGCATACGGTTACCTGAAGAGTGAGAACGGTGTGCATCGCTTGGTGCGTGTATCGCCTTTCAATGCCCAAGGCAAGCGTATGACCAGTTTCGCCAGTGTCTTCGTCACCCCATTGGTGGATGATACCATCGAGGTGTATGTCGATCCAGCCAAGTTGTCGTGGGATACCTTCCGTTCCAGTGGTGCGGGTGGTCAGAACGTCAACAAGGTGGAGTCGGGTGTTCGCCTTCGTTATTGGTACACCGACCCTGATACCGGCGAGGAAGAGGAAATTCTCATCGAGAACACCGAGACACGCGACCAACCAAAGAACCGTGCCAAGGCTCTCTTGCTCTTGAAGAGTCAACTCTACGACCGTGCCATGAAGAAACGCTTGGAGGCAAAGGCGAAGATAGAGGCTGGCAAGAAGAAGATAGAGTGGGGAAGCCAAATCAGAAGTTATGTCTTCGACGACCGCCGCGTGAAAGACCACCGCACCAACTATCAGACCTCTGATGTGGATGGCGTGATGGATGGCAAGATCGATGGATTCATCAAGGCATACTTGATGGAGTTCCCGACAAATGATAGTGAAGAGTGATGAACGAAGAGTGAAGAATCTAAGTGTGTTCTTCATTATACTATAACCTAATAATATTAAACAACTATGAGTAGTAATAAGGATTTGAGAAGGGCAAAGCACGCCGCTTACGAGAAGAAGCAGGCTGCCCAGGGTGAGAAAATTATCAAGTGGATATTCGGTATATTGGTAGCGCTTGCTATCCTTTTCGCCATTTATTCTGCGACGATAGCATAAATTGAGATTATGAGTGGATTAGAAATAGAAAGAAAATTCCTCGTTAAGAAGGGCGACGCTTACAAGAGCGCCGCCTTTTCTAGTAGTCATATCCAGCAAGGTTATATCCCTGCCGATGGTGCCACCGTGCGCATCCGCACTCGTGACGACAAGGCTTACCTCACCATCAAGGGAAAGTCGGTGAACGGCGGTATGACTCGATACGAGTTTGAGAAAGAGATAGAGATGGATGAGGCGCAGCATCTCTTGCAACTTTGCAAGGGTGGTGTCATCGACAAGCGTCGCTATCTCGTGAAGAGTGGCAACCATACCTTCGAAGTGGATGAGTTTTATGGTGACAACGAGGGACTCGTCATGGCGGAAGTGGAGCTCTGCAGTGAGGATGAAACTTACGAAAAGCCCGACTTCATCGGAATGGAAGTGACGGGTGACAAGCGCTTCTATAATTCCCACCTGCTCAGCTATCCATTTGCCATCTGGCGCAATACATTGCCCGAAGAATATCGCTAATCTTGTGATTTTTGTATAAAAACCGCAAATATTATATATTTCTGCGATATTTGCTTTCAATTTATACGTTTAAGTGCGAAATATTTTATAATTTTGCACCCGAATAAAGAGAAAGTAAAGAAAATGACAGAAACAAATAGAGGTAGTTTTGGTAGTAAGATAGGTTTGATTCTTGCTACAGCAGGTGGTGCCGTAGGCTTGGGCAATGTATGGCGTTTTCCATATATGGCAGGTCAGGAAGGTGGTGCCGCCTTCATATTGGTATATATAGGATGTGTGCTCTTCCTGGGCATCCCTTGTGTGGTTTCGGAATTTATCATCGGCCGTCATGGAGCTTCCAATACGGCTCGTGCCTATACCAAACTCTCGAATGGCAAGGCTTGGAAGTGGGTGGGCTATCTGGAGGTGCTCACGGGCTTCTTGATTACAGGTTATTATGCCGTCGTGTCGGGATGGTGCTTGCAGTATGTGTATGCTAGCATCATGGGCGAGTTGCATGGCGACCCAGCCTTCGTGGCGAACTATTTCAAGGAGTTCTCTTCCGACCCCGTGCGCCCTGTGATGTGGACGGTGGCTATCTTCTTGATATGCCACTTCGTGATTATCCATGGTGTGAGAGGCGGTATCGAGAAGGCATCCAAGTTCATGATGCCTATCCTCTTCATCCTCTTGCTCATCATCGTGGTGGCTTCTTGCTTGTTGCCGGATGCCGGCAAGGGTATCGAGTTCTTGCTCAAGCCTGATTTCGGCAAGGTGGATAGGGGCGTGTTCCTTGGTGCCTTGGGACAGTCGTTCTATTCCCTCAGCATCGGTATGGGATGTATCTGTACCTATGCTTCCTATTTCAGCCGACAAACCAACCTGTTTAAGTCTGCCTTGCAAATCTCTCTCATCGACTTCTTGGTGGCGATATTGGCTGGCTTGATGATATTCCCTGCGGCATTCTCGGTGGGCGTTTCGCCAGATAGCGGTCCTTCGCTCATCTTCATCACCTTGCCCAATGTTTTCAATGAGGCGTTTGCATCGGTGCCAGTGTTGGGTTGGATTATCTCCTTGCTCTTCTATGTGCTCTTGTCGTTGGCGGCATTGACGTCGCTGATGTCATTGCACGAGGTGAACACCTCTTTCTTCTATGAGGAGTTGAAGATCGACCGCAAGAAGGGAGCGATGCTCGTTACCGTTTCGTGTGCCATCATCGGAGCCTTCTGCTCGTTGTCATTGGGTGCCACCGATGCCTTGACCTTTGCGGGCAAGACCTTGTTCGACTGGTTCGACTTCATCACGGGACAGATCTTCCTTCCTATTGCGGGCTTCCTTACCTGCTTGTTTATCGGATGGTATGTGCCTAAGAAACTGGTGAAAGACGAGTTTACCAACTGGGGCACCTTGAAGGGCAGTCTCTTTGGTGCGTATTTGTTCTTGATTAAGTTCGTATGTCCTATCTTGATTCTTTTGGTATTCTTGAATCAGTTGGGATTATTGGACGGAATATTGTAATTTGTAGTAAATGGAAAATAGAGGAAGTTTCGGAAGTAAGTTGGGCGTCATCCTCGCTACGGCAGGTTCTGCTGTGGGCTTGGGCAATGTATGGCGCTTCCCATATATGGCAGGTCAGAATGGAGGTGCGGCGTTCATCCTCATCTATCTGGTGTGCATCTTGTTGCTTGGTTTGCCGGGTATGTTGGGCGAGTTCATCATCGGTCGCCATTCGGCAGCCAATGCTGCTCGTGCCTATCGCAATCTTGCCGGGGGCAAGGCGTGGGCGTTCATGGGATATATGGGAGTGGTGACTTCCATGATTATCCTCGGTTTCTATGCCGTGATAGCCGGTTGGTGCTTGCAGTATCTCTATGCCAGCATCATGGCTCAGGTACAGGGCGATGCCGACTTTGTGGTCAAGTACTTCCAGGAGTTCTCTTCCGACCCGATACGTCCTACCTTGTGGACGGTGGCGTTCATCCTCTTGACCCATTTCGTGGTGGTACGAGGTGTGCGCAATGGCATAGAGAAGGCATCCAAGATATTGATGCCGCTCCTCTTCGTGCTGCTGGTAGTCATCGTCATCGCTTCTTGCTCACTGCCAGGGGCGATGAAGGGCGTGGAGTTCTTGTTGAAGCCTGATTTCACCAAGGTGGATAAGAATGTGCTGCTCGAATCGCTCGGACAGGCGTTCTTCTCGCTGAGCCTCGGTACGGCGTGCCTCTGTACTTACGCTTCTTACTTCAGCCGACAGACCAATCTCTTGAAGTCGGCAAGTCAGATTGTAGTGATTGATACGGTCGTCGCCATCTTGGCTGGTTTGATGATATTCCCTGCCGCTTTCTCGGTGGGCGTCCAGCCAGATAGTGGTCCTTCTTTGATTTTCATCACGCTCCCGAATGTCTTCAACCAGGCGTTTGCCAATATGCCGATTGTGGGTTATTGCGTGTCTGTGCTCTTCTATGCCTTGTTGGTGTTGGCGGCATTGACCTCCACCATCTCCATGCACGAGATAGGTACGGCTTGCATCTATGAGGAGAAGAAAATCAGTCGCAAGAAGGGTGCTTGGGTGGAGACCATCATCTGCTGTATCATCGGTATCTTCTGCTCATTGTCGCAAGGCGCAGTGCCAGAGTTGGTCATCTGCGGCAAGGACTTCTTGGGATGGTGTGATAACCTGACGGCACAGTTGCTGATGCCAGTGGGTTCTTTCCTCACCTGCCTTTTCTTGGGATGGTATGTGCCGAAGAAGATTGTGCGCGATGAGTTCACCAACTGGGGTACGCTCAAGGGTACTCTCTTCCCTGTGTTCCTCTTTATGATTCGCTTCGTCAGCCCAATCTGTATCTTAATGGTATTCCTTCATCAGCTGAAAGTATTCTAAGAGGTATAAAGAGATTTTTAATAAAAATAGGAAGCCTATTTCGTTTTTGAGAGAAGTTTTATTCTCTTTGGAGTTAGATGTAATTTAAATTTAAAATCTCCTTAGAACTCGATGTAAGGCTTTAGCCTCTCGATTTCATCAGGAGGAAAGTCTTTGAGGAGTTTCAACTCTTGAAGGTTGTGGATGGGACCTTTCAAGCGTCGGTAGTCGCAAATCTCCTTGGCTTGATAGAAGTTGAGGTAGGGATGCTGCCGAAGCTGGTTGAGGGAGAGCTTGTTGATGTTCAACTTCTTCACTCCGTTGGCATTGACGATGAGGAAGGGTAGGGCTTCCTTTGGCAAACCTTCAATCTCCCGAAGTTGCGAGAGAGAGGCGAAGCCGCCCAACTTGTCTCGGTATCGGACGATGGCTTTGGCATAATAGTTGCCGATGCCCGGTATCTTCATCAGCTCTGTCGTATCGGAAGAGTTGACGCTTACGTGCTGTCCCGGCTTCAACTTTTGGGGATAGCTATATACTTTCTGCTTTCCTGCTTCAGGGTAGGAACTTCCATCCTGCGAATTTCCTTTCCCTTGACCATACCCTTGTCGTCCCGTCTTCCTTCCGTAATAATCGGAAGCAGGACGGTAGTCTTCACCTATTATAATATAAGGGGCGAGAACCTCGTATTGCTTCTTGGTCAAGCCATAGAGGCGGGCGAAGTCGGAAGGCTCCCGAAAGATGCCACCCTTGGCACGATAGCGGTAGATGCTCCTCACTTGCCATGGTTGCAAGCCGAGGCGGAGCAGTTGGGTGCTGTCGGCAGTATTGGGGTCGAAGGCGAAGAGTTCGTGGGGTACGCCATCCACCTTATAATATAGGTGTTCCTTCTCATAGGCGTTATCCTTTGAGGTGGCATTCCGCTCGTTTGCACTTGCAGCCTTGTCGGAACGAGCTGGATAGTTGTGGAAACTGCCGTCGCTGCTGGGACTCAACATGCCCACTACGATGACGAGGGTGATGCATACGATGACGATGCCGAGAAGCACCATGATGGCTTGACGGTCGTTGCGCTGGAGATAAAAGAAATCTTTGAGGTGAAACATATCGTTTTCGCATTAAAGGGTGAATAATGTTAGATGTTAGAGAAGAGCCGAAGCCCTATCTCTGATGGATAGTCGGGATTACTGGACTCGAACCAGCGACCTCATCGTCCCGAACGACGTGCG
>ERZ1026866.1860-NODE-1860-length-10151-cov-22.550218_pt1 | contig 10151 bp, 6 predicted proteins | sample MGYA00380163_ERZ1026866 | MGnify/ENA primary metagenome ERZ1026866 (study PRJEB33269, sample SAMEA4719799) | human gut metagenome | biome: human-associated habitat; feature: organic feature; material: feces | place: Cameroon | collected 2013-10 ...
ACTTAAAGATCAAGCAAAATGATGAAGCAGGTAAAATTTAAATTGCCTCTCAGAGCGTTGACCCTTGCAAGTGGTCTTCTTCTGACAGCAAGTTCCTTTGCGCAGTCAAATGCCATTAAGGGACAAGTGAAAGATGCTTCTGGTGAGCCTGTCATGGGTGCTACCATTACAGTGAACGGTAAGGCTGTGGGCATTACCGACATGGATGGTAACTTCTCTGTCGATGCAGCTCCTGGTACTAATCTAACTATTACCTATCTAGGTATGAATCCTAAGACCGTACAAGCATCCAAGAACATGGTTATTACCATGGCAGATGATGAGAAAGCCTTGAATGAGGTTGTTGTCATCGGTTATGGTGTTGCCAAGAAGAACGATTTAACAGGTTCTGTTGCTGCCCTCAAGCCTGACGAGAAGAACCATGGTATCATTACCTCGGCTCAAGACATGATCCAGGGTAAGATTGCCGGTGTAAACGTTAACTCTGCAACGGGTGCTCCTGGTGAAGGTGCACAGATTCGTATTCGTGGTGGTGCTTCTCTTACTGCGAGCAACAACCCATTGATTGTTATCGATGGTATGCCTATGGATAACAACAGCACAAAGGGTGTTAACAACCCTCTGTCTCTTGTCAACCCTAATGATATCGAGAGCTTTACCGTATTGAAGGATGCTTCAGCAACTGCCATCTACGGTTCACGCGGTTCCAATGGTGTCATCATCATTACAACCAAGAAGGGTCGCAGCGGCCAGAAGCCACAGGTTTCTTACAATGGTACACTTTCGGTAAGTACTGTTGCCAAGAAGATGGATGTGATGAATGCTTCTGAATATACAGACTTCATCAAGAACTATTATGGTGAAGATTCTTCTGCCTACAAAGGTTTAGGCTGGAAGAAGTTCAACGCAGATGGAACTCCAGATTATTCTGCCGGCACATACGATACCGACTGGCAGGACGAGATTTACCGTGCAGCTGTCAGCCATGAGCATAATGTAAGTTTAACAGGTGGCATCAGCAAGAAATCATGGTCAATGCCTTATCGTGTCAGCGTTGGTTACACCGGTCAGGAAGGTATTCTAAAGGGTTCTGACTATAAGCGTGTTACTGCCGGTTTCAACCTAAATCCTTCTTTGCTCAACAAGCATCTCAACCTGAATGTCAATGGTAAGTACTCTTACTCAAAGACAAATCCAGGCGGACAGGGTGCAGTTGGCGCAGCTATCACAATGGATCCTACTCGCCCAGTGAAGAGCAGTGATGAACAGTTCAAGAACTGGGGAGGCTATTGGCAGTGGACAAAGGCTACTACATCATATGATTCAACATACCCATATGACCGTATGTCAGATCAATCTCCTTCTAACCCTGTTGAGTTGGTTGACAACTACAATTTCTACAAGAGTGCCCACATTCTTTTAGGTAATGTAGAGGCTGACTATAAGATTCATGGTTTTGAAGACCTTCATCTGCACGCCAACTTAGCCGGTGAATACACTGACGGTGGCGAGTACGACCACAAGAACCCACAATCTACCTACGGATTCTACTATGGTGGTGACAGCGAAAACACGGAAAAGAAGTATAACGTCTTGGCAACAGCCTATGCTCAGTACACCAAGGATTTCAACAAGGCGAACCACTTCGACATCATGGCTGGTTACGAGTATAGTCACATGAAATATTGGGGCAACGAATGGAGCAGAACCATGTATCCTTCTACCAACGAAGGTAAGAACGATAAGGGCGAGGCTCTTGCTGGAACCGTAAAGTCGTACGATACTAAAAAATGGAAAGGTCAGACCTATCTCGTAAGCTGGTATGGACGTGCCAACTATTCTTTGCTCGACCGTTATCTCTTTACATTTACTGCCCGTTATGACGGTTCAAGCCGTTTTTCTGACGGAAACCGTTGGGGTTTCTTCCCATCAGCAGCCTTTGCATGGCGTGTTAAAGAAGAAAGTTTCTTGAAGGATGTCAAAGCTATCAGTGACTTGAAACTTCGTCTTGGTTGGGGTAAGACAGGTCAGCAAGACACTGGTAAGGATTACTATACTCTTACTTACAAAAAGAGTACAAGTAATCACTACCTATATCCTATCGGTGGCATTAAGAACAACCCTGGAACACTCTTTCTCCCATTGGCATACAATGACGATTTGACTTGGGAGACAACCACCACATGGAACGTCGGTATCGATTACGGTATGTTCGACCAGAGACTGGTCCTCAACCTTGATGCGTATTATCGCAAGACAACCGACTTGCTCAGTACTACAACAATCTCTGCAGGTCAGAACTTTGATAATGCACTCTTGATGAATGCCGGCACATTGGAGAATAAGGGCTTTGAAGTTGCCATCACAGGTCGTCCTATCCAGACAAAGGACTGGTTTGTGGAAGTTGGTGTCAACGCTGCCTACAACAAGAACAAGATTACCGAACTTGCAGGCGGTCGTGATATGATTGAAGCTGGTATGCAGGTAGGTCAGAATCAGCCCATCACCTATCATAAGGTAGGACAGCCAGCCAACTCTTTCTTGGTTTACCAGCAGGTATATGACGAGAACGGACGTCCTATCATGGGCTGCTACGTAGATCGCGATGGTAATGGTGAGATTGACGAGAACGACAGATACTTCTATAAGAACATCGTAGCTCCTTGGACTGGAGGTTTCAACTTTAAGGTTTCATACAAGAACTGGGATCTTGGCAGTAACTTCCGTTTCAGCTTAGGCAACTATGTCTATAACGGATATGAACAAAGTAAAGCCAATACATCAGAACTCAGCAATCCAAAGGGATATTATGAGAACGCCACAAAGGATATAACTACCTTAGGTTGGACATCAAACAACTATCCTCTTACCGATTACTTTGTACAGAATGCCAGCTTCTTGAAGTGCGACAATATCACATTGGGCTACAACTTCAACAATGTATTGAAGATGGGTAAATACCATGGTATCTCAGGTCGTATCTATGCTTCATGCTCTAACGTGTTTACTATCACAAAGTACAAAGGTCTTGAACCAGAACTGACTTCAGGCAAGGACGACAATGTCTATCCACGTTGCCGCACATTCCTGCTCGGTCTCAACCTCAACTTCTAACAACTTAAAACAGATTTTGATATGAAACTCAATAAATTCAAAACAATTGCCCCAGCAGCAGCTCTTTTGCTTTCAGCAAGCTTGAGTTCTTGTATGGCAGATTTGGATAAGGGAAACATTGACCCAAATGTTGAAACGAATCCAAGCACTTTAGGCTTATACAGCAAATGCTATGCGGGTCTTATTATGGAGGGTAATGATGGTAAAGCCGATTTCACCATCGACGACGATGGTAAGTCAACCCTACTCCGCAACATTTTCAACTTCAACGAGCTACCTACCGACGAAGCTATCTGCTGGTGGTCAGACGGTGGACTTACGGATATCAGCTACAACAAGTACAACGCAGCCACACCGACTCTGAAGTACCTGTACTATCGTTTGATGTCTAACATTTCGTTTGAGAATAATTTCTTGAACCTTGATGCAGCCAAAGAAGAGGACAAGACCCGATATGCAGAGGTTCGTGTAATTCGTGCTTACAACTATTTCCTGATGCTTGACTTTTTCGGCGATCCTGCTTTCGTTGAAAAGAGTTCATCAGAGTCACCGTATCAGGCACATACCTACAACTCTAAGTTTGACGCAAACAAGACATACACTCGTGCAGAACTTCTTCAGTTGGGTAGAGAGTTCTTGTTCAACTGGGTAAAGGATGAATTGCTTGCAGCAGAGCCCGACTTGTTGGAGGCAAAGCCTGAAAAAGACAATGACCCCGACTATGGTCGCATTGACAAAGGCACATGCTGGTTGCTCTTGAGCCGTCTGTATCTCAATGCAGGTACTTACCTTAACAACGACGGTCAGGACAACCCCTATTGGGACAAAGCTCTTGAATATGCCGAGAACGTTATCAACTCACAATATGCCCTCTTCGATGACAGCAAGATATCTGAAGCAGCAAAAGCCAATGGCTACAAGCCATACGACCTGCTCTTTATGGGCGACAACGGATCGAACGGTGCAAGTTGTGAGGCTCTGCTTCCATTGATGCAAGACGGCACTAAGACTCAGGGATATGGCGGTTCGCTATTCTATGTAGCTGCTCTTTGGAATGATGTAATGAAGAGCGTTACAGGCAAGGATGCCGGTACCACAGAGAACGCTTGGTCGGGTATGCGCGTTCGTCCTTCATTCCTGAAGGTATTCTTTAATAATCCTTCTGTTGTAGTAAAAAAGGAGGCTAAGGATATTCGTGCAATGAATATTGACGACCGTGCAATTTTCTGGGGAAAGGGTAACGATAAGAATGACCGCACCTTGGAACTTGGCGAAAACAAAAGTTTCTTCTCAGGTATTGTGACACCCAAGTGGAACAACAACTACGCTGAAGGTGGCACCCCACACGATAGCAAGTTTGTAGACACCGACTTCTTCCTCTTCCGTGTAGCAGAAGCCTACCTCAATGCTGCAGAGGCAGAGATGCACCTTAATGGTGAGGGTTCGGATAAGGCTAAGGGTTATATTGACAAGCTTCGCAATCGCGCCCACGCTGAAGTGCATTCATCTTACACCCTTAATGACGTGCTCGACGAGCGTGCCCGTGAGCTGTACTGCGAAGGTTTACGTCGTACCGACCTGATTCGTTTCAATCAGTATGGTGGCAACAATGCCACATACAAATGGGAGTTGAAGGGTGGTAGCGAAAATGGATCAAACTTCGACAAAACCAAGAACGTATATCCTCTCCCATCTTCAGAGATTCTTGCCAACAAGAACCTGACACAGATTGACGGATATGGCGATACAGAAAACTAAGATTATAGAATTATAAAAAAAATGTAATATGAAGAATAAATATATGATGGGTGCTCTGCTTATCAGCATCATCAGCTTATTCGCATCATGTTCGGATGACAACGACTCTAACCCTACGCTGATTCAGCCTACAGAGTTCAAATTGAATACTCCTGAATATGCCAACGGATTTATTGATTTGGAGAAATCCAAGGAGCTTAACTTTACATGGTCACAGCCTAAGTACACAGCCGACAATGCTCCTCTTAACGTAACGTACGAGATACAGGTATCTCCAAAGAACTCGTTCACCGTTTCTGCCGATGAAGCCGCAAACGATGAGAGTGGTGAAAAGGTTGCCGACTACGATATTCTCAGCCCGACAACACAGTATTGCAATGCTACTATCACAGCTGAAGAAATAGACAAGAGTCTGGTGCGTGTCCTTAAATTCAAGGAGAACGAAGTTCCTGCCGAGCAGGAGGTAAGCATCCGTATCAATGCTTATATAGTGGAAGGAAACAAACGTCTCAACCCTATCACATCCAACACTGTCACCTTCAAAGCAAAACCTTACTTTGTTGAATTGAAGGATGCCACACCGATAATGTGGTATCTTGTAGGCAACATGTTCGGTGGCAAGTGGGGCGACAAGAAGGAGTCAATTGGTGTGGAATGTCTTCCTATGTTCATGAAGCCCAACTTCCGTTACGACAAGAAGACAGGTACGGGTGAGATTGAATACACCAACTACTTCCTTACAGACGAATTCAACGAAAAAGCAGAATCTGCTGTAGCAGGTTTCAAGATTCTACCTTCAAGCTTCGTTTGGGACTACAGTATGGACGGCGGTGGAAAGCAGAAGGACAACATCGCCTATCGTGGTTCAACGAATAACGATGGTGGTCATATCCTTGCAGGAGCAGACGGTTACTACACAATCACATTGAACACCGCCAAAAATACAGCCACTATGGTGAAGTACGAGGGCGATGTAACAGACTATGGTATTATCCAGATTTCTGGTTCATTCAACAATTGGACAGACACTCCAATGCTTCCTTACAACACTGAGGGCGTTGAGAACCACGCTTGGTACTATGTTATGGAAGTTCCTGCTGGTGAGACAGTAAACTTCAAGTTCAAGATTGCTGATGGCGACGCTTGGGGTAAATCATGGGGATATGGTGCAACTAATGGAGCTATCAACATGTACGGCAAATGCGAATCAGGTGGCAACAACATCGGTTTGACTGAAGGCAAGTATGTCATCTCATTCAACGACATTACTGGTGCATTCAGCATCGTTAAATTGTAAATCACTTAAAGTATAGACAATTATGATTAAGAAAATATTATTGGGAATGACCCTGCTGATGTCTATGGTATCTTGTACCGAGGACTACACAGACTGGGCGAACCCACAGACCAATCCTCAAGAGGATGCTGTAGCATTCGGAAATGGTAGCGTAACTCCTGTTGATGTCATCAACTTGGCTAATGTGACAGAAGATAAGGTTCAAGTGGCGAGCATTGTTGCTCCCTCTTCCTCCAACGCAGCTTACGCTCCAATCATCAAGATCAATCTGGGCGATAAGACCTTCGATATTGATAATGAGGGCAAGATGGCAACTGCCGACTTGGCAACATACATCTCAGAAAAGTATGGCAAGCGCCCTGTAGAGCGTGATATCGAAGCTACTCTTGACGCATGGATTAGCAACGGTTCGACAACTGTGAAACTGGCAACATCAGAAGCCTTTCAGGTGAAGGCAATTCCTGTGGCTCCTGTTATCGATGAGGGTTACTACCTCGTAGGCGACATGTTTAATGCCGAAGGCGTTGACGGTTGGAATACTGTAAGTGCTAAGCAGGCATTCAAGCACAGCGCAAGGGATGTATATGACGATCCTATTTTCACTATCACTTTCGAAACAACCAAGGCAGACCAGTATTGGAAGATTATTCCTAAGAAGAACATTGATAATGATAACTTCTGGGCTGATGGTGTAGTAGGACCTAAGATTGACGGCAACGACAGCATGGAAGGTCTGTTGGTTAACGTTGATCCTAAGGCTGGTAAGATAGCAGAACCTGGCAAGTACAAGCTCACTCTCAACATGATGGATTATTCTTATACCATTGAGCCAGTGAACTACGATCCATTCATCTACTTCATCGGCAGTACAGACGCTTGGGGGTCTTCTGACCAGAAGCTTGCTCTTGTAGACGATGAGAAGGGTACATATACAGGTTACGTCTATATAGCCGATCCTAACAATGCCGGCTTTGAGTTTAAGTTCCAGCGTGAAGCAGGAAAATGGGACAATGCTATCGGTGCAAGCAACTTCGTCACATTTAATGATGCAGCTATTGATGCCAACAACGGTAACAACCTCGGTGTCAATGCAGGAGAAGGTGTTTACTACATGGATGTAAATCTCTCAGAAGGCACGATTAAAGCTACTAAGGTTGAGACCATGGGTATGGTTGGTCAATTCCAAGGTTGGGATAAGGAAGCCCCAGTTCCCATGACTTGGAATGCTGAGGAGTATTGCTTCGAGGCTACTAATGCAGGCGTAGCAGCCGATGGATGGAAGTTCATTGTAAATATGGATTGGGGAATTAACCTCGGTGGAAGCATCGATAACTTGGCGCAAGAAGGTGCCAACCTTACAGTTGCTGGCAACACAGTCAAGTTGTATCCTACAAGAAAGACAAATGACAATATCTTCTGTACAGTAGAATAAGCAACTTCACCATTGCAAACTTATATATTAAAGGCGGTTTCTATTCAGAGACCGCCTTATTGCATTTTATTCTTAAATAGCTCTTTCCTCTATTTTTCTCCTAAATATTTGGTGGTTACGATAAATTGCCGTATATTTGCAGATGAAATGTGACATTTTTAAATAAGATATTATGGCAGAACTAAAAGACAGATACATTCGTTTTGACTGGGCTATCAAAAGATTGCTCCGTCAAAAGGCTAATTTTGGAGTGTTGGAAGGATTCCTCACAGTATTCTTGAACGAAGAGGTGAAAATCATCGATATTTTGGAAAGTGAAGGTAATCAGTGTGCTGCCGATGACAAATTTAACCGTGTTGACATCAAAGCAAAGAATAGCAAAGGCGAGATCATCATTGTAGAAGTACAAAACACAAGCGAGCTATACTATCTGGAGCGTGTTTTATACGGAGTAGCCAAGGCAATCACGGAGCATATTAATCTGGGAAACAGCTATAAGGAAGTAAAGAAAGTATATTCCATTAGCATTTTATACTTCGACTTGGGCAAAGGCTCTGACTATATCTATGTAGGACAAAATAACTTTGTGGGTTTGCACACGAAAGACCAGTTGATAATTAGCACAAAGGAGAAAGACAATATCGTAAGGAAATCCCCTTCGGAAATCTTCCCTACTTATATTCTCGTTCGTGTCAACGAATTCAACAGTGTGGCCAAATCGCCATTGGAGGAATGGGTTAACTATCTCAAAAATGGGGTTATAGCTGCTGACACCAAGGCACCTGGGCTTCAAGAGGCTCGTGAGAAACTGAAATATTATGAGATGTCAGATACTGAGCGCCACGCATACGATGAGCATCTTAACGCTATCATGATACAAAATGACGTGCTAACAAATGCTAAACTTGAAGGTCGTGCAGAAGGTCGTGCAGAAGGTCGTGCAGAAGGTCGTGCAGAAGGTCGTGCAGAAGGCATAGTGGAGGGAGAAGTAAGAGGAGAGGTCAAGGGTAGGGCTAAAGAGAAGAAAGCTATTGCTCTCAGCTTGCTAGCTCAGAAAGTTTCTGCCGAAATCATAGCACAGGCTACAGGATTGAGTGTTGAAGAAATCAAAAAGTTATAATGACTAGGCGGCTCTCTTATCGGGAGCCGCCTTCCTAACATTTTCATTTTCTTCACAGAATGTCATTATTGCATCGTGATTTATCCAAACAAATCATCCATCGTCAGTTGAACCTGCGCAATGGAAGAATGAGCTGTTTTCCGAACGCCAAAAGTTGTTATCGATGAGGGTTACTACCTCGTAGGCGATATGTTTAATGCCGAAGGCGTTGACGGTTGGAATACTGTAAGTGCTAAGCAGGCATTCAAGCACAGCGACAAGGATGTATATGACGATCCTATCTTCACACTCACTTTCGAAACAAAAGAGGCTAACCAGTGTTGGAAGGTTATTCCTAAGAAGAACATTGATGCCGAAACCTTCTGGGCTGCTGGTGTAGTAGGACCAAAGATTGACGGCGACGACAGCATGACAGGTTTGTTGACTAACGCCGACGCTAAGGCTGGTAAGATTGCAGAACCTGGCAAGTACAAGTTCACTCTCAACATGATGGACTATTCTTATACCATTGAGAAAGTGATGTACGATCCGTTCATCTACTTCATCGGCAGTACAGACGGTTGGGGATCAAATGACCAGAAACTTGCTCTCGTAGACGAAGAGACGGGTACATATACCGGTTACGTATATATAGCCGATTCTAACGGTGCAGGCTTTGAGTTCAAGTTCCAGCGTGAACAAGGAAACTGGGATACCGCTATCGGTGCAAGCAACTTCGTTACATTCAAGGATGCTGCTAAGGACCCACAAAACGGCAACAACCTCGGTGTAAATGCAGGAGAAGGCGTTTACTACATGGATGTAAATCTTTCAGAAGGCACGATTACTGCCACAAAGGTTGAGTCCATGGGTATGGTTGGTCAATTCCAAGGCTGGGATAAGGAAGCCCCAGTTCCCATGACCTGGAATGCTGAGGAGTATTGCTTCGAGGCTACTATGGCAGGCGTAACAGCCGATGGTTGGAAGTTCATTGTAAATAAGGATTGGCCAATTAACCTCGGTGGAAGCATCGACAACTTGGAGCAAGATGGCGCCAACCTTACAGTTGCAGGCAACACGATCAAGTTGTATCCTACAAGAAAGACAAAAGACAATATCTTCTGTACAGTAGAATAAGCAACTTCACCATTGCAAACTTATATATTAAAGGCGGTTTCTATTCAGAGACCGCCTTTTTGTATGCCCTTCATTCTTTCCCTCATTTTCCCCAAAAAGTTTCCTCCAGGCTATGTTATTGAGTTGAATAACAGAGAGAAAGATGAACTGATCAAAAATTTTGATCGGCACTACCATTGCCATCATTGATACTTTCACTAAACTTCGCAAGTTGGCAGAAATAGGCGACCTCCGCAAACTTTCCCGTGAGGAACTTGAGTTTTATGACGAGGACATCAAGAATATGCGTGATATATATGCCACCAGAAAGTTTG
>ERZ1026866.1862-NODE-1862-length-10149-cov-3.661086_pt1 | contig 10149 bp, 7 predicted proteins | sample MGYA00380163_ERZ1026866 | MGnify/ENA primary metagenome ERZ1026866 (study PRJEB33269, sample SAMEA4719799) | human gut metagenome | biome: human-associated habitat; feature: organic feature; material: feces | place: Cameroon | collected 2013-10 ...
GAGTTCAACCTGGCCCGCATGGACCTGAACAACGAGATCGGCAAGACCGAGCGCAGCGATGCCCGCATCGCCGAGCTGAACGAGAAGGTCAACGACCTCTACGGCAAGATCATGGCCGACGAGGGCATGACGGCTTACAACGAAGCCAAGAAGGACTGCGAGAACCTCGTCAACTATATCGACGCCATCATCAACACTGCCATGAACGGCGGCGACCCCATGACGGTGCAGGAACCCAGCGCCTCCTGCACCGGCAGCTGCTCCACCTGCGGCGGCTGCCACTGACCCAGATGTGAAACGGAAAACGCGGCTTCGCTTTTGCAGGCCGCGTTTTCCTTGCAAAAGCGGTTACTCGCTGCAAACCCCAACAACAACGGAATGCAAGAAAGGTGGACTACCATGGCCGAACTGTCGCCCATGATGCAGCAATATCTGGAAATCAAAAATCAACACAAGGACGAGATCTTGTTCTACCGCATCGGCGACTTTTACGAGATATTCTTCGATGATGCGCTGACCGCCTCGCGGGAGCTGGATCTGACGCTGACCGGCAAGCAGTGCGGGCTGGAAGAGCGGGCCCCCATGTGCGGCGTGCCCTTCCACAGCTACGAAAGCTATGTGGCCCGGCTCATCGCCAAGGGCTACAAGGTCGCCATCTGCGAGCAGATGGAGGACCCGGCCAAGGCAAAGGGCCTTGTCAAGCGGGATATCATCCGCGTGGTCACGCCGGGCACCGTCATTGAGAGCAGTATGCTTCAAGACGACAAAAACAACTACATTGCGAGTGTTTTTATCAAGGGGGATCAGGCGGGCCTCTGCTTTGCCGATGTCTCCACCGGCACGGCCCACATCACGGAACTCAAGCGGGAAAAGATCGTTCCCGCCGTCATCACCGAGCTGTGCCGCTACCACCCCAGCGAAGTGCTGATGAATCCCGGCAGCCTCGACTGCCGGGAACTGACCAATTACTTGAAGAAGAATGTGCGCTGCTCCGTTGAACTTGTGGAGGAAGAACGCTACGCCCCCGGCCTTGTGGCCATTGCGCTGGAAAACCAGTTCGGCCGCGATTGGGCCGCCAAGACCGGCATCAGCGAAAAGGGCAATGTCCGCTTCGCCATGGCGGCACTGCTGGAATACCTCCACACCACCCAGATCAAGGGCGTGGAGCGCCTGAAGACGGTCCTCAGCTACAACGAAGCGCAGTTCATGCGCCTGTCGCCGGTCACGCGAACCAATCTGGAGCTGACCGAGACCCTGCGCGGCCGCGAAAAGCGGGGCACCCTGCTCTGGGTGCTGGACAAGACCAGCACCGCCATGGGCAAGCGGATGCTTCGCAGCTGGATCGAACAGCCGCTGGTGTCCAGCGCCCTCATCAACCGCCGCCTGAACGCGGTGGAGAGCCTCGTGAACCAGACCGTCCAGCGCGGCGACCTCATCGAGGAGCTGCACTACATCTTCGATCTGGAGCGTATGATGACCCGCACGGTCTACGGTTCCGCCACCCCGAAGGAGATCTTCTCCATGGCGCAGACCTGCGAGCGTCTGCCGGGGCTGCGCCGTCAGGCCGAAAGCTGCAACTGCCCGGAGCTGGCAGAACTGGCCGCTCAGATCGACCCGCTGACCGACATCAAAGACAAGATTTATGCCGCAGTGGACCCGGAAGCACCTTCGACGCTGAAAGATGGCGGCGTCATCGCCAAGGGCTACCATGCCGAGGTGGATGAGCTGCGCGCCATCCGCGACAACACCAAGGGCATTCTGGCCCAGTTGGAGACCCGGCTGCGGCAGGAGACCGGCATCCCGAAGCTGAAAATTGGCTACAACCACGTTTTCGGCTACTTCATCGAAGTCAGCAACAGCTACAAAAATATGGTGCCGGAGAGCTACATCCGCAAGCAGACCCTGACCACCGGCGAGCGATACATCACGCAGGAACTCAAGGAGCTGGAAAGCAAAATTTTGGGTGCCCATGAGCGGCTCATCGCGCTGGAACACCGCCTGTTTGACGAGCTGCTGGAAAGCATCAGCGCCCAGCTTGACCGTATCCAGTGCACAGCCAATGCCGTTGCGGAGCTGGACGTGCTGGCAGCGCTGGCGCAGGTGGCGGCGGAAAACAACTACTGCCGCCCCACCGTGGACGACGGCGACGAACTGACCATCGTGGAGGGGCGTCATCCGGTGGTCGAGCAGATGCTGAAGGGGAGCCTTTTCGTCCCCAACGACACTGCCCTCAACTGCTCCACGGATCGCTGCCTCATCATCACCGGCCCCAACATGGCCGGTAAATCCACGTACATGCGCCAGAATGCGCTGATCGCTCTGATGGCGCAGATCGGCTCCTTCGTCCCGGCTAAGGAGTGCCGTGTGGGTGTGGTGGACGCCATCTTCACCCGCATCGGCGCGTCGGATGATCTGTCCGCCGGTCAGTCCACCTTCATGGTCGAGATGACCGAGGTGGCGGAAATTTTGAGGAACGCCACTGCCAAGAGCCTCGTCGTGCTGGACGAGATCGGCCGCGGCACCTCGACCTTCGACGGCATGAGCATCGCCCGCGCCGTGGTCGAACACATCACAGACCCGGCCAAGGGGCTGGGGTGCAAAACGCTCTTCGCCACCCATTACCACGAGCTGACCGACCTTGAAGGCACCATCGACGGGGTGAAGAACTACAACATCGCGGTCAAGAAGCGCGGCGAAGATATCACGTTCCTGCGCCGGATCGTTCGCGGCCCCGCCGATGACAGCTACGGCATCGAGGGGGCAAAGCTGGCCGGTCTGCCCGGCAGCGTGACCCGCCGCGCCCACGAGGTGCTGCGTGCACTGGAAGCCACGGCTCCCAAGAACAAGGTGGAGCAGATGGACTTCGACGCATTGCAGGAGTACACTTCGCCCGCCGTGCCCAGCGAGGTGCTGGAAAAGCTGGAAACCCTCGATGTGGAGACGCTGACGCCCATCGAGGCGCTCAATTTCCTGTACGAACTCAAAAAGACCTTGAAGGGCAGCCTGAACGGCTGAACCCGAACACGATAAAAAGGGGAGGGAGATCTTATGGCAGTCATTCACGTTTTGGACAAGCATACGGCGGAACTGATTGCCGCCGGTGAGGTCGTTGAGCGGCCTGCGTCGGTGGTCAAGGAGCTGCTGGAAAATGCCATCGATGCCGGTGCAGCGCAGATCACGGTGACCATCGAATCCGGCGGCGTCAAGCTGATCGAGATCAGCGACAACGGTTCCGGCATCGAGGCGGAGTACATCCCTACGGCTTTCATCCGCCACGCCACCAGTAAAATTCAAACGGAGGACGACTTAAACCATATCCATACCCTCGGTTTCCGCGGCGAGGCACTGGCTTCCATTGCCAGCGTGGCGCGGGTGGAGGTGCTGACCCGCACTGAGGAGGACGAATGCGCCTCGATCTACCGCATCGAGGGCGGTGATGCTGCCCCCATCGAGCCGGGTGCCCGCAGCGTCGGCACTACCATCCGGGTGAAGGACCTCTTCTATAACACCCCCGCCCGGATGAAGTTCCTGAAAAAGGATTCCAGCGAGGGCACCTTCGTGGCCGATACGGTCGCCCATGTGGCCCTCAGCCACCCGGAGGTCAGCTTCAAATTTGTCCGCGAGGGGAAACTGCAGTACGTCACCCCCGGTGACGGCCAGCTGCGCAGTGCGGCCTATGCCGTTCTGGGCCGGGAGTTCAGCCGTGACCTCATCGAGCTGGACAACCGGGAGGGCGTCTACCGGGTGTGGGGCCTCATCACCCAGCCCAAGAGCTGCCGCGCCAGCCGGAGTATGCAGTACTTCTATATCAATGGCCGCTATGTCCGCAACCGCACCATGATGGCGGGCATGGAAATGGCCTTCAAGGGCACCACGATGCAGGGCAAATTCCCCGGAGGAATCTTGCTTCTGGAAATGCCGTCGGACCTCGTGGATGTGAACGTTCACCCGGCCAAAACGGAAGTCCGCTTCGCCCGCGAAAACGATATTTTCGACCTCGTTTACCATGCGACCAAGCTCGCGCTGGCCCAGCCGGGTACCGGCGAGCGGCTGTTCACCTTCGACGAACCCAAAAATGAGAAGAACAACGAAAAATCCAACAATTCGACAAACAACGATATTTTGACAGAAAATGCTGTAAAGAAGAATAGCATTACAGGACTTTCTGCCGTCATTCCGGGCCAAGCAGAGCCCGGAACGCTGGAACATCACCACGAAACCGCCCCGGCGGCCCCTGCCGCAGCATCGACACCCACAATGGCTTCTCAGCCGACCCCGCCGGTGCGCCCGACCGCCGGGAATACTTCCGCTTCCGCCCCGGCTCATACATGGACAACGGTTGCATCCTCGGCTCCGCTGAACCCGGACGTCAGCCTCCACAGCCCGAAGCAGCCGGAAGAGGAAGCGCCGGCCTTGGAGAGCGCTCCGACCTTCCGTGCCGCTTCCAGCGAAGCCCAGCTGGACATTGAGATGGAGGGCGAAGAGCCCGCCGCGCAGGATCACATGGCTGCGTGGACTCCGGCTCCGCAGCCGGAAGCGTCGACCGAAGGAGCTGCCGTGGAAGCTGATTCCTTTGGCGCGGCACCTGCCGGGACGCCGGAGCAGATGGGGTTCGATGTCCAAGAAGGGCCGGAAGCCCTCCGCTATGTGGGCGAGCTGTTCAAGACCTATATCCTCGCCGAGCGGGGCGATGAGGTCTGCATCATTGATAAGCACGCCGCCCACGAGCGCCAGCTTTTTGAGAAGCTGGCCGCCAACTACGGCGATGTTCCCAGCCAGCTTTTGCTGGAGCCGGTGGTGGTGGAGCTGTCGGCGGAGGAGAAGACCGCCCTGCTGGCCAACACCGATCTGCTGGAAAGCACGGGCCTTGAGATCGACGATTTCGGCGGAAGCACGGTCCTTCTGCGTTCTGTTCCGGCGGATGTGGAGCAGGGCAGCGCGGAGGACCTGCTGGTGGAGCTGGCCGCAAAACTGGCCAAGGGCAGCCGCGACGCTCTGAACGAAAAGACCGAGTGGGTGCTCCACTCCATTTCTTGCCGCGCGGCCATCAAGGCGGGCGACCACACCTCCCCGCAGGAGCTGATGGCACTGGCCGAGAAAATTTTGTCCGGCGAAGTGCCGCCCTTCTGCCCCCATGGCCGCCCCTGCGTCCTCAAATTGACCCGAAAGGAGCTGGAAAAGCAGTTTGGCCGAATCGTTTGAGAAAAAGCATCCTGTCCTCGCGGTGGTCGGCCCGACGGCCACCGGCAAAACGGCGCTGGGCGTCGCGCTGGCTGAGCGGTTTGGCGGCGAGATCATCAGCGCGGATTCGATGCAGATCTATAAGGGCCTTGATGTCGGCACCGCCAAGGTGACCCCCGAAGAGACCCACGGCATCCCGCACTACGCAGTGGACCTTCTGGAACCGGACCAGACCTTCAGCGTGGCGGACTTCACGGCGCTGGCGGCGAGGCTCGAAGCCGAACTCTCCGCCCGCGGCAAGCTGCCCATCTTGGTGGGCGGCACAGGGCTGTATGTCCAGAGCTTTCTGTATGGGGTGCGGTTCACCGCCGAAAAAACGCCGGACGGGCTGCGGGAGCAGCTGGCTGCAGAACTGGCCGAAAAGGGTCCGGTTGCCATGTACGAGGAGCTGAAACAGGCCGACCCCGAAGCGGCTGCGGCCATCCACCCGAACAATCAGGTGCGGGTGCTGCGTGCGCTGGAACACTACCGTGCCACCGGCAAAAAGCTGAGCGAACAAAAGGCAGGATCCCTCCCGCCGGAGCGGCCCTACCGCTCGCTGGTGCTGGGGCTGGATTTTCCAGACCGCGCCCAGCTTTACGCCCGCATCGACCGGCGGGTGGACAAGATGATGGAAGCCGGGCTGCTGCGGGAAGCACAGCTCGTTTATGCGAACCGGGACCGCTTCAAAACGGCGGCACAGGCCATCGGCTATAAGGAGTTCTTCCCTTACTTTGAGGGGGCGGCTGAACTGACGCCCTGTGTGGACAAGCTGAAACAGGCCTCCCGCAACTACGCCAAGCGCCAACTGACATGGTTCCGCCATATGGACGGCGTGGTCTGGCTGGATGCCTCTGCGCCGGACGCTGCCGCCCGCGCGGCGGCGCTGACCCAAGAATTTATCGCGAAAGGATGAGCAGGATGCAGGAAAAACGCGAATTGCCCGGTGCGCTGAAGACGCTGGCGGGTGTCGTGATCGTCTTTTTGCTGCTGGCGACGGGATATGTGATCTATCAGGCGGGGCAGGTGCTGTTCCCGCCCAACACCTATGAGACCGCCCTTCTGGCCACGGTGGAGGACACTGTGGACGCCGAGGGCGTGCTCCTGTTCGACGAAAGCTATGTGGCAGGGGACGGCACGCTGGGGTATCTGGTGGCCGACGGTGAGCGCGTCTCGGCGGGCACAGCGGTGGCCGAAGTGTACAGCGACGCCTCTCAGGCTGCGCTGCGCCAGCAGCTGACTCAGTTGGGCGACCAGATCGACCTACTGCAAAAATCCCAGAACACCACCTCTGCCCAGATGGAAACGCTGCGGAAAGACCGTTCCGCTGCGCTCTATGACTTGATGGATTCGCTGGATACCGCCGACTATGAGGATACGGACGCGGAAAAAGAGGACTACCTGCTGGCCCAGAACAAGCTCTGGGTCATCACCGGGGAAGTGTCGAGCTTCTCGGACCAGATCGCCGCGCTGGTGCAGCAGATGTCCAGCGTACAGGCCCAGCTTGGCGCTCCGACCCAGATCACGGCCCCGCAGACCGGCTATTTCATCCGCTCGTCCAGCTCCGGCCGCCTCAACGCGGGGATGGAGGATATCCTTGCCCTCGGCGCGGTGGACCTGAAGGCGTACATCGAGTCCTCGCCGGAGATCGCGCTGGACGGCTGCGCGGGGAAGATCGTCTCCGGCTTTACATGGTACTATGCGGGCATCTGCTCGGCCAAAGAGGGCCAGAAGCTGCTGGGAACGGACGGCAAACCGCTTCGCTCCGGTGTTGAGATCCGCTTCCCCGGTCAGGCCGAAACGCCCCTCAAGGCCACCCTCCAAGAGGTGAACATCGACGAGGAGAACGACCTGACCCGCTTCGTCCTCTCGTGCGAGGTCATCAACGGCGATGTGCTGCGGCTGAACAAGGCCAACGCACAGATCATCGTAGGGGAGAGCACCGGTCTGCGCATCCCGGCCTCCGCCGTCCATTACCTCAAGGACGACGGCTCCGAGGCCGAGGGACAGGGCGAAAATTACATCCCCGGCGTCTACGTCAAGTACGGCAACCTCGCCCGCTTCTGCAAGATCGACCCCGTGGACGCCGACCACCCGCAGGTGCAGGACGGCGATCATCTCATCGTTTTGCCCAGTGGAACGGCCGGTTCGGTCAGTCAGGTTCGCCTTTATGACGAGATTATCGTATCCGGACAAAATTTATACGATGGAAAACTTTTGTAGTTATTGACATCTGCGGCAAAAAATCCGATAATAGTAGAAGCTATTTGCATCTCTTTGCAAAATCAGCCGAGGCAGCGCAAGCCGCCCGAATGAAAGGAGCAGTTTCTATGTCTTTTGTGGATAGTCTGAAAAAAGGCCTTTTCGGCAGCGAGGACGAGTACGACGATCAGTACATCGACGACGGCCCCCAGATGGTGAACAACAACAACGGCCTTGGCATCGGTGCAGATGATGAGGACGAAGACCCTGCAGAGGGCGCCCCCAAGAAGAACAAGGTGGTCAACATCCATGCCACCACCCAGCTCAAGGTCGTTCTGGTCAAGCCGGAGCGCTTTGAGGACGCCAGCACTATTGCAGACCATTTGAACAACAAGCGCACCGTGGTGCTGAACCTTGAATCCACCAATAAGGAAGTTTCCCGCCGTCTGGTCGATTTCCTCTCCGGCGTCGCTTACGCCAACAACGGCCAGATCAAGCGTGTGGCAAACAGCACCTTCATCATTACCCCCTACAACGTCGATATCATGGGCGACCTGCTGGACGAGCTGGAGAACAATGGCGCGTTCTATTGATCCTGCCCCAAAGGCCGTGCGGGGGTTCGTCCCCGCGCGCACCGATGAAGAACGATACCTCATGCGGCACATCGAGGATCTTGCCCGCACGGCGGAAAGCCGCGGCATCCCGCGGTATTCCGGCTTTTTGAGCGACCGGGAGCAGGATCTTGCCAAGGCGGCGCTCAACCGCGCCGAGGTGCCGGAGGCCGACTATCATTTCGAGGGCGGCTGGCCCGGCGCGGAGCGCAAGCTGCTCTGCATCGAGCCGGAGGGCAGTTGGACGGACAGCCCGCTGTGCTGTGTCCGGCTGGACTGCCGGGCTCTGCCGGGGGCTGCACTGCCCACCCACCGGGACTACCTCGGCAGCCTGATGGGGCTGGAACTCAAGCGGGAGGCGCTGGGCGATATCGTCCTGCCGCCCGATGCGCCGGGTACAGCTTACGTCTTCGCGCTGGAACCGGCGGCGAAGCTCATCTGTCAGGAGCTGTGTCAGGCGGGCCGCACCGATCTTTCCACCACGCCCATCGAGCCGGATGCCCTTCCGGCGTTCCCACAGGCGGAGCGGACGCTGCAAACGGCGACCGTCTCCTCCCTGCGGCTGGATGCGGTGCTTGCGGCGATGCTCCGCTGCAGCCGCGGTGCGGCGGCGGAGCTGGTCACGGCCGGGCGGGTGGAGATCAACCATCTCCCCGCCGAGAGCGTCCATGCGCCCGTTTACGAGGGGGATGTCTTCACCGTGCGGGGCAAGGGCCGCTTCGGGCTGACGGCACTGCCCGGAAAAAGCAAAAAAGACCGATCAATCATCGAGTTTTTTCAGTATGAATGATAACAGGAGGAAACTACTATGCTGACCCCGCAGGACGTGCGCAGTGTTCAATTTGAAAAAAACCTCCGCGGCTATCGCACCGAAGATGTGGACCGCTTCTTGGACCGAGTCGAAGAGCAGCTCAAGCAGGACGATACGCTGGCAGAGGAACTCCGCAAGCAGATCGCGGATCTGACGGCGGAGAACCAGCGTCTCCACAAAGAGATGGAGAACTATGAGGCGGACGGCGATATGCTCAAGAGCGCGCTCATCAACGCGCAGCGGATGGGCGAGAATGTCATCCGCGAGGCAAACCAGAAGTCCGAGGAGATCCTGCATCGCGCAAATCTGCGCGGTGATGATATTATCCGTGATGCCAACGAGCTGCTGCAGAAGGCCAGTGACCGCGCGGATGAGATCATCAACGAAGCAAATGAGAAAAAACTTGCGGAGGAGCGCGAGTATGACCGCGTTCGTCTGGAAGTGACCCGCTTCAAGTCCGATGTGCTGAACCTCTACCGCAGCCATGTGGAGTCCCTGAGCCGTCTGCCCGAATTCCAGAAGGAAGAGCCGGCCGAGGCCGAGCCCGCCGTGGAAGAAAAGGCTGAGGAGACCGCTGCCGCTGCCCTGACCGAGGAGATCGAACAGGCCCAGCCGGAGGCCGAGGCTGCCCCCGCCGAGGAGGAAGCTGCCGAGGACGACAAGAGCGAGGACTTCTGGGAGAAGGACGAGAGCCAGCTCAAGATCAAGCTCGACCCGTCTCAGGCCCCTGTCGGCGCGGACGAGGAAGAGGAACCCGCAGAGCCGGACTATGCCGCGTTCAAGGGCGTCAAGTTCAGCGAGTGATCCCAAGCATTTTAGTAAATTAGAGGAGTGTGTAACCATTGGCTAAGAATAAGTCTCAGTACGACAGTACGTTGAATCTGCCCAAGACTCTGTTTGAGATGCGTGCAGGTCTGCCCAAGAAGGAGCCTGTGATGCTCAAGGACTGGGAGGACAACGACCTGTACAACAACCTCATCAAGCACAACGACGGTAAGCCCAAGTTTGTCCTGCACGACGGCCCTCCGTATGCAAACGGCAACATCCACATGGGCACTGCCCTGAACAAGATCATCAAGGATATCATCATCCGCGACAAGAACATGGAGGGCTATCAGGCTCCCTATGTGCCCGGCTTTGATACCCACGGTCTGCCCATCGAGCTGAAGGCCCTGTCCTCCGTCGGTGAGAAGAAGAAGGACATCTCCAAGCTGGAGCTGCGCCAGATCTGCGAAAAGTTCGCCACTGAGCACATCGACATCATGAGCGACCAGTTCAAGCGTCTGGGCGTCATCGGCGACTTCG